>Ga0316192_10003425_pt1 | contig 11576 bp, 9 predicted proteins | sample MerIslwburrow_MG_FD_204931 | JGI IMG/M metagenome (GOLD analysis project Ga0316192, IMG submission 204931) | Coastal sediment microbial communities from Maine, United States - Merrow Island worm burrow | ecosystem: Environmental > Aquatic > Marine > Coastal > Sediment | place: USA: Maine...
TGATGCGCGGCGAGCTTCTCCACCCGCATCGCCGCAGGATAGGAATAGGTGCTGCCGAATTCGAACCAGAAATCGATTTTCACTGCTTTCCCCTTGTCGAACCGATCGCGGGCCAGGGCCCGCTCCTACGGGTGAGTCGTGAGATTGTAGGAGAGGGCCCTGGCCCGCGATCGATGGCTCCTGCAACAATATTCCTGTTAGCGCAGCCGCGGTAACAGCCCGCTGAGACCTGCGCCCACGACGACGAGCCCGAACGACACGATGCCCTGCCCCGCAAATAACCCGCCGCCGTAACCGAACACGGCCAGCAACGATATTCCCAGGCAGAGCAGGATCGCACCGGCAATCTGTCGTGCGGCCGCGGGGACCTTTGCGCCGGGGCTGCGTCCCTTTCGTTCCAGCGGCGACAACGCGAGAGCGGCAGGGAAAAGGAGCAGCAGCAAAACACCGATCCAGAGCGGCCGCGTCCACCACCACTCGGCAGTGCCGGGCTCGATACCGAACCCGAAGCCGTTCGCAAAATAGAGCACCGTGCCGAGCAGAACCATCACGGTGATGTGCCAGAGATAAAGCGTCATGATCATGCTATTGACGAGCACCGTGGCCGTCCACAGACGCAGGCTGTCAAGCGCCCGCCGCATCGGGCCCTCCAGCGCGAGCAACAATCCGAACTGAAAGATCCCCAGCGCAATGAGCGTTATCTTCGGCGGCAGCGTGTTACTCAGCCCTTCGTCGGGCGACCCGACCATCGCCAGGGGATACGGCCCGTAGCTGATGAGCAAATACAGCGTGATAAAGCCGGCCGTGGAACAGGCCAGCAGCGGCGCCGGACCCGGCAAACGCCCATCACGCCAGGCGAAGCCCAGCTGGTGAACGGCGAGCCACACCCAGAAGTAGTTGGTCCAGCCCAGCCAACGAAGGTCGGCCTGGAAGAACGCTATGTCGGTCAGCACCGCCAGCGCCACGAACGCCCAGAACGACGCAATTCCGTAGCGTCGCCACGCCCGGTAAGCCGCAGGCGCGAGGATGACCAGCATGATGTAAATGGCAAGAAACCACGTGGGAATCAACGCCGCCTTCGATGTGAACTGGATGACCGTCGGCCGCACGCCGACCAGGTACATGACCAGCGCAATCGCGCTCCAGGCAACCAGGAGCACCAGTAGCGGTGCGACGAGCCGGTTGAGGCGAGCCGCGAGCCATATCGCGTACGGCTCGTCTTTACGACGTGCGCTCTCCAGCGATACGCCATTCGAGTAGCCGCCAACGATGAAAAAGATCGGCATGACCTGGAACAGCCATGTCAGCCACTGCGTAGCGGGTTCGGACTTGAGCAGGTGGCCGGGCGTGAGCGTGCCGTCAACGTAGTACGCCGTCGCAATCAGCCAATGGCCTGTGACGACGACGAGAATCGATACGGCCCTCAGGAAGTCGACGTAACGGTTTCGCTCTGCCGGCGTCTGCGCCGCGAGCTCGCTTGCCTGGGACCAGATGCCCATACGCCCCCCCCTTCGTATGGAAGCCGCGAACATCCGCGCCTCTACCGGAGCGCGTCAAGCATACTAGGCCTTCCCCCGTATTGTAATCTTGCCGATTGAGCGCAGCATCGGGATCGCTCCAGGGCTTGCTATGACCGAAATCGAGGCCAAATTCATCATTCGTCGCCCTGAGCAGATCGACGCGGCACTGCGGGTGCTCGCCGCCGGCGGGTTCGGCATTTCGCCACAGGGAGAATCCACGCACATCGACCGCTATTACGACACGGCGAACTGGTCCCTCCTGGCCGCCGGCTGGGCCTGTCGTATCCGCCGACGGCACGGACACGAAAAAGTGACGCTGAAGTCCCTGCACGGGGCAGACAGGAACGTACACGTGCGGTCCGAAATCAGCCAGGACTGCGACGGGAGCGACAGCAAGGTACCCCTGTCTCTCGCCGCGGGGCCGGTCAGGGAAAAACTCGACGGCATACTCGGAGACAGGCCCGTCGCGCAGTTGTTCTGCGTAACGACCCGCCGCACCGTATTCGAGCTCGAGAGACCGGGCCCGCGGCCGATGCACATCGAACTCGATCTCGACGAGTGCCGGATCGACGCTGAAAAAAACACCGAGAAGGCAACCGGGGTCCTGCAATTCACCGAGCTGGAACTCGAATCGAGGTCCGGCACTGCCGCGGACCTCGAATCCGTGGCCGCGCTGCTCTGCGACGAGGCGGGCCTGGTGCCGGCACACTGCAGCAAGTTCGAGCGCGGCCTGCAGGCGGCCGGGCTGGAGATGGATGCGCTGCTCGGGAAATCGCAGGTCGCAGCTATCGGTGAAGACGACCCGGTGCTGACACTCCTGTTCCGCTATTTCCAACAGCAGCTCGAGATCATCCGCCGGCAGCATCCGCGAGCCCTGGAAGGCATCGACCCGGAGGGCGTACACCAGATGCGCGTCGCCACGCGGCGAACGCGTGCAATCATGAAAGCCTTCAAGGAGATGCTCGGCGATGCAACCGTCGCGCGGTTCAACGCGGAGCTGCGCTGGCTGGCCCGGAACCTGGGCCGCGCGCGCGACGCAGACGTTATCGAGCGACGCGCGAAGGAGACCGGCGAAACCGACGCGGCCCACTACATGCGATTCCTCGAGCAGGAGACGGTCGCGGCCTACGAACACCTGGCCGACGTTCTTCAGCACGAGCGCTGCGCCGCGCTCGAGAACGATCTGCGACAGTTCGTCTCCGCGGGTCCGACCGACGCAATGCGGGAACGATTCGGGGATTTAAGCGTTGCGGAGTGTGCACGCCGCTATATCCATCCGGCACTGGCCAGGTTGCTGGCGCACGGCAACGCTATCGATGCGGATGCCCCGGCGCGTGAACTGCACAGGCTGCGTATCGAGGCGAAACGCTTTCGCTACCTGCTCGATTTCTTCGGCACGGTACAGGCCGACGAATGGGCGCAATTGACGGAGGCCGTGAAAAACCTCCAGGACGTGCTCGGAGAGCACCAGGATGCGATAACCGCGCAGGCCCATCTCGCCGACTACATGGCGACGCTGACGGACGCAGGCGCCGGCAGTGACAAGCTGTTGTCGACGGCGCAGCTCATGCACGCCGAAGCCGAACGTATTGCTGCCAGCCGGCAACAGTTCGACTCGACATGGTCCGATTTCAGGAAGCTGGTTGCCTGAATCTCAGGCGCCGATCGTGATTTTTTGCTGGTAACGCGCAATCTCCGCTGGCGCGCCCAATTCGTCTCTCAGCCGCTGCAATAGCGGCTGCTGCGCACGCTCTTCACCGTGCACGAGATAGACGGGCGGCCTGCCCTCGAAGCTCGCGTACCAGTCCAACAGGTCGGCCTGGTCCCCGTGAGCCGAGAGCCCGCCGATGGTATGGATGCGTGCGCGCACGCGGTAGGTGTCGCCCCACAGCCTGATTTCCCCGGCGCCATCGACGAGCCGGCGGCCCAGCGTGCCGATCGCCTGGTAGCCGACGATCAGCAGGTGGCACTGCGGCCGCCAGATGTTGTTTTTCAGGTGATGCAAAATGCGGCCGCCCGTGCACATCCCGCTGCCGGCGATGATGATCGCGCCCGACTCGATGCTGTTGATGGTCATCGACTCCTCCGCGGTCCGCGTCGCGTAGAGATTGGGCAATTCCGGCTCGTCGGACTTTGGTTCGAACAGCTGGGCCGCGAACAAATGCCGGTAACGCGAATAAACCGCGGTTGCCTTGATGCCCATGGGACTGTCGAGAAAGATGGTCCAGTCGTCCAGGCCCCAGCGGTCGAAGTGTTCCGCCATCAGGTAAAGAAGATCCTGGGTGCGCCCGACGGTGAAGGCGGGAATCAGAATGTTGCCCTGGCCGGCACGCGCCGATTCGAAAACGCCGGTCAGCTCCGTGAGCGTATCCTCGATGGGCTTGTGGAGACGATCGCCGTAGGTGCTCTCCATCAGCACGGCGTCAGCCCGCGTCAGCCGCCGCGTGGCGTCCAGCAACGGGGCATCGCGGTAGCCGAGGTCGCCGCTGAACACCAGCGTGCGGGGGTGGCCGCCTTCGACATAGGTCAACTCGACGATGGACGCGCCGAGAATATGCCCTGCGTCGTATAGCGTCAGTGTCAAACCGGGCAGGATTTCTGTCGGCGTCTCGTATTCCAGGCCCACGAACTGGCCGATGCAGGCTTCCGCGTCGGCCTGGGTATACAGCGGCTCGATACTCGGCAGCCTCCGCTTCCGGCGCTTCCTGTTTTCCCACTCGACTTCTTTTTCGTTCAGGTAGCCGGAGTCCGACAACATGATTGCGCACAGCGCCCGGCTGGCTTCGTGCGTATAGACCGGCCCTTCGAAGCCTTCCTTGACGAGGCGCGGAATGCGCCCGGAATGGTCGATGTGCGAGTGACTCAGGACGACGGCATCTATCCGGGTGGCATCGATCGGGAACGGCTCGCGATTGCGGAGCTCCTCTTCTGCGGTGCCCTGTACGAGGCCGCATTCGAGTAGCAGCGTATGCGATCCGGCACGCAAGACGTAAAGCGACCCGGTCACGCGTTCCGTAGCGCCAAAGAACTGCAACTCGAACGACATGTGAAGCTCCTGATCGGCCTACGCCAAATTCACACTGTCAAGACAGTGCCTGCCGGCGCAATACGTACATCCCCGCGTTGCGGTCGCACCGTGACTGGATCATAAATGATCGTGCAGAGATGACGTTGGGAGGCAGTCATGATAGCGCCCAATCCAGCCGACGATAGACGATATCTCGTCGTTGTCGCGGATGAGTATCGTGCCATCTTCTACGCCCGCGATACGATGACCGGCCCGCTACGCAAGCTGCGCACCTTCACCAACGAGACAGCCCGCAAGAAAACCGGGGAACTTCTATCCGACCGCGGCGGGCGCAGCTTCGACAGTTACGGCCAGGGCCGTCATACGATGGGGAGCGACCGGGATGCACCCTTACAGCAGGTTGCCAGGACGTTCGCGAAAGGCATCGCCGATGTAATCGCCGCGGAGTTCCGCAAAGGCACTTGCCGCGGTTACGCGGTGATTGCCGCGCCGCGTTTCCTCGGCATGTTGCGCCAGGAACTCGCGAGCCCGGTCAAAGAAGAGCCGTACGCAACCGTCGACAAGGACGTTGTCGGCCAGGATGAAGCGGTGATCGAGAATCTGCTCGAAAACGCCTGAGCGCCGCGCTCACCAACAATTCGTTGTCCTCGAAACTATTTAAAGGTGAATTGCGTATACTCGTGGCGCTTCAACACACAATAATAATGCGTAATCTACCTATAACTTTTTGAGAAATGAGGGTTAACTGTATGAAAAATAAGTTTTTTGCGATCGTTGGGCTCGTACTGTTTGCGGCACTCGGCAGCACGTCGGCGCTGGCTCAGGACCACTCGCGCGGCTGGGAGCAAACCGGGCATATCGTGCAGGTAACGGAAGTCCATACCAAGGACGGCATGTTCAACGCCTACATCAACGACCTCAGCAATGTCTGGCGCAAGTTCCTCGACGCCCAGAAAGAGGATGGCGACGTCATCCGCTACGGCATGTACAGCAACGCCAACCCGCGTGAAGGCGAACCGGATCTTCTTCTCACTATCACGTTCAAGAACTGGGCCACCTTCGACCGCGGTGTCGAATACTTCGAGAAGCTTGGCGCACAGGTCCTCGGCTCCACCGAGGAAATGCGTGAAGCGAACGTCGATCGCGCAGAGCTGCGGACGATCGGCAGCACTTACGTGCTGCAGGAAATCACGTTCAAAGACTGAACGCTTTCTGATTGCATACCAGGAGCCCCTGCCTGCCAGGGGCTCTTTTATTTTGCGGCCGGGTATCGCGCGAACCACGCCAGTATGTTGTCGACCTTGGCAATCAGCTGCGAAGGCCGGGCGGCGATACCATGCGAGGCTTCCGGTATCCGGATAAGAGCGGTGTCGACCTTGCGCAGTTTCAACGCCTGGTAGAGCTGCTCCGATTCCGGCATCGGAGTTCGAAAATCCTCTTCGCCCGTGAGCAGTGCGGTCGGCGTCGTTATATTGCCGACGAGCGACAGCGGCGAACGGCTCCAGTACGCGTCGGGATCTTCCCACGGCATCGCCGGAAACCAGTGCTGCGACACGAAGTGCGCGATATCCGAGGTCAGCGTAAAACTGGCCCAGTTAATCACCGGCTTGGCGACCACCGCTGCCCTGAACCGGTCCGTCTTGCCGACGATCCATGCGGTCAGAACGCCGCCGCCCGACCCGCCGGTCACGTAGAGCGCGTCCTCGTCAACGAAGCCGCGCGCGATGACTGCGTCGACACCCGACATCAGGTCGTCGAAGTCCTGGCCGGGATAGTCGTGGTGTATCTCGAGGCTGAATTCCTCGCCGTAACTCGTCGAGCCCCGCGGATTGGCATAGAGCACGACGTAGCCTGCCGCCGCATAGAGTTGCACCTCAGCAGAGAAGTGCGGCCCATACGCGGTGTGCGGGCCACCGTGAATTTCCAGGATCATCGGATATTCCCGGTCGGCATCGAAACCGGGCGGATACACGAGCCAGCCCTGTATCTCGAGGTCCCCGACCGACGACGCCCAGGTAATCTCCTCGACGCGCCCCAGGGTCCTGTTGCCGAGCAGGTCGGCATTCAACTCCGTCAGCCGTAACGGCGCGCGAGCGCCCCGGCCGGCAGCGACGTCGGCGGGCCGGTGCGGGCGTACCGCCGTGTACGCATACGCGCCGTTATCCGCAACCGAGAACGAGCCGCTGTTGTAGGGCCGGCCGATCGCCGTACCGCCGACGTCATTGGTCAGGGACTCGACCTTGCCGTCCAGGGCCAGGCGCCCGACATGCGTGCGGCCCGAGTCTTCGTAGCGAATCAGGAGCGTGTTCGACGAGCCCGCCCAATGCACGTCGGCGACTGCACGGTCGAACCCGGCCGTCAGGTTGCGCGATTCGCGCGTTTTTATATCCATCACGTAGACATCCACGCTTTGCCAGGAGAGTTTCCTGTCGTCGAAACCCAGGTAGGCAATTCGCTTTCCGTCCGGCGATATGGCCGCGCCGCGGTCGGGACCGCGGCGATTCGTCAGCTGTTCCATCGCGCCGTCCGCGACACGGACCGACCACAGCTCGGACTCGACGGGATGATGCTCCGCGTCGTCCAGCCGGTTCGCCGTGACTACGATACGAGCGCCATCCGGCATCCACGCCAGCGGGCCGCCATGATCGAAGTCGCCGCTGGTCACTTGCCTGGGCGTACCGCCTTCGGCGGGAACGACGAATACGTGCTCGTAGCCGGTCTCGAGATAGCCCTCACCATCGGAGCGATACGGCATGGTCTCGATCACTTTCGCGCCGGGCGCCCATTGCGCGCTTTCCGGAGCCTTCGGGGGCTCTGCGAGCGGTTCGTTTTCGTCAGGCACGAACATCACGAACGCAAGCTGGCTGCCGTCCGGCGACCAGCTGATGGCTTTCGGGCCGTGCCTGACATTGCTGATTACCGCGGCCTGGCCCGTATCCATCCAGCGCACGTGCAACTGCGCGCCGCGCTCGCCTTCGCGGGAGACGTAAGCAAGACGATCACCCGTCGGCGACCAGCGCGGGCTCGAGTGATGTCCGCCACCCGACACGAGGGGACGATGATGCTTTCCGTCCACGTCCACCTGCCAGATGGCCGGCACGGCACGATCCGTCATGATGTCCATCGACGTGCGCACGTACGCCACGGTCGACCCATCCGGTGATATTTGCGGGTCGGTCGCATATTCGAGTTCGAAGACGTCGACGTTCGCGAAAACAGCGTCGTCGGCACGGACGCCGAGAGACACGACCAGCAGCATCAAAATAATCAAGAGCTTCATGCAGATTCCCGCCAGGCAGAGCAAGCGGCGACGATAGCACATCGCCGTGTATCCCCTGCTGCGTCGCAGCATCACGCTTCAGAACCGCCCTGATTGCGTTATGCTGTGCGGCCGGAGGGGACAGGTAAGGCAAGAATGAATTTCAGACTTTCGCCACGCGTGTGCGTTATCGGTGGTGCCAATGTCGATATCCACGGCGCCGCTTACCAGGCGCTGCGTCAACACGATTCGAATCCGGGTTCGGTGCACGTATCTCCCGGCGGCGTTGCACGCAACGTCGCGGAGAACCTGTCCAGGCTCGGCGTCGACTGCCGTCTCGTCACCGCGGTAGGCAACGATCCGCACGGCAGGATGCTGCTCAACCACGGGCGTGAGGCCGGCATCGACATGCGCTACGTGCAGGAACTGGAATCGACGCCTACCTCGACCTACCTGGCCGTTCTGGATCGCTGCGGCGCCATGCAGATCGCCGTGGCCGACATGGACATCATGGATCAGCTCACCGCGGCACGCCTGGAACCGCTTCGCAACGCCATCGGCGAAACCTCGTTGCTCGTGATCGACGCCAACCTGCCGGATGACGCACTGGCCTGGATCGTCAATACGTTTCCGCGGCACGACGTTTTCGCCGACACCGTGTCCACGGCGAAGGCCATGCGGCTGAAGCCCTATCTCGGCACCCTGCACACCCTCAAGACGAACCCGCTGGAAGCCGAAGCGCTGACAGGATTCGAAGCAAAGACCGGCGCGGACCTCGACCGCTTGGCGGACTGGCTCCATGCCCAGGGCGTTCAGCGCCTGTTCCTCACGCGCGCCGAAGACGGGCTGTTTTTTAGCACGCCGGAAGATCGCGGCCACGTAACGCTGGAGCAGGAAGGCTCGGAAGTAACGAGCACCACCGGTGCCGGCGACGCATTCCTGGCGGCGCTGGTGTATTCGCGCCTGCAGGGCTGGCCGCTAGAAGGCACGTTGCAGTTCGCCGGCGCGGCGGCGCACATTACGGTAGCGGACCGGTCGCCGAGCAGCCCGGCACTTTCGCTGACGGCCATCGAAAGGGCGTTGAAGCTTTAGCGTGACACAGCCGGCTGGAACCAGGCACCTCGATATTGCGGAGGACGTGGCGGCTGCCCTGCAAGCCGGACGGGCCGTGGTCGCTCTCGAATCCACGATCATCAGTCACGGCATGCCGCAGCCGCAAAACGTCGAGACCGCGCTTCGAGTCGAACAGGCGGTTCGGGAGTGCGGCGCGGTTCCCGCGACCATCGCGATCCTCGGTGGTCGCCTGAAAGCCGGCCTCACCGCCGATGAGATCCGCTATCTCGGCGAACGGGGCCAGGCCGTGACCAAGACCAGTCGCCGGGACATCCCGTTCGTCGTCAGTCGCGGCAAAGACGGCGCGACCACGGTGGCTGCATCGATGATTGTCGCCGCGATGGCTGGCATCCGCGTTTTTGCGACCGGGGGGATCGGCGGCGTGCACCGCGGCGTTACCGAAACGATGGACATTTCCGCGGACCTCGAGGAACTCGCGATCACCGACGTCGCAGTCGTTTGTGCGGGCGTCAAATCGGTGCTCGATATCGGGCGCACCCTGGAATACCTCGAAACAAAAGGCGTAGCGGTCGTGGGTTACCGCAGCGACACCGTGCCCGCTTTCTACACGCGCTGCAGCGGCTTTCCAGTCGACTACCGGGCGGATACGCCCGCCGATATCGCCGCCGCCCTGAACGCGAAACGCGACATGGGCCTGGCGGGGGGAATGGTCGTCGCAAATCCGATTCCTGCCGAACATTCGCTGGACGATGACGAGATCGGCATCGTTATCGACGAGGCGATCCTGGAAATGGAGCGCCTCGGAATCACGGGTAAGGAAACAACGCCTTTCCTGCTCGGGAAAATCGCCGAGCGCACCGCAGGACGGAGCCTCACAGCCAACATCGAACTCGTGGTGAACAACGCGCGGCTTGCAGCGGAGATCGCCGCGGCACTTTAGCGCCGGTCAGCGCAGAACGATATCGCTCAGGATGTCGTAGATGACCTGCGTCGCTATTTCGACCAGCAGTATTTTGCCGTCGACGATAATGCGCTCATAGCCCCGCGGCGGTGCCGGCAACGCGTGCACCAGGCCGTCCGGAAGGGCCTGTTTCGCGATGCCCGGAGGCAGCGGTTTACCGCGCGAGAGGTTTTTCGCGATACCCGGCGGCAGCCCTTTGTTCTTTTGCTTGCCCTTGGCGTTGCCGGGCACGGTGCCGTGCTCATCGTACCAGGCGCCGATAATGCGAATTTCCTTATCGGAGAATTCGACGGCAATGCCGGCGTCCGCAAGCGCTGCATGCGGCGCCCCGATGAACAGCAGCAGGGGAGCGAGTAGTGCGGGGATGGTCCGGTTCATGAGGGTGCATCCTCATTATGATCCAATCCGGTCAATCTATCCCGTCACCGGGCGGCTTCGATGTTAAGCAGGTCACATATCGGCCTGCCGGATCCACTCGCGCACCGTTGTCTCGATATACGGCAGCGGCGTCGAGGCAACGCGCAGAACCGTGTCGTTGAACGCGCGAATATCGAATTCGTCACCCAGGGCCTGCCGGGCTTCCTCGCGCAGCTCGAGGATCTTCAGCATCCCGAGCTTGTAGCCCAGCGCCTGCCCGGGCCACACGGCGTAACGTTCCACCTCGCTGACCGCGGTACCCTCTTCGACGCCCTCGGCATCGATCATGTACTCGATGGCCTGTTCGCGGCTCCACTTCTTCGCGTGCATCCCGGTATCGACGACGAGCCGCACAGCACGATGCAGCTCGGCCTGCAGCCGGCCGAGATCCCCAAACGGATCGTCTTCGTACATGCCCATCTCGGCCGCGAGTTGCTCGGCATACAGCGCCCAGCCTTCGCCCGACGCGTTCGACCAGATCGCCGTGACGAGTGGCGGCACGTCCTCGTCGATCGCCGTGGCAAAGTGCAGGTGATGGCCCGGTATGGCCTCGTGATAGGTCAGCGTCGGCAACGCGAATCGCGGGTGCACCGCCGTATCGCGCACGTTAAGCCAGTAGACGCCGGGCCTCGAGCCGTCCTTTGCAGGCGGATTGTAATAACCCGTCGGCGCGGAGTCCTGGCTGTACTCCGGCACTGCGCGTACTTCCACGGGGTGCCTGACCGTGGTTGCAAACCACTGCGGCAGCGCGCCCCGGATACCGTCGACCTGGGCACGTGCGTCGACGATCAGTGCCGCCCTGCCCTCGGCGGTGTTCGGGTAAACGAATCGCTCCTCGACGCTGAGCATCTGCATGCGTTCGCCCACCGATCCTTCCGTGTATCCCTCGCTCCGGAGGATCGCGTCCATCTCACTCGTGATGCGCTCGACCTCGTCGAGGCCAATTTGGTGGACCTCTTCCGGCGATCGCGCCGCGTCGGTCATGTGCCGGACCATGGCGGCATACAGGGCTTCGCCGTTGGGCAATCGCCAGACACCGGCTTCGTGAGGCGCCGATGGGCGGATTTCGGCCAGGTAATCGCCGATACGTCGGTAGGCGGGGATAACCTCCCCCGCAACGATCTCGAGCGCCCGCTCGGCGTACGCGCCGGCATCCTCGACGCCCGCCGCGTCGAGCCGCTCGAGAAAACTCGTGTAAAGGGCGTTCTCCTGCGGCGGCGGCGCGACAAAGGATTTGACAACGGCCAGTGATTTATCGACCACAAATCCCGGCGGGATCGCGCCCTTCGAAACCGCGATGCGAAAACTTTCCAGGGC
>Ga0316192_10003426_pt1 | contig 11573 bp, 7 predicted proteins | sample MerIslwburrow_MG_FD_204931 | JGI IMG/M metagenome (GOLD analysis project Ga0316192, IMG submission 204931) | Coastal sediment microbial communities from Maine, United States - Merrow Island worm burrow | ecosystem: Environmental > Aquatic > Marine > Coastal > Sediment | place: USA: Maine...
TCCTTCTCCCGCTGCTATCCACAGCGGGGTATGTACCCAACGACGAGCGTAACCGCTCGTCGAAGGGGGAGCCTTCTAGAGGATTCTCACGTACACACTTCCACACTTGTTGAATTTTTCGAGGGGCTGCATGGATGCCACCCTGTGGCACAGGGCGTCCTGCTAAACTCGCTGCGGGTTGTACACATAGTTGCCTCTGGATCCTGGTTCCACGTTTGGAGTCTATGAAAACCTCGCGCCGTTAGGCGCCGGCGGCATGGGAGAGGTGTGGCAGGCGCATGACCCGCGGCTCGAGCGCCAGGTGGCGCTCAAGGTGCTGCCCTCAGAACACGAGGCGGACGAAGCTGCAAGAAGTCACCTCTTGCGGGAGGCGCGAATGGCCTCCAAGCTCAACCACCCCAACGTCTGCACCATCTACGAGGTCGGCGAGGCCGAAGGGCGGGCTTTCATCGCCATGGAGCTTGTGGAGGGCCAATCGCTGGCAGAAAAGCTGGCCGCCAAACCACTGCCACCCGAGCAGGTGCTGCGCTACGGGGAACAGGTTGCCGAGGCGTTGGAACACGCCCACACGCGCGGCGTGGTCCACCGCGACCTCAAGTGCGCCAACGTTGTCATTACCCCGGAAGGCCGGGCCAAGGTGCTGGACTTCGGCCTGGCGGGTCGGCTCAGAGGCAAAACCCATGGCGAAGCCTCCACCCAGTCAATGGAGTCGGCCGAGCTGTCGGGCAAGATCGCCGGCACTCTGCCCTACATGGCACCTGAACAGCTGCGAGGCCAGCCGGCAGATTCCCGCTCCGACCTGTGGGCCCTGGGTGTCGTGATCTACGAGATGGCTGCGGGAAGCCGGCCCTTTCACGGGAACACGAGCTTCGAGCTGAGCTCAGCGATTCTCGACCAGCCGGCGCCGCCGCTGCCACAAACTGCGACCGGCCAGGTACCGGCGCAGCTGCAGGCAATCATCGACCACTGTCTGGAAAAGGACCCGGACGCCCGCTACCAACGAGCCGGTGAGGTGCGGGCTGCGTTGGAAATGACGCGGACGGGCAGCGAGGTGCAGCTGCCGTCGGCATCACCAACAACCCGACCCCGGCGGTGGCCGCTCGCGGTGGCGGCGAGCATTGTCGCGCTTGTGACGATCCTGGTTTTCCTTGGGTTGGGCGGTGTCCGCGATCGCCTCTTCGGCGGCAGATTTCTCGAACAACGGCCGATTCGCCTGGCGGTGCTGCCGTTTGCGAATCTCTCGGGTGATCCGGAGCAGGCGTTTTTGTCGGACGGATTGACGCAGGAGATGATCACGCAGCTGGGTAAGCTCAATCCGGAGGGTTTGCGCGTGATCGCGCGATCGTCGGTGATGCGCTACCTGGGCAAAAACATACCCATCGATCAGATCGGCCGCGAGCTCGAGGTGGACTACGTGCTCGAGGGCAGCACGCAGCGGGAGGGGAATCGCATTCGGATCGCCACCGAGCTGATCGAGGTCGCAGCCCAGAGTCAACTCTGGGCGGACGCCTTCGACCGGGAGCTGTCAGGCATTTTGATGGTGCAAAGCGATATAGCGCGTGAGGTGGCGAACGCGCTGGCTCTGAAGCTCCTGCCGAAAGAACTGCAGCGACTGGCCTCCGCCGACAGCGTCAACTCCGCGGCGTACGAGGCGTACCTGAAGGGGTCCACGCACTGGACAACGCTGGGCCCCGCAGGCCTCGATACGGCCGAGCGTTACTTCATGCAGGCACTCGAGGAGGACCCATCCTTTCCAGAGGCGTACGCCGGTCTCGCCTGGGTGTGGGCCGGCCGGCAGCAGAGCGGAATCTCCCCACCCAGCGAGGCTGGCCCGAAGGCGAAGGCGGCGGCCGAACGGGCGATTGCGCTGGATGAAACCTCCGATGCGGCACATGCGGCCCTGGCGGTGATCAGCACCTGGACAGACTGGGACTGGGAGGTCGCCGAGCACGAGTGGCAACGCACCCTCGAGATCAACCCCAACAACGCCCTCGCCCACGCGTACTATGCGCACTTTCTGGCTGTCATGGGTCGCACCGAAGAGGCCGTGGAGCATGCCGAGCAATCGATCGAGCTCGATCCGTACAATCCACTGCTCCGGGCCCTGTACGGGATGGTGCTGGTCATCGACCGCCGCCTCGACGAAGCGGTCGCTGCTGCCCGGGCCGCTCTCGACCTCCAGCCCAACGCGCCGATTGCCGGCGCCGTTCTCCAACACGTCTTTATCGCGAAAGGAATGCGAGAGGAGCAGCTCGAACATCAGAGGGAGCGGATCGCGCGGGATCCGGAACGAGTGGCGGCCTTCGAGCAAGGTCTGGTTGAAGGGGGCTACGAGGGTGCGCAGCTGGCCATTGCCGATCTTCTGGCCGAACGGTACGAAATGGCGGGGGGCCTCCCCGATGCCGGCAGTCGCAGAGTCTTCCTGCCGGTCGCGATCTCGTGGCGCTATATCGACGGCGGAGACTCCCAGGGTGCCATCGACTGGCTCGAAGAGGGCTACGACGTGGGTGATCCCAATCTTCCCTACCTTGGAATGCCGTTGTTCGATCCCCTGCGCTCCGACCCGCGCTTCCAGGAGTTGGCGCGGCGCATGAACCTGCCACACGTCGCTTCGGAGACTACTTCGTATCAGCGCTAGAGGTGCATCGGCGCCACATGGGTGCCAAGGGTGCCGCTGACACTAGTGTTGATTTGTGGGAGGCGCTCGGTAGAATCTCATCAACAACACCAATCGCATTGTTCGGACCTGGCTTGTAAGGGAAAGGCGGGATGAACCATGTGGAACAAAAAGGGCATTGTGCGCGCCGGCGCTGCAATCATCGCGACCCTCGCCGGTTGGGGATTGTTCCGGCTTCTCTTTCCGAGCCTCGATTATTATCCGCCGGAGAGCCTTACACGCGTTCTCGAGCGAAGCTGGTTCGTTACCACCGGACTCCGCAAGCTCGCGATGGCGAGCTACGCCTTGGTAGCCCTCATCGTCATGACTGTGCTCTTCAACGTTGTTCAGCAGCGTTGGCCGGGACGGGGCGATCTCAAGGGTTTGGCATTCGGAACGTCGTTCGGTGTCGTGTGGTCGTTCGGATTCCTCGGCGGTTGGGCGTTTCTGGGGACGACGCTTCGTGCGGAGATCCTGAACGGCGTCGTGGATCTGGTTCCGTTGGCGGTCGCTGGATGGCTCATTGGCCTGGCGCTGGGACGCGAAGTCCCACCGTCTGGGCAACGGATGCCGAAGCCGTGGCTGGCCGTTCTTTTTGTGGCTCTTGGATTCGTTACGTTCCATGCGTTGGGCGCAACGCTCCTCGCCGACCTTTTTGGCCCAGCGTCGAGCCTGTTGTTCGTCCCTACCAACCCGCTGCAGTTCGCACTGCTCACCGTTCTCGGGCTGTTGGTTGGGGGGATGTATGTAGTTCTCCGCGATGGGCCGGCTTTCGAGACTACTTGGGCACGGGTTGCCTTCTTCGCATTCGGAGTCTTTGGATTCTGCTGGACGTGGTTTCACATGTTTATTGTGATTGTCGATTTGGCCGGCTTACTGCATGTGGGTTTGCTTGCCGGCCTTGTTGGTGCCGCCGGTGTCTACGCAGGCGCGCTCCTTTATGAACGGCTCGCCCAGGCAAGCGCCAAGGCCGAATGATCCCACCACCTCCAGCGTGTATAACCGGCCTCCCCCGGCCGAAGTTCAGCTCGCGAACCTGAATCGACCCAAGGTCCGGGGCCCCCACAGCAATGTCACAACCGAAGCGGCGACCAGAACGAAACCGCAGTGCACGACGGCGCCCCAGGGGGAGATGGCCTGGATCTCTGGCATGGTCACGAGCGCTGCATTGTCGGCGGCGTGGAACACAATGGTCGCGAAGACGCTCTTGCCCGTGTTGTTGAAGATCCAGGCCAGCAGGACACGAGCCCCCACCAACGTGAAGAGCTGCGCGAGGAGGATCACCGGATCAGGCATCATGAAGATAAAGAACGGGACGTGCCAGACCGCCCAGATCACACCCAGCACAAGGGATGCCTTGAGGGCACCGCCCCGCGCCTGCATCGGTTCGAAGGCATATCCCATCCAGCCGACCTCTTCCCCGGCTGCCAGAATGAAGAAGAACAGCAGTACCGCCGGCAGGGCCGCGACCGGAGTCAACGCAGCAGGTACCGGCGCACCCGACATCACCATTACTCCGAGTGACAGCATGAAGATCAGAGGCATCAGGAGAAGAATGGCTGCGTACCATTTCTTCTTCGCGATCCGCTTGAGGTCGAAGATCCTCCCGAGAAGCCTTTTCACTCCTTCCCACCCGCTGCTACGAAAAGTCAGGATCGATGCCGACGCGATCGGCGTGAGGGTGAAAAGGGAAACGTAGAGGACGCCCATCTCTGGCTCGAAGAGGACATTCGAATATGCGAGTGCGTTGAGTATGTAGAAAGGCAGCGCGAAGAGAAAAGTCAGCACGAAAAAGGCGACGGGAGATTCCTTCGTGAAGGTGTCATCGTTTATCAGGGATTGCACGTTCTGCATTGTCGCATGTATGGAAGTCCATGGGTGCCACATGGTGGGTGCCACCCCTCTTTGCGATTCCGTTTGCCGTTTGGCCCGTTTATGCGACGATAATCGTAATGTGATTGGGGCACGAAGATGATGAAAACCATTCTGGATATTGTTGATCGAACACCGAAACCGGCGCCGTGGTCCGAGGGTGACAACATCCCCTGGGATGATCCTGGATTCAGCGAGCGAATGCTCGCCGAGCACCTGAGTCAGGAACATGAGCTGGCCAGCCGCAAGAGTGAAACGATCGATCACCATGTGGAGTGGATCTTCTCCGAAGTTCTGAATTCTCGCCCGGCAAGGCTGCTTGATCTTGCCTGCGGCCCAGGGCTATACACAGCCCGCCTGGCCAAAATCGGCTGTGATTGTGTTGGGGTGGACTTCTCCCCTGCGTCGATTCGGTACGCAAGAAACGTCGCCGATCGCGAGGCAGATCTGCAGTGCACCTACCATCAAGCCGATTTGCGGGACAAGGCTTTTGGCGAGGGGTTTGATCTGGTGATGATGATCTATGGACAGTTCAACGTCTTTCCACGGGACCGGGGGTTGGAGATTCTGAAAAAGGCTCACGGGGCGTTGAAACACGGAGGGTCCGTGCTGCTGGAGTATCAGAGCCACGAGCAGGTAAAAACTGATGGGGAGAAAGCGCCGAGCTGGTATACCGCTCAGTCGGGACTGTTTTCTGGGACGCCGCATCTTGTTCTTCAAGAGAACTTCTGGGATCCGGACGCAGCCACGTCCACCGTCAGATTCTCGGTCATTGACGGGCATACAGGCACGGTGAGCACTTATGCTCTCAGCAACGAAGCTTACACCGACAATGAACTCAACGACGCCCTACGGTTGGCGGGGTTCAATAACGTCGAGAGATTCCCTTCGTTGAGCGGGACGGCCGCTGCAGGAGACCCGGATCTCCCGGTTGCCATTGCTCGAAGTTGAGGCGTTCATGGGTGGCACCCATGAACTTTGTTGTGGCACCGATGGTGCGTCAATGCGAAACGTAGCACTTATGACGCCACCGATGAAGCTCCGCGTATTCTACCCATCGGGATGCAATAGGGTCTCGTAATCATCCATCCCCTCGAGCGGTTCGAAGAGCACCCGGTGAATATCGTGGAGGTAGTAAAAAGAACCCCATCCCTCGGCGCGGGATTGGCTCAGCAGCTCCATGGCCTGGTCGCGGTGGCCCAGCCAGGCCGCGATGGCCGCACGATAGTGGGCCGGCCAGCCCCTTGGCTGACGTCCACCGAGCCCTGCCATTGTCCTGTCGATGACGTGGGCCGTCTCGAGGTCACCCCTTCTCGCTGCCACTGCCCCGAGCCATCCAACGGCCCCGAGCGACTGGAATGCGGTCCCCTGATCCTTCATCGAGCGAACGGTCTCGAGCACCGCCTGCGCCCGGTCAAGGTCGTCGGCCAAAACCAGGGCCTGGGCTCGCAGCCAACCCTCGATGAAGGCCTCGTTCGAGTTGGCACGGTCGTCGAGCACGGTGAGGGCCCGGCGGGCGAGGTTGCGGGCCTGGTCGGGACGGCCATGGGCCCGCGCCGTGGCCGCTGCCTCGATCAGCAGGTTGGCCGGCGTCAGGCCGGTAGGGGTGGACAGAATCTCGGCGACGACCTCTTCGAAGCTCGTCTCGTCACCCAGGACGATCAGTGCGCGTGCCTCTGCCACCAAGAGATCGTGGTGCGTTGGAAAAGCTTCGAGCCCGGTTCGCACGATTCGCAGCTCTTCCGCGTGATTGCCGAGGATGTGGTGGGAGATGGCGCACCGCCGGAAACTTCCAACGGCCACTGGATTGTGGACAAAAAATTCGAATCCCCTTCCCCCAATCATGGCCGACGTCGCGGCAACGACCTCCCCCGGTCGGTTGAGTGCAAATGCTTTTTGGCCAATCAGATGCTGGACGACCATGTCATCCGGGACGATGTCCTCGATACGCCGAAGCAGTGCCAGACCATCCCTTTGCCTGTTCTCCAACGACGTCAAGAAGTAGTCGAGCCAGAGCCGCTCGAACTCGGTGAGGACCGGTCGGCGCTCTTCGACACCGTTCAACACCTCGGCGGCTTCCGCCTGGCGCCCGCCATTCATGTACGCCACCGCCAGCCGAAAGTGGGCAGAGGTGAAGTTCGGGTCAAGCTCCACCGCGCGTTCGAGATGGTGGGTCGATGCGATGAGGTCGACCGCAAATAGCTCCGACCCGGCGATGAACTCCTGATAGGCCTCGAATATCGGTGCGTGAGACATCAGTTGAAAGTGAGCGTGGGCGGTTCGATGGGTCGCGACGACTCCGACGGTTCGTTGGACCACCTGGTCCAGAGCCTCGGAAATATTGTCGCGGTTGGCGATCGACGCGGGGATGGCATGCAGCGGAGCGGACTCTCGCACATCCACGATCTTTGCCTGCACCTCAATTTCACCCTCGTGAAGGTAGAGCGTCCCGCCGATGGCCAACCCAGCCCCCGAACGCCGTGCCGCGGAGCACAGCTGGTCGATCGCGTCGCCGGGCTCATCGATCTTCGAAGGGATTGCCTGAACCAGTCCCGACCCAGACAGTTTGGTCACCAGCCGGTCGCGAGCGAGCAGTGCCATGGCATCGAACGACTCGTCTCCGGTTCGGTTGACGAACGACCCGACCAGAACCAGCTCGGGGTCGAGCGAACTTTTTCGCGTCTGCAAGACGAAGGTCGCAACCACCACCGCGGCGAGCAGGACAGCCGCGATCGCGGAGAAAAAGACTGCTCTTTGCCGCGGAGGTGAAGCTCGCTCGTCGTCGTCGGTCGATAACGAGACCGGTTCGACAGTCGCGACCAGGCGATATCCCCGTTTGGGGATGGTTTCGATGTAACGTGGGTGGCGCGCGTCGTCGCCCAGCGCTCTGCGAAGCTCGGCGATGGTGTTGGTGAGGGTTCCCTCGGAAATGATGCGCCCTTCCCAGACGGAGTCGATGATGGCGTTCTTCGACACGACCTCGGGGGCGTTCGATGTCATGAAAACAAGCAGATCCATCGCCTTCGGCTCGAGGTGCCGCGTTTCCTGCGCGGATACCAGCTCGTTGTGGCGCGGTCTCACTTCCCAGTTGCCGAGCCGAAAAGGTCCGATCGGCCCCGCCGAGGGTGCTGTCTCGGTTTGCATGACGGCCCCATTGTAGTCTCTCCGCGACGCTCGGTTCGCCGGGAAAGGAACAACCACGCCGCCGATACCCGCGACCGTCCGACCGGAGTGCCATCGCCCACGCACCATCGTTCCCTCGGGAGAGAGGCGGACCCGGGCGCTGGGCCCGGGTCCACCATCAGTTCCTATCGGCCCGGTACGAAGATCGCGTCGTTGGTGTCGTTGTCTACGACAGAGGCATAGGTGAAGAACGCTGCTCCGATCGTTGGGGAGCTGACCACCGCGTACGCATCGTGTAAGTCGTCCAGTGCCTTTGTCGAATCAAGGCTCGAAAACACGTCGTTGATCTGACGCGATTCGAATGGCTCGATCTCGAGCAGGAGTTCGCCGAACAAGCCGCCATCCGCGGCGAAAAACTGCACATCGACCCAGATGGATATCGCCGACGCGCTGATAACGCCGATATTGGTGCGGGCGGTGTCGTCATTCTGCAGCTGGATCAGGTGCCGGTCCTGTCCGGCGCCGGCTGCGGTCACGGCGTCCATTCCCTCGATGCACACGCTATGGGAGGTCCCACCCTCGGCGGTTGCGGTTCGGGCCGATGCGATGAGGTCCCCGCGAACCGAGTTGATCCTCAGGGTACCGGCGCCCGTGTTGTGGAAAAGACTGTCGAGCGCGTTCGCGTATCTCACGGCGTGGCCGGGCGCCAGCTCGAAAGACACCGACTCCGGAGAGAGATTTGCCTCGCCGCGAACCAGCAACTCCACCGTGTAGGATGCCGATTCGGAGCCGCGGTTCATGAGCTGGAGATCTGTGGTCCAGCGGCTGTGGTTGGCCCCTCCGACGTTGGCGGCCCCCGGAATGTACAACGTCCGTGGCACCAGCCGGTAGACTTTCACACCCAGGTCGCCGGTCACGTAGAGTACCCCCGACGGTCCCACCGCGATCCCGTTGAAGGTGGAGAACGGCGGCAGCATTCCGGCCCCGGTCGCTGAAAGCTCGAGGCCGCTTACCACACGGGTGACCGCACCGGATTCGAGGCGGATGCGCGACACACGGCCGGCCGTCCCCTCGACCGCGAGCAGCGAGCCGTCGAGATCAAACGCCAATCCCTCGGGACCGCTGAGCCCGGCGGCCGCCGGGATCGGGTTCGCCAGCACCTCACCGTCGGCGATCAGCTGCCACACCGTGCCGGTGTACCAGTCGCCTACCCACAGATCGTCGTCCCTGGCGACGAGGCCGAGGGGGAGCACGATTTGATCGGTGATGTCTGCGAGCACCGTCGTACCACCATCTCCGACACGAATCACCCGCGCCTGGCCCTCACCCATACCGAGGTCGACGACAATCAGGTCGTCACCAAAGGCGATGGCGTTTACGACAGCGAGAAAGTCGAAATTGTCCGTGACCACCTCGCCGGTGCCCGGGTTCCAAACCTGCACGCGTCCGACGGGAAAGAAGTTGGTCAGGACCAGATTGTCCCCGGCATCGGCGACCGAAATGGCGCCGCCAAATTCGACGGCGGGGAAGTGGAACCGCTCGATACTCAGCAGCTCACCGGTCGCGCCATCGTACTCGTGCAACGAAAACAGATTGCCGACGAAGACCGACTCCCCATCAACCCGTTGCTTGACGGCGATCCCCGAGGGCATGGTCAGGCCACCCGGTACGACCGTCTGAACACTGCCGTCGGGCATGACCACGGCCACGAGGCCATCGCTGTAGCTGGTAACGAACAGGGCACCTGTGGGCGCGAAAGCGATGCTGTCAGGTCCGAACGGAAGTTCCGCATAGGTCGAATGGACGCCGGTGGCGGGATCCATGCGCTGCACGGTGAAACCGGTGCGCTCGAGCACGTAGAGCATGCCGTCCGGCCCGAACTTGACATTGAACGGCCCAGGGATGTCGCCGGCTATGGTCTCTGTGGTCGGCGGCGCCACACCGACGTCGATCTTCACTACCTGTGCCTGCATCATCAGCGCGCCGTACATCAGTCCGTCCGGCCCGAACTCCGGATTCTTGAGCCCGCCGAGGCCCTGGGCGATCAGCTCGGGCGGCTCGACAAAGGTCGGGTCGATCTCGTACAGCGTGTCGGTGTTCCAGGGTTCGGTCACGAACATTCGCCCCTCTGCTGAAAACACGATCGAGTTGACGCCGAAGCCGATCATCTGCGTGGTCACAGTCCCGTCCGGCGTCATGCGTCCAATCTCGCCCGTGAACATCTGTGACCAGTACATGGATCCATCAGGACCGAAGTTCACGTCCTCCGGGCCGTTCACTCCGCGCTCCGGACCGATCAGGTCCACCATCTGTCCGCGGCTGACGTCGAGGACCGCAATCCCGGCCATGGAGCATACGTAAAGGTTGCCATCTGGCCCGAAGCGCAACCCGAAGGTGCCGGGCAGATTGCCCTGGGCGAGGACATCGCCCGCAGCCGCGGCCGACCCCGCGCAGACTGCAGCCACCAGGCCGCACAACACCAGTGCTCCGACGAACCGACCATGAGTGTTCGTATCCATCTTTCGCCTCCTTTTGGTTATGGAGGCAATGTGGTGCCGGGATTTTCCAGAGTCATCGGGATTGTCCAGGGAAGTTCCAGGGAAAACAGTAGATCTCCTCCGTGAGCTGCTCCAGATCGGCGGGCATGCTCCTCGAGGCAGCTCAGCGGAGGCGATAGAACGCGGTCCGGACGATGGAGTCCTAGGGTGCCACTAGGGTGCCACGTTCACAATAACTACTAGGGTGCCACCCATGTGCCCATGGGTGCCACGTGTCTAGTATGGCACCCATTCGCTTCCTGTCTTCACGATCCGGGCTTTTGAGCCGGGTGCCGCCGAGGCCAAAATGGTCCCAACACATGCCGTCGATCCATGGCCAGCTTCATCAGCACGACGCCGGCCAGGACATTGAGGGTCACACCGATAAGCGACATTTCGATTCCGAACCCTCCGCCCGTGAGCCATGTCGGACCCGCAATTTCGGGGACGATCAGGCTCGGCAGGACGGTGACGCTTGAATTGGGCATACCGAAGACCCCGTCCTGTACGAAGTTCCATCCCCAGTGAATCCCCCAGCTGAGCCAGACCTTTCGAGTCAGCACGAAAGCCCCGGACAGAATCAGGTCTTGAACTGCAATCGCGACAGCTGACAGACCGGTCGCGTCGTCATGGACCAGGTGAACTGCGCCAAATATCGCTCCTACACATACGATCGCAGCCCAGGTCCCGAAGATCTCCTCGAGCAGTCGCAACAAGATCACCCGGAAGATGATTTCTTCGAGAAATGCGAGCAGACCGAAGATGAAGAATCCGTGGACCAGAGTGGACGCGGGATTCGTGCTGGAAACCCGGTACGAACCGATCAGCGCTATGGCCAGTATCGTCACAATGACGAACACCGAGCTCAATGAGAAGCCGGGTGCTGTCTCGACCACGCATCCTGAACTCTGTACCTCGAACGCTGGCCGCCGCTCGACTAAACGGGAGTATAGGCGGTAGCCCCAGATTGTGAGGCCGACAACAAATATTGCGGCTAGATCTCCGGGCCACGATGTCCACCGGACCTCGGTCTCGATCAGGCGGCCGAAGACCAAGTTGAAGACGATGACACTCGGTCCGAGGAATACCATCGCGACGACAATTCGAATCAATGGAAACTGCAGAATGCGCTGCAGCCGATTCGAATTGTCGGCTCGAGAAATCAAATTCTGGGGACTGACTGGCATCGCACGCCTCCGGTAGCATCCACAAAATAACAAAGCAAGCGTAGAGAAGGTGCCTACCGGTGCCAGATGGGATCTACTAGGGTGCCACGTTCACAATTACACAATTGTCAGGTCGCGCGGGAGATGGCGGCGTCGAGTTGATCGAGCCTCTTGTTGAAAACGGGGTCGTTGCCTGCCAGATGAAGCTCCTGATTCAGC
>Ga0316192_10003427_pt1 | contig 11572 bp, 9 predicted proteins | sample MerIslwburrow_MG_FD_204931 | JGI IMG/M metagenome (GOLD analysis project Ga0316192, IMG submission 204931) | Coastal sediment microbial communities from Maine, United States - Merrow Island worm burrow | ecosystem: Environmental > Aquatic > Marine > Coastal > Sediment | place: USA: Maine...
TTCGCAGTTGCTCTATACCGTCAGCCGTGAAGACGCGTCGCTGCAACAATACTCTGTCAGGACGCAGCCGTGCGCTGAGCTCCCAGGCCCCCATGGTCTGCGGTAATTTGAGTGTCCAGCTGAAGTACGTATCCAGTGAGGGTGCTGGTATCTGCAGATAGGTATCAATCTGCACGCCTTTGGCCGTTTCCCGGATGATTCCCCACGCGGCTAGCGTAACCTCCTGGGCCGCGGTGACTCTCTCTACCTTGTCGAAGTAACTTAGCCCTGAGTCAGCCGAAGGCGCCAGGCCGCCTTCGAAGAAAATAACACCGATAGAACTCACCTTGCTGTTGGTCAATATCTCGCGCGCGACGAGCGCAGCGGCCGCATCGCCGAGCCCCGTTCCGTCGGCATCCTCGAAGGTGAAAACGGCGATCCGGTGCTTCGCCCCGGGGATGAGACGTGCTGGTATCCTACCCTGATTGAGTATGCGCAGCTGGTCGTCCAGTGGCACAGAGATTTCTGCCCATGCCGAGCCGGTCAGTAATGCACCAAGCAGTAAGGAAAACACGATGATGCCTTTGATTCTCATGGAACCAGCCCCGCGTTTTCGGTGCGTTCCTGACAGAATTCACGCTGCCGTGCGATATCGGGAATCGTCGCTCCCAGCACCTGCTCTGCGGCCACACACACGTCGACACACTCGGCGAACTTGTTCTGCTCAGCATAGCCATTGGCCAGCGCAATCAGCATGTAAGCATGTGTTTCGATATCCAGCTCGGCAGCAGCCGGATCCGTGATGGCGACGTTCTCGTTGACGACAGTCTTGGGCGGGTCGAAGATACCATGACGATCGCCGACATAAGTGCGAACCCTGTAAAGTGGTCCCGTCTCGAGCACGTCTCCGAAAACGAACACATCTGCCCCGAGTGTCCGGGCATAGTTGGGCAAGTAACTCAGTGAGGTTGGCCGCGCATTCGGACACGCGTCAAAAACGGGTTGAAAATCCGCAGGCAGATGACGTTTCTGGAGTTCCGGAAGGAGGTTGCTACTCAAGCCGGTGACCAGAGTGTAGGGTAACTGGCTGACGTCGGCACCACTTGCGGGGCCGCTGAAATAGCCAACCATGACCAGGTGTGGCTTCTGACGCCGACACCGTGTCAGCTCTTTTGGCGTTAACTCGATACGGTAGGCATCGCTGTCGGGTCTGCCAGAGGTGATGACTATGCTGATCGAGGTCGGCGCGAACTCGTCGTGTTCCACGCCAAGATTCATGGTCCGCTGCTCGGATACGATGTCCATCGGAAAGGTCAGCTCGAAATAGCCGTCGAGATCGGTATTGCCCAAAGCCAGATCGCTTGCCCCCCGGCGCAGCTGCAGGCGTGCACCGACCACACCGGATTCCGTAGTGGGATCTGTGACGCGCCCCTTCACGATGGTATCTGCCGCCACGGGCGATATCGTAGTGACGAACCCCAATAATACGGCGATGCCCAGTGCGAAATCAGGAGCGCGGAACAACTTCAAGCGAGATCCCCCCGTTGAGATTGTAGCTTGCCCCCGATGTCGGGCAACCGTCAAGTGCGATGTTTCCAAGTATAGCGCCATCCCGGTCGATGATCGTGAGGTGCCAGTTCGGTATCTGGCTCGGGATGATGTCTATGTTCGATTTTCCGGAGCGGGTGACAGAGAAGTCTTTTGCCCCATTGTCGCCGCTGACCCTCAAGGTCAAGGCAGGCGGCAATGCAGGAGACGCCGTCAGCTGTACGCTCAATAAGCAGGTCGCCACGACCTTAGGCCCATTGTCCTGATGGGGTAACCACTTCCAGATCGCACCCGCGACAGCTACAGCAAGCACGAATCCCGCAATCAATGCGATATGCTTTCTGTGTCTCTTGCTCGAAATAACGGCAACCTCGGCTGCAACTTCGGCAACCGGATTGCCCCTGGGCTGTAGCACAGTAACGGCACTGGCATAAGCCGGGACGGTGTCCATCGGCGTGGGCGCAATCATCACCGGAAACAGCCGTCCGGAGGGATTTGGCCAACGTTTCTGCGCCAGTCCGAGCTCACTCAATGCATAGGTTCCTTGCGCCACGGACTCCGGGCTAATCAGATAGATGAACAGATCACAGCGGCTGATCTCACGACGTATGGCTCGGTCGAATTCCTCGCCGGGAGGCAGTTTCTGGCTGTCGAAGAAGACACCGTGATCATCCTGCTTCAGCCGTATAGCGATGCTTTCGGCCAGCTTGCGATGTTCACCCGCGTAGGAAACAAAAATCCGCATTGTGTTCAGTCACTCTGGCCGTCCGGGGTGATTCAGCTATATCCACGATCCTGATTCCGGCCAATTGTAGGCCAGGAGGCTGTCCGAGAACAGACTGATCTATTGCGGCCAAGCCTGTTTGGTCAGAAACTAAAACCGACGGCCTTCCTGCATTTCTTTCATCCTGCTGTGTCGGATATTGCGCAGCGGGTCATTCATGGGGAGGTAGCCTTCGGTATCAAGGCAGGCTAAGTGTCGGTGTATCAGAGGGTACTTTGTATTACGCCAGGGACACTCATTGCAATCCATATCAGGGATAAAGATAATTAGTGGGGTGATAAAGATATTAAATCGGGCAGCCTGTACTGGCTGTTGATCAATCGAGTTGGGTACTAATTCTGCCATGGATTGCATTGCGCAATTAAAACAGTCCGGGATCCATGCCTATGGTTCGCCAGAGTCACTGCGCTACGAGGAACACCTGGTACGCTACTTCACTCGCGAGTACCAACAGTTGGGGGGCAGTCACAACGGTTGCCTGGGAGATTATGGTTTTTCTACCAGCAATGGCCCGATGTGGCAGGAGACGGAGGCCCTCATGTCACAACACTACAATGAGCGCCCCGAGTTCTTTCGTACCTTTCTCGACAACAAATACAGGGCCTATTCCATGGCCTGGTATGGTGTGACCCCGGATGAGATCATGGCAAGCACGTATACGCTGGAGGAGGCGCAGCGCGCAAAATTCGAACTCATATGCGAGCGGGCACAAGTCCGTGGCGATGAACGGATATTCAGTATCGGTTGCGGTTTTGGTCCCATGGAAACCTACCTGTTGGAAAACTACCCTGGTATTGAAGTGACCGGTATTACACCCAGCGAGGTACAGGCAGACTATATCCGCCAGCACATGCAGGATCCCGCACATCCACTGGGATGCGGCCGAATGAAGCTGATCCATGGAGATTTTGCAGCGGCAAGCACTGTGGAGCTTGGTGAAGCCAGCTATGATCTGGTATTTGCCATCGGCATGTTTGAGCATATCAATAACCTGCAGAGCGCATTCCGGCATATTGCAGCGCTGCTGCCGGCCGCTGGTCGTTGCTTTCTGCACCTGATCGTGTCCAGGCCCCTGTTTCCACAGCACATGGACTCCAGCAACACACTGATCGGCAAATACTTCCCGGGAGGACGTATCTGGCCGTTCAGCGAACTGCAGCTGCAGACAGACTTTTTTGATCCTGTGGACAGCTGGTATGTCAATGGATTGAATTACTGGCGTACGCTCGATGAATGGCATCGCCGCTTCTGGGACAATATGGATGATCTCTGCGGGCAGGTGTTATCGGTAGAGGATATACGTCACTGGAATGATTATTTCATGTTATGCAAAACTGTTTTGTTCGCACCTCTTGAGGGCAGCGTCTATGGTAACGGGCATTATCTCTTCCGTAACAAGAGGGTATAGCAGGAACCATTGTCTATCTCATTCCTGCCAGGCGCGTACTGCCAATACTGCATTGAGGCCACCGAAGGCGAACGAGTTGGAGAGGGCGACATGCAGGTCCGCTTCCCTTGAATGATTCGGTACATAATCAAGATCGCAGCCATCGCCGGCTGCGGTGAAATTTGCCGTGGGAGGTACAACGCCGTTTTTAAGCGCGAGAACGGTGGCCACCAGTTCATGGGCGCCCGCCGCACCCAGGCTGTGACCGTGCATCGATTTCGTCGCAGACACCAGCAGCCGGTCGGCATGGTCCTCGAAAACCTCGCGCAATGCACGGCTCTCCATCACGTCATTGGCAAGTGTACCCGTGCCGTGAGCATTGACATAATCCACTTCGGAGGGTGACAGTGCTGCGTCGGTCAGTGCTGCCAGCATGGCCTTTGTTGCGCCCTCTGATGACGGCCTGGTAATGTGGCCGGCATCGGCGGACATGCCGCAACCGGCAAGTTCGGCATGGATCACTGCACCACGCCGCTGTGCATGCTCAAGTGATTCCAGTACCACGACACCGGCGCCCTCGCCAAGCACCAGCCCGGAACGGTCCAGAGAAAACGGACGGCAAGTATCCTTGGAAAGCACCCGCAGGGCTTCCCATGACTTCATCAGGCCATAGGTAAACGGCGCATCGGTACCTCCCGTTATGGCCACGTTGACCATGCCGCTGCGGATCATGCTCATGGCTACCGAGGTTGCATGTGCAGCGGATGCGCAGGCACTGGTGACGGAGAAAACCGGGCCGGTGATTCCCAGTTGCATGCTGACCTGGCTGGCCGCCGCACTGGGCATGCCTTTTGGAATCGTCAGCGGGGTTACGCGCGATTTTCCCTGCTTATAGAGGCACTGATACGTTTCCTCCTCGGTCACTTTGCCGCCGCAGCCGGTGCCGATAACAGCGGCCGCGGTACGCATCGTCGCCTCATCGAGACCGGCATCCGTCACTGCTTCACGGGCGGCAAGCAGGGCAAATTGTGAGAAACGATCCAGCAGCGGGAGATCCCGTGGGGCAAAATGATCCACGGGCCGATAATCGGGCACTGCAGCGCCAATATGGATTCTGAGTCGGTCGGTTGGCAGGCAGGAGAGCGTTTGAATTCCCGTACGGCCATGCTTCAGGGCATCCCAAAACTGACCGGTAGTTTGACCAAGTGCCGAGATGGTGCCCAGCCCGGTAATAACCACGCGTTTGTTCAAGTCAGGCCGGGGCAGGGATCAGGGTGGATAGTTTGTCGACAATATCACGGACCGAGGCAAGCTCCGCAAGCATTTCATTTGGCACCTCGATGTCAAAGCGGTCCTCGATGTCATACACGATCGAGATGGCATCGAGCGAGTTGACGCCAAGTTCGGGCAGGGAGGAGTTCAGGTCGATGCCGGAGGAATCCAGGCCCTTCTGTTTCGAGATCGCCATTATCACAGCGTCTACAAGATCTTGGTTCATGATTCTGGGCATGTTCGCATACACAACACCGGGTAAACCGGGGCATTAGCCTAACATTTATTTCGCCTGCTTCCAATGATTTGAGCATGCAAGGCCCAGAATGCGGGTATTCACTACTTTATTCTATGCGGGTATTACGTTAGCCTTATGTGCTTGCCTGAAACCTGGAAAAATTCAGCACACTCATTTAATTCATCATGCAGCAGCATTCTGAACAGCAGATTATCAGTCCCTGGCGGTCTTTGCTGGAAATCCTCCGGAATAGACCGGATTTGGAGCACGAGCAAGCGCTGATCCGGATCATCTTTATCCTGTGTGTGCTTGCCTATTTGCTGATATTCCGTGAAGCAAGTTCCGGAACCCTGTCGAACGGGGCGCTGACGGCGGTCTTTGGCAGCTTGCTGGTGTTTTCACTCGCTCTGCTGACTGCCATTCAGCACCAATCGGGGAAATCATCTACCCGCCGTGTCGTTGCCATGGTGATCGATCTTGGTGCGACTACCTACTGGCTAACGACGACCGGGGAACTCGGTGCGCCATGGTATCCCATGTATCTCTGGGTTACCTTTGGCTATGGCTTCCGCTATGGAGTGAAGTACCTCTACCTTTCCGCGGCCCTGTCAGTTGCCGGTTTCAGTTTTGTTCTGGTGATGACGCCTTTCTGGGCGCGTCATCCCGGCCTCTCCATAGGGCTCTTAATTGCGTTGATTATATTGCCCGGATACGTGGCCCAACTGCTGAAACGGGTCACTCTGGAACGCAAGCGCGCCGAGAAGGCTAACCGCTCCAAGAGCGAATTCCTCGCCAGGATGAGCCATGAAATCCGTACCCCGCTGAACGGCATTATCGGGTCGGGCGAATTGCTCAGGTCCTGCAATCTTGTTAGTGAGGAGCGGGAATATGTGGATACCATCAACGCATCGGGACAGACTCTGCTGCGCGTGATCGAGGACATCCTGGATATTTCCAAGATCGAGTCAGGAAAGCTTACGCTTGAGCAAGTGGACTTTGATCTGCATGACCTCATCCACTCCACGGTGCAGATGTTTCAGCAGCAGGCGAAGGTAAAAGGAATACATCTAGGCAGCTCTATTGGTCTGGACACACCCTTCAGCCTGCACGGTGATGTACTGCATTTGCGGCAGGTACTGACCAACCTGGTTGGGAATGCCATCAAGTTTACCGGCGAGGGCAGTGTTGTTCTGCGTTGCAATACGATCCGGCGGGGGAACAATCGTAGCCTGATACATTTCGAAGTGGTGGATACTGGTATAGGTATTCCGGAAGCGGCACAGCATCATATTTTCGAGAAATTTTCGCAGGGGGACGAAAGCACAACACGTCGCTATGGTGGAACCGGTTTGGGCACCGCCATAGCCAGGCAATTGGTCGAATTGATGGGCGGGCGTATCGGCTTTCGCAGTACCCCGGGTATTGGTACCGAGTTTTGGTTCGATATCGAGTTCGCACATCAGGCTGTGGATGAAACGGTTTTGCACAAGCTCCAGGATTGTCGTGTGCTGCGTCTCAGTCCGACTGTCGGGGATGATACGGAAGTTGCCCGCTACCTGGCTGGCTGGGGAGTGCCATACCATAACATCCGCAGCGGTCAGGAGACACTCCACCTGTTGGGCGATGAACAGCATACTAATCCTTTGTTTGAGGTGTTGATTCTGGACCTTATGCCGATAGACGAAAGTATTCAGAATCTGTTACGGGCACTGCATACCGGTGCCGGGTTGCACAATTTGACCGTGTTGATCGTTAGCGGGGAAGGGCAGGTTATTCCGGCACAGGATGCCGGAGCCAATACCGTTTATACCCTGCCAAGCCCGGTAGACAAGTCTCTCCTGTTCAATGCCCTGCATGCCTCACATGCGTCCCACCACGAGAATGCAGATGTTATTAGTCTGACTGAACACATTACGCGCGAGTACGCCATACCTCGCAAACTGAAGATCCTGGTCGCCGAAGACAACGCCACCAGTCGTATGGTGGTCGGCCGCTTACTTGAACGTGCAGGTCATGATTGCCGCCTGGTTAAAGATGGTCAGGAAGCACTTGATGCACTGCAGCAGGATGAATTTGATCTGGCGATTGTCGACATGCACATGCCGGCTGTCGATGGCATTGAGGTATTCAGGTTATACCGCTTCGCACATGCGGGAAAACCGGGTATTCCCTTTATTATGCTGACGGCGAATGCCACTGTTGAAGCAAGGCAGGCCTGCACAGAGGCAGGTATTCAATATTTCCTGACCAAGCCCGTCTCCTCGTCACAATTGTTGAAGCTTGTTGCCAGGGCTGCCGGTGATACCCCGTCGGAGGAATGCCTGGGCACCAGGAGTCGGATCAAACCTGCAGGGAGTTGTGCAAAATCTCTGGCGGTTATTGATCGGGATGTGCTGGCCGATATCGCCAGTATTGGTACCAGCAGCGATTTTGTACAAAAACTGACGCAGCAATTCCTCCATGATGGACAGCAACTGCTGCAGGGGATGACGGATGCACTGAACGGGAATGATATGCTGCATTTCACCGAACTGGCTCATGCGCTGAAAGGAACGGCTGCCTATCTGGGGCTTCTGGAACTGGCTGACCATGCGAGCAGCGCGAATGCTCTGATTGACGGCGAACCGGCGCAGGGCAGAGACTGCCTCCATCATCTGGAAGCTGCCTTTGTCCGTGCAAAGGCAGCCCTTGAAGCAGAGTTGGAACATGCCAAGCCTGCCTTGCATTGAACCACTGCGGTACCGCTAACACCACAGCAGGTGATCCTGCCGCTTAGCAGCAGATCACCCTCCTGTGATGCGGCTTCGCTTCAGCCAGATGTCGCCATCCAGTGTCAGTTGCTAGAGTCTGTCGGGCTCCTAGGCGGCAGCACTGCTGACATGTGCGTCGGACACGGCTGGAGCCTGTCGTGGCAGTTCTACAAGCGCTTTCTCGGCTACCGTATGCCAGCGTTTGTTCTGGACATCCAGCAGATACTTCATCAGCCGCATATTCTTGTTACTTAATTGCAGGGCGGTATCGACCCAGATATTGACGATATCTGACAGCTCCTCGTATGAAACCGGATTAACTTCGGCCATGGCACGTTCCAGACCCCGAAATCCCGTTATGCGATTCCGGCGTTCCCTGATCAAATGATGTACCGCCCTGGTACCTTCACCGTCGGCTGCGACTTTGTCGATAACGCCCAGTTCGTACAACTCATCCGCGGTATAGACATTGCCGCTTTCGATTAATCGTTTCGCCATGGAAGGCGCAATTCGCCTGGCCAGGAGGCTGTAGGCTCCCATGCCTGGAAACATGCCGAACAGCGTTTCGGGAAAGCCAAATGTTGCACTGCGTTCGGCAATAATTACATTACATGAAAGCGCTGCCTCGAAGCCACCACCCAGCGCCTCACCCTGTACGAGTGCAATTGTCGTCAGGTCGGTCCCGTAACCACAGGCAGATTTATACAGGATGTCGATGCAGGCCGTTGCATAGTGTCGCAGAGCGGGACGGTCCTGCTTCCTTATGGCGTCCAGGAAATATTCAAGATCGCCACCCAGACTGAAAACCCCCGGTGTCGCACAACTCAAAATCTGATATCGCAGGCAGTCATCGGGACGGGTTTCTTCATTACTCCTGCACAACGCCGCGATCTCATCCTGGGCTGTGGTCAAGGAATTCAGTATATCCATGTTCATGCATGGTCGGCCGGTAAAAGACATCTCTGCCCATACCGCCTGGTGCTCATGATCGTGACGGATATTCAACTGCTGTGGATGGCTGTTCTGGCTGCTGGCGTAAATTGCCTGTTTCATCGTGTACTCCCCCATTGGTGGTCCATATATGGTGAATGGCTATACATTCAGGTACACAGCTTTAGACTGGATAAATCCTGAAGCCATGACTTCATGATAACCATTCGGTGATATAACCGCTGTAGGGTGCATAAACTGACTGGCTGAGTCAACAATACATGCCTGTGCGTAGTGCAATGGGGCGTTTTTTTATTTTACGGGCACACCGATGGCCGTGGATAAGATTCAAATATGGAATGTTGGCCATTCGCCGGGAGTGGAGGAGGCCAGTGCAGCAGCCTGTAACAGTAAACCTGTCAGTAAAAAACTATGCCTCACTGAGATTTTGCTTGTAGTGTTCCAGGTAGGCATTCAGGCTGGCACGCGTCGATTTGGTGGCATCCTCGATTTCATGAAGCAGTGACAGAACCTCCGACCCCCAGTCAGTCGGCGCAGGCTGGCAGGCGCGGGCACATAAGTCGTACAGCACATTCGCCCCGATGCTTGCGGCGCTGCTTTTCAGTGCCTGGGCACAATCAATAAAGCGTGCATGGTTCTGTTGTGCAAAAGCATGGGTCATCTGCTGCAGGAGCTGATCCATATCGCCCAGAAAGCTCTCACTGAGGTGTCCCAGAAAAGCATAATTGCGTCCCAGTTCTTCGAGTTCCTTCAACAGGGAGAGATCCAGCACGGGCAGGTTCTGATACATTGATCTGACGGTTGCATTTCTCAGTGCTGTCTTGCCGTTAGCATCCGTCAGGCCGAATCCGTTTTGCTGGCAGACCTCAGCCAGCGCATCGAGTAGTGCTCTGGGTTTGACTGGTCGTGTCAGTATCGCATCAACACCGGCTTCCCCGATATCCGTGGCGGCAGTGTCTGCCAGCATAATAAATGGCATGTCAAGACGGTTGATATGTGTGATGCGATAGGTGCTGACTACTTCGCTAGCGGTTATCACGGGTATATCCATGCCGATGATGGCCAGGTCGAATGCATGGTTTTCCAGTGCCTGCAATGCCTGTTCTCCATCGCTTACCTGAAAAACCTTGTGATGCTCGCGTTCCAGCAGCCGCGTTATCATGCGGCGGTTGATCTGATCCGGTTCGCAGACGAGTATCTCCATGGGTGAGACGGGGGGGGGGGACGGCTGATAACGATCGATGATCTGGGGTATGCCCGTCAGGGAACCGGGTAGACACGGCTTGTCATGTAGCGCATTGAACAGCAGGGTTTTATCCACAGGGGTATCCAGCAGACTCGAGTAGCCGGCATGCTTGAGTCGAATGCGCTCATGTTCCCCGACTGCCGGGGTGATCAGGACAAGGCGGACCCCGTCCAGCTGATAGTCAAAGCGGATGGTATGCGCAAAATATGCCGGATTGAAATCCAGTCGTGTCGCGTCCATGACCACAATCGGTAGCGGACTCCCCGCATCAGCCGCATTGATCAGCCGCGCAAATGCCCTGGCGCAGGATGAAACCTGTTCCAGTTCAATTTCCCAGCTCGCCAAGTGACGGGTGACAGGATTGTGGTCACCTGACTCGCGTGATATGTACAGCAGTTTTTGCATAGCCTGATATCCGTATCAGTTAAAAACAGTACCGGTTTGTAGATGCTTTATCCGTATTTATCGGCGAACATATCCTGGATGTTATCGATCTGACTGATCTGGGCCAGGAAGGCGTCAACACAATCAGGGTCGAACTGTTCGTCTTTTTGTTCCACAAGGTAATCAAGTGCGCGTTGCATTGACCATGATGATTTGTACGGCCGCGTGGATACCAGGGCATCAAATACATCGGCGACCGCCACAATGCGTGCGGCCAGCGGTATCTCCTGCCCCTTCATGCCCTGCGGGTAACCTTTGCCATTGAACCGCTCATGATGCGACTGCGCGATAATGGCACCTGTCTGCAGGTAACAGGAGGGACTGTCATGGAGTATCTTGTAGCCTATCGTGGCATGGCTTTGCATGATGTCCCACTCCCGGGGTGTCAGCTTTCCTGATTTTAGCAGAATATTATCCGGAATCCCTATTTTTCCGATATCGTGCATGGGTGCTGCATGTTCGATAAGCTTGCACTCTTCAGGTGGCAGGCCCAGGGCCTCTGCTATGAGGTGCGAATAGTGTGCCATGCGGATGACATGACCGCCGGTATTCTCATCCCGATATTCACCTGCCTTGGCGAGTTTTAACAGGGTCTCCTGTTCGCGTAATGTGATTCTTCGGGCCGTGTCCTCTACCTCACGTTCCAGCCACCGTGCCTTGTCCTTGATGATTTGCTGTTGCTGACGCATCATCAGCAGGTTGCTACAGCGTGCCCTGCACTCATGATGGTCAATCGGTTTGTTGAGAAAATCTGTGGCGCCTGCCTCCAGTGCCCGGTAGCGGACAGCCTTGTCATCCACGCAAGTGATAATAATCACCGGGACATCCATGCATGACGGGATGCGGCGTACCCACAGCGTGAATTCTACCCCATCCATGCCCGGCATCTTGTAGTCGGTCAATACCAGGTCAGGCGTATGCTGCTTTGCCCATTCGAGGGCCTTGATGGGGTCGGAGAATGGCTCGACCTGAA
>Ga0316192_10003432_pt1 | contig 11566 bp, 7 predicted proteins | sample MerIslwburrow_MG_FD_204931 | JGI IMG/M metagenome (GOLD analysis project Ga0316192, IMG submission 204931) | Coastal sediment microbial communities from Maine, United States - Merrow Island worm burrow | ecosystem: Environmental > Aquatic > Marine > Coastal > Sediment | place: USA: Maine...
CGGATGACTTGTCGACCGCCTCGTTGTTGCGCATGGTGAACCGGTTGATGAGCTTGAGGTTCTTGCCCAGCGGCACCGGAGCCACAAAACGGAGCATGAACTGGTCGCGGTTGCCCTCGGGCCGGGCCTGGCCGGTGGGTCCATCTTCGTCCAGCCAGGTGCGCCCCTCCAGTGAGAGCTGGAAGGTCCACATGGAGGCGGTGGCGTCGTTGGCGGCCGACTCGAGGCTCTGGCCACCGGGGGCGCCCTCGTCCTCTGCCTCCTCGGATTCCTGGGCCATAGCCGGTGTCGCGCTCGCTGCCACGACGAACGCCAGGATCGCGATCGTCAGCGCCCAGGCGACGCGCCGTCCTTTGAGTAGTTTGTACTGATCGTTGTTCATCGTTCCTCTCTCCTTTTCAGATCGGACAGTGCCGAAGAATTCTTTCGATATCCAGGGTTGGGAAAACCGTTGCACACTCACACCTCGTTCAAACTTTCGGATGTGGAGACCCGATCCACCAGAAAGGCGCCCATGACCGAGGTCGAGTCCTGGAGTTCCACCACCCGCGCCGATTCAAGCGTTCCCAGGACCTTGATCGCGCCGAGCAGGGTGCGAAAAGCCACCGATGCCAGGTGTCCTTCGAGCTGCCGCTCGGACCGCCACCACTGGTGCCACATGAAGTCGTTCGAACGAGGCAGGCGCTCGTAGACCCGGCACTCGAGACAATCTCCCATTCGAGCCTGGTCGTGGGAAAGGTTTTCGAGGGTCTGGAGGAGCTCGATGCGATGGCTGTCATCCGACGTCACTGCGAGTTCGAGTCCAATCATAGGCTTCATTTCTCCATTGTTGACCGATCAATCCTTCACGATCCGTGCCAAAGACGCCTTTGCGAGGGATATCGATTGAAGATGCTGAAACAAAGGAAGATAGGTTTAGCATCGACCAATCGTCACACTATGGAGAAACGCAACATACCGCAGTTTCACCAATATTGGTGACGAATATTGGTGATTGAGCCAACTCTTCGGATCAGGAATCGATGCTCACGGTGCCCGTCTTCTTGCCCACGGTGATGCCGAGTTTCTTCATCCGATAGCGCAGGGTATTGGCATGGAGACCGAGGATCTCGGCCGCACCGCCCGCGCCCGAAACCTGGCCGTTCGTGGTCTCGAGCACCTCAACGATGTAGCCGCGTTCAACTTCATCGAGAGTTAGCCCCGCAAAGCCGGATCCTGTCGGCCGAAGCTTGGCTAGTCCGTTCGGAATCTGCTGTAACGGTTCGGCCAGACGCAGAACACCATTGGTCGTGGTCAGAACGGCCCTTTCGATCACGTTCTGCAGCTCACGCACGTTGCCGGGCCAGTCGTACGCCCGGAGGCTCCGCATCACCTCAGCCGGGATCTCGTCGATGCGCAGGCCACGGCGTTGCGCGAAGTGTTGAACGAAATGTTCGACCAGGAGCGGAATGTCTTCGCGCCGGTCGCGCAAAGGCGGCACCGTAATGGGATAGACCGCCACGCGATAGAAAAGATCTTCGCGGAAACGGCCGGCCTCCATCTCCTCGTTGATGTCGCGATTGGTGGCCGCGATCACCCGCACGTTGACGGTGATCGTTTCGCTCCCACCGACCCGCTCCATCTCGCCCTCCTGCAACACCCGCAGCAACTTCGGCTGCAGCTCGAGCGGGAGCTCGCCGACTTCATCCAGAAAGAGTGTGGCGCCGTGGGCAAGCTCGAAGCGGCCCCTCCGCTGTCGGTCCGCACCGGTGAACGCTCCCCGCTCGTGGCCAAAGAGCTCGCTCTCGATGAGGTTGGGCGGCAGGGCGGCGCAGTTGACAACCACAAAGGGCCCGTTCGCCCTCGCACTCTCTTGATGGATAGTCCGAGCGATGAGCTCCTTACCAACTCCGGTCTCACCATGAATCAAGACCGAGGTGTCGCTCGGCGCAACCTGGCGGACCTTGTGGAGCACATAGAGCAGCGGGTCCGAACCACCCACGATGTCCTCGAAACCGTGCTCCTGGCGGATCTCCTCGCGCAGGTAAACGTTTTCTTCCTCGAGGCGATCCTTGAGGAGGGCGAGCTCGGCGACAGTGAGTTCGAGTTCACCAGCAGTCCGCTGAAGCTCCTCTTCGGACTGCCGGCGGTCGGTGACATCCGCACCCACGCTGAGCAGACCTTCCGGGTCACCGGCGGCATCCCGCAGCACAACGCTGCGCCATCGGATCATCCTCCTCTCGCCATCGCGAGTAATAAGGATGCGCTCGTTCTCAGACTCGGGATCACCCTCGAGCCCGCGATCGACGGCCGACCTCACGTCGTCGCGCTCGTCTTCATGGACGAACTCGAGGTAATGACGACCAGCCATTTCCCGTGCCGAGTGTCCCGAGACCTTCTCGGCATACGGATTCATCGAGATGATCCGTCCCTCCCGATCCAGTGTCACCACGAGGAGCTGAACGCTGTCGAGGAGCTGCCGCCACCGGCGCTCGTTCGCGACCACCTCGCGCGACAGCTCCGATGCCCGGATCAGGTCTTCCGACAGGTCCCAGCTCATCGCGGCCACGATCAACAGGAAGGCAAAGGTGTGCGGGCTCGGCAGATGGAACCAACCGATATCGGCCGGGATGATGGTGAGCAGCCCGAGGGCATAGACCACCAAACTGATGCCGAGCAGGCGGGCCTGCCGTCCCTCTCCGCGACGGGCCATGCGAACGGTGCTGTCGAGGAGAATCAGCAGAAAGCCGAAAAGGACGAGGTCGCCAATGATCCGCAGCGGGTTTGTGGTGCCGGAAAGATAAGCGACTTTCTCTCCCCACGACAGAGTCACGACGCCCAAAGCGACAGATCCTCGATAGGCGATCCCGACGATGAAGTCCAGCACCACCGTCAACACCCCCAGAGCACTCACGCCCCACAAGAGCCAACGACGGGCGGCGCCGGTTCGGAGCGCGATGTACCACGACAGGGCAACGATCGTCGTCACGATGAAGAGCGCGGTCCACGGCATCCCGGCGAGAAACTCCTCAGCGGTCGCCGCGCCATAGTTCCTGCGCTCGAAGACTGCATCCCCGGCGACTCCGAATGCCGCGATTGCGAACAGGAGCTGCAGCCTGCGGTCCTCGACCCGCAACGCCGTCACGAGGTGTTGCAAACCGACCACGACACATATCGCAGCCGTCGCTACGTAGGCGATCGATAGTGGCGTCATTACCTCGAAACTCCAGAAATCACCGAGATACTGTAGCGCACCCTGGGTTTTCGGCGCAGAACTTGTCACGACGTGGCCCGAAGGGCGAAGCCGGATGCGACTACAATCTCGAGAACGACCATCCGGGAGGTCACGGCATGAAACTCACCGACAGCTCCCTTTTCAAGAACCGAGCCTACGTCAACGGACAGTGGATCGACGCCGACGACGGCGAGACCTTCGCGGTCACCAACCCGGCCACCGGCGAGACCATCGCAGAAGTTGCACGCTGCGGCGGCGACGAGACCCGGCGGGCCATCGAGGCGGCCGACCAAGCCCAGATCGAATGGCGGAAGAAAACCGCCGCCGAGCGAGCCAATCTCCTGCGCGCGTGGTTCAACCTCATGATGGAGGCGCAGGAGGACCTCGCGCAGATCCTCACCGCCGAGCAGGGCAAGCCACTCGCCGAGGCGCGCGGTGAGATCGCCTACGGCGCCAGCTACATCGAATGGTTTGCGGAGGAGGCCAAGCGCATCTATGGCGATGTGATTCCACCGCCGGCCAACGACCGCCGGATCGTGGTCATCAAACAGCCGGTCGGTGTGGTGGCGTGCATCACACCGTGGAACTTCCCCAACGCGATGCTGACCCGCAAGGTCGGGGCCGCGCTCGCGGCGGGCTGCACAACGGTTTGCAAGCCCGCCACCGCGACGCCTCTGTCTGCCTTTGCAATGGCCGAGCTCGCCGAGCGGGCCGGCATTCCGGCCGGGGTCATCAACGTCCTTGCCGGTAGGACCGGCGCGATTGGCGGCGAGCTGACGTCGAACCCCACCGTGCGCAAGCTGACCTTCACCGGCTCGACCGAAGTCGGCAAGAAACTGGTTGCCGACTGCTCCCGGACCATGAAGCGCACCTCGATGGAGCTCGGCGGCAACGCGCCCTTTATCGTCTTCGACGACGCCGATCTCGACAATGCCATACAAGGCACGTTGGCTTCCAAGTACCGCAACGCCGGCCAGACCTGTGTCTGCGCCAACCGCATCCTGGTCCAGGACAGCGTCATTGAGGAGTACTCGGAGAGGCTGGCCGCGGCGGTGCGCGACCTCAAGGTGGGTAACGGTGCCGACGAGGGCGTGACCATCGGCCCATTGATCGACGACGAGGCGGCGGAGAACGTGTGCGCGATGATCGACGACGCAACCACGAGGGGCGCGAAGGTCGTGCTCGGCGGAGGTCGCTCCCAGCTTGGCGGCAGCTTCGTCGAACCGACCATCCTCTCCGGCGTCACCAGCGACATGCGGGTCTTCCGCGAGGAGATCTTCGGGCCCGTGTCACCGTTGGTCAGCTTCAGCACTGAGGAGGAGGCGATTGCCATCGCCAACGACACCGAGTTCGGGCTCGCGGCCTACTTCTGCGCTCGAGACGTGGGTCGCGTCTGGCGCGTATCGGAGGGCCTCGAGTACGGCATCATCGGTATCAACGAGGGCATCATCTCCAACGCCATGGCGCCGTTCGGCGGCATCAAGGAGTCGGGCAACGGTCGCGAAGGTTCGAAGTACGGTCTCGACGACTATGTCGAGGTCAAATACCTGTGCATCGGCGGCATCGACACGTGAGCCTCCTGCAAAATCCAAAATTTTTCGAACACGCGGCGCTGTAGATCACGATTGGAAGGGGATGACCGCCGTGTTTACGGTTGTAGGCGCGTCCTTCAGGGCGCGCCCGAGCGCGCTGCTGGGAGCGATGGCGTGGGACGATTCAATGACCCGTTGGCGGGCCCTGAAGGACCCGCCTACAAACGAGACCGGCGTTTTTGCATGAGCCTCAGGTAGGAGGACCCTTAAGGCTTCCGGATAATGCGCAGTGTACGTGGCTATCCAACAGCTCGGGTCGGAATCTCGTCCAGCGCGTCGGCGAGCGCGTGCCGCGCGTTCCACAGGTCGTAGGCGCTCTGCATGTTCAGCCACAGCTCGGGACCATTTCCGCAGTACTTACCGAGTCGGGTCGCCATCTCTGCAGTTACCGCCCGATCACCGGCCAGAATCTTATAGAGCTGCTGCCGGCTCACGCCCATTTCGCGGGCGGCCTGCGCCACGCTGACCCGCATCGCCGGCAGCACCACTTCCCGCAGCAAAACGCCGGGGTGCGTCGGCGACCTCTTACGAATATCAGTCATTGTTCATCTCCTCTTCGCAACCCTCCGCAAAGACCATCAATGGTATTGCTCCAAGTCGACCCGCCGTGCTTCCCCGTTCGCGAACTCGAAGGTTATGCACCACGGTCCGTTGACATGGATTGAGTAGCGCGGAGGGCGATGACCGCGCAAACGGTAAAAGTCGAAACCCGGTAGATTCAGGTTCGACACCTTCGTTGCGGCATCAAGCGCGTCGAGCACTAATATTGCCCGAGCTTGGAGGTCCGTCCGAACCCGGCGGCTTCGGCCCTTCTCGAAAAGCTCGCGCAAGCCCTTGTGCTTCCACGTCTGTATCACACCCTTAATGTAAACTCACCGTTGTCATTTGTCAACGTGTAGTTGACACACTGAATCTAATTCACGGGACCAGCCTCGACATCAACATCCGCTTTTCGCTGCAACATATTCTCTGCTAGCATCCGTCTGAAATCCTGTGGCAGGTAGGGAGAATCGGAGGCGAGCCATGACCCGCAGACAAAAGCTGCTGATCCTTCTCGCAGCAGTGCCGGTGCTGTTCGTTACAGTCGCCTTCCTCTACCTCAACTTCGCGGACCTCGGCGGCTGGCGGGATACCGTCGCGAAACTTGCATCCAACGCCATCGGCCGTGAGCTCCGGATCAACGGTGAGTTCCAGCCGGAGATCGGATTCACCACCCGCGTGGTCGCCACCGACATCACCCTCGCCAACGCCGACTGGAGCGGCGAACCGCAGATGGTGTCGGTGGAGCGGCTGGCGGGCGAGATCGACCTCCTGTCGGTCCTGTTCGGACCGATCACGATCGGTGATGTCGAGATCAGCGGCGCGCGTATCCTCTTCGAGCTCGACGCTGAAGGCCGCTTCAACTGGGCACTCGGTGATGGCGATTCCGGCGACGGTGGCGGTGGTGACGTTGAGCTGGTCATCAGCCACGCGGCGGCACACGACCTTCAGCTGGTGTATGCACCGGCACAGGGACAAGCCCTCGAAGCTGCACTTTCCGTTCTCGAGTTCACCGACGACGGGACGGGCATGCTCGACCTCGATCTCACCGGCAGCATCGGGGGGAAACCGGTCGAGGTTTCGGGTCGCCTCGGTACGTTCATCGGTCTGATCAATGCGGGCGCCGTCGAGCACGATCTCAAGGGTCGTCTCGCCGATGCCGCCTTTTCGTTACGAGGAACGATGGACGATCTTTCGTCCCTTTCCGGCGTCGACGGCGACGTCTCGGTCGATGGCCCCGATCTTTCACCCATTGGCGCGCTCTTGGGTTTCGATCCGGTCATCGAGGGTCCATTCAGCGTCGAGGCCTCGGTGAACCCGACGCCTGCAGGCTCCGATTTCAGCCTCGACGCCGCGGCGGGCAGCATCAGCGTGAACGCCGCCGGCACCGTCGATTCGCTGATCGAACCATCGATTCTCGACGCCACCGTGACGGCGTCAGGGCCGAGCATTCGCACCATCGGAACACTCACGGGAATCGCCGATCTTCCAGAGGTTGCGTTTTCAGTATCGGGCGGGGTTCGCTGGGAAGGTTTCCCGATCACGTTCAGACAGCTGGAGATCACGGTCGGCGACAACAGCCTGTCCGCCGACGGTGTGCTCGGCGCCCCACCACAGATGCTTGGGACCGATTTCACGATTCAGGGTGAGGGGCCGAACGCATCGTCACTCGGTGCGCTCGTCGGCATTGATCTGCCCCGTGACACATTTTCAGTCGGCGGCCGACTGGTCCGCGTCGAGGGCGGACTGCGGGTTGACAGCGTCGAGGCGCACATCGGCCGCACGAACCTCGAGGTTGACGGAACCGTCGGCGACCCTCCCGAGTACGACGGCACCGTGCTCGAGGTCCGGGCGAATGGCCCGAACCTCGCGCATTTCCAGGACCTCGCCGGCATCGATCTGCCCACCGAGCCATTCGAGATCAACGGCAAGCTCACTCAGGGAGCCAACGCCATCAACCTCGAAGCGGTTCACTCGCGCCTCGGTCGCAACACCCTTCAGGTCAGCGGGCAACTCACGACCGACACCGGGCTGACCGGTACCGATCTTCGCTTGACGGCAGAGGGGCCGGACGCCTCGCAGGTGGCCGCGATCGCCGGTGTTTCCAACGTGCCGAGTGAAAGCTTCGGTGTCGAAGGCAGGGTCCGCGTGCTCGAAACTGGCTATCGCGTCAGCGATCTCGTTGCCACCCTCGGCAGCCTCGCCGTGAAGGCCAACGGTTTTGTCGCTCCTTTGCCGACGCTGGTCGGCAGCGACCTCCAGATCCACATCGAGGACTCGGACATCTCGCACCCGGCGTCGATCGCCGGCATGACGGGTCTCCCCCACGATTCGTTCACGATCGACACGCGACTCCGGGTAGAAGACCCGGTCTATCGGCTCGACGGATTCAGGGCGACGGTCGGCGACATGGAGCTCGAGGCCGACGGTCAGATTGGGGCTCCGCCGGTGCTCGAGGGTACGCAGGTGCGCGTTACCGCCCGCGGTCCGAAGTTGTCGACCCTCAACCCATACATCGACCAGACCGGGCTCCCGGCGGCGCCATTCTCGGTGTCGGGGAATGCGCGGGTCAACGACGGTGCGTACGCCCTCGACAACGTCGTCGCCGAAGTCGACGGAAACAGCGTCACGCTCGATGGCACGATCCACCCAACCGGAGGTTTCGTCGGCACCGACCTCGAGATCCGCGTCTCGGCTCCCGACCTCGGGCGGGCGGGCGGTCTCGCCGCTGGATTTGTCGCTCTGCCGGCTTTGCCCGCCGAACCCTCCACGCTCAACACCCGGTTGCGGATCGAAGAGTCGGGTTACGAGATCGAGAACCTGTGGGCAACCCTCGCCAACGCCGAAGCATCGATTGACGGTCACGTCGGGCCTCCCCCGGGGTTTGTCGGCACCGCTCTGACGATCGCTTCCGACGGGCCGAACGCCTCGCTCTTCACGGCCGTCACCGGCGTAACGGTCCCGGTGGCGCCATTCAAAATCAGCGGCCGTATCCAACGTACCGAAGACGCATTTCTCTTCGAACGGGTTGCGGTCCAACTCGGCAGTCATACAGTTTCCCTCCACGGCAGTCTCGGCGAGGCCCCGCGTCTGGTCGGCACCGATCTGGAGCTGTTCGCATCCGGGGACAGCACCGCCCTGATCGCGGAGCTCACGGGTTTTCGAAAGCTGCCGGACCACCCGTTCAGAGTTTCAGGCCGTTTCAACGGCACGCCCGAAAAGTTCGCCACCGACGGTTTCGAAATCATGCTCGGCGAATCCGACCTGAAAGGCTCAATCGAGGTGGATATCAGGGGCAAGCCCACAGTCACTGCAACCGTGACCTCCAATCACCTCGATCTCTCGCATTACCTCAAGCAGTTGGAACAGGTAATAGACGACGAGCCTGAAGAAGGGGCCACACCGGGCACGACATCGGGCAGCACCGCGATTTCGGATAAACCAATCGACTTCAGCCCTCTGCGGCGAGCCGACGCCGAAATCGACATCACGGTCGGCACCATTCAATTCCCGCTCATGGTGCTCAGCGAGGTTGAGCTTGTCGCCAAGCTGAACGACGGCCGCCTCGAGATCGAGCGGCTCGCGGCCATCGGCCAGGATCAGGGGCACGTGAGCGGAAGCATGGTTCTCGAACCGAAGAACGACCGCTATTTCCTCCAGACCGATCTGGAGGCGCGCCAGCTCAGGCTCGACATTGCGGGCTCTACTGTCGCCCGTATGGACCAGCCCCCGATCGATTTCGACATCGATCTCGAAGCCCTTGGCGCCAGCCCCCATGAACTCGCGAGCTCGGCCAACGGCACTATACAAGTGGTGATCGGCAAGGGCACGATGGACAGCAAGGTCCTCGACCTGGTGACGGCGGATATCCTGCTGACTCTGCTCAACGCCTTCAACCCGTTTGCCAAACAAGACGCGGCCACCGAAATGCAGTGCGGAGTTGCTCTACTGAGCATTGCGGACGGTCTTGCAACGCTGGAGCCGATGGCGTTCCAAAGCGACAAGATGACGATGCTCGGAGACGGCAGGATCGACCTCGGGACCGAGAAGCTCAATCTCGAATGGATCACCAAGCCACGCAAGGGGATCGGGATCTCCGCCAGCATGATCACCAACCCCTACATCAAGCTCGGCGGGACGTTGGCGGCGCCCTCGGTGCAGCTCAAGGAAGCGGAAGCCGTGGTTTCCACCGGCGCCGCGGTTGCCACCATGGGGCTGTCCCTGGTCGCCAAAGGAATGTATGACCGCGTCACGGCCGAGAAAAAGGTCTGCAAGAAAGCGCTCAAGGCGATCGCCGCTCGTGCCAATGGCTCGGTCAAATAGCCCGGTCTGCCAGCACGAAGGGCCCGGCCCGGCGGCAGGTTCACGACAGCGAAATCACCACTTGTGGCCCATCACGACGTAGAGGGCGGTGTCTTCCGGTCCTCTCGCGACATCGATACCGACCCACAGGCTGTCCTGGGGCCTGAAGAGGAATCGGCCGCCGACGCCGCCCGCATAAATCTCGCTCTCGTCCTCGAAGACCGGCACGTCGCCCCGGGTCGCAGCGGCGCCTATGAAACCAACTGCGGCCCACCGCCCAAAGATGTTCCACCTCAGCTCGGTTTCGATCACCGCTGTGCTCTCGTTCTGATAGCGCAAGGCGGGAATTCCTCGCATGGTGACCCAGGGATAGCCCCAGAGGGGCGGATCGCCGCCCGCAGAATTGAGATCGAGATGGAGACCGAGCACGAGCTTCTTGTTCAACATCTCGTGGTAGGAGTCCACCAGGAGACTTACCTGCCAGTAGTCCGTATCGCCGCCCAACGCCTCGAGGTGCTTCCACGCCACGAGCTCGACATCCAGGCCCCGGTTCGGCGTCATCTTGTTGTCCCGCGCGTCGTAGTCCGCCTGTACGGCGAGACCGAAGTCGTTGCGTTTGATGCCATCGTTGTCAACGGGAAGCTCGTCCGAATCTTCGTCGAACAGGAGGTCAGGTGTGAGGTAGACGAGCTTGCCGCCGACAAAGATATCGCTGGAGCCGATCCGAAACTTGACGTCCTGATAGAACAGGCCGGTGTCGAGCTTGAAGTCGGCGGGTTGATCGTTGAGATAGAAGGTTGAAACGACGTGCGCGTACCCGACGGCACCCGTGTAACGGATCCGGTCCTTCTTCCACGAGGCGGTGTGGGCAATGCCGACGCCCCAGGTCCCATCCTCGGTGTAGGCGGCGGCGACCCCACTGATGGTGGGCGGAACCTTCTGCTGTTTGCCGACCTTCGCTGCGGAGTCGGCGGTAAACGCTGGGGGATGCGAACCCGCGCCGGGATCGGCCTCATCCTTCTTCTTGTGGAAATGGGCGACGGCGCCGCCGAGACCATAGCCGACGGCGGGTTCGGTGATGATGATCGGAATGGCGATGAAGCTCGGGCCCTTTTTCTCCTTCTCAGTCGCCTCCTCGTCACCGTCCTTTTCGGAATCGGCGGCCTCAGCCGGCTCGCTGTTGCCGGCCGGCTGTTCTGCTGTCTCCGTCGCGTCGAGGGCCGGTGCGGCAAGACACAGGGTCAGGATCAGGGCCATGAAGACTCCTGCGGCTCGGTGGAACGACTGTGCCGTTTCCAATCGATCGCATGCCCACACACATCCCCATAACCTCGAGTCCAGGGTGGACGGGCCGATTGCTGTTCTCATAATGCTCTCCGTGTGTCCCGGGCTTCTGAAATTGAGTCGAAAACGAAGCCGCAGCCCGGCCCCACCGGGGACCGGACAGCGGGCTTCATCATCACATGACGGTCAATCGCTCGCCGAGTTGTTGTGCATCGCCGTCTCGAGCTTCTTGATGTCCTCCGGCGAGAGCTTCGGCCGGTCGATGGTCAGCGTCAGCTTGTCGAGCTTGCCGGTAAACCGGAAGGGTGGCTGATAGTCCTCGTCGGATACCGGCGAGCCGGTATCGGCCCCGACGTCGAAGTTTTCGCACCATTGCAGGAGCATCGGGACGGTCTTTTCCATCTTCTGCGTAGCTACGACTTTCCCGTCCACCTTGAGATTGCCGGTTCCGCTGCGGCCCAGGCCGCTGGGGCTTCCGTACTGCAGTGTGGCGGCGCCCAAACCATCGTATTTGAAGTCGAATTCAAGCGTGTGCTTGCCTGGGGCCAGCACGTCCGGGCCTTCCCACTTGATCAACTTGAGGCCCATAAGGTTCCAGGTATACACCGGCTTGCCTTTCAGCACATAGAATCCG
>Ga0316192_10003434_pt1 | contig 11563 bp, 12 predicted proteins | sample MerIslwburrow_MG_FD_204931 | JGI IMG/M metagenome (GOLD analysis project Ga0316192, IMG submission 204931) | Coastal sediment microbial communities from Maine, United States - Merrow Island worm burrow | ecosystem: Environmental > Aquatic > Marine > Coastal > Sediment | place: USA: Maine...
GCAGAGAAGTAATAATTGCTGGGGAGAGGATAGAAGAGGCTCACTAAAGGCCAATGATGACACTTTTTATTTCACCAACGCTGCATTTCAGCACAAATTCTTCAATCAGGATGAATGGCTGAAGCTGGAGGATTATATCGGTTCCCTGAAAGATGACAGCAATGGGCGGCTTTGTGTGTTTACCGGCCCTGTGCACCTGCCTTTTGACCGGCAATATGCCAGAAGTTGGCATGACACTGTCCGAGTGCCGTCAGCATTTTTTAAGATTGTCTGTTACAAGAGTAAGACGACGGACAAACTCGAATCCAGAGCTTTTCTACTCTATCAGGACAGTGAGTTTATTGGTAACAAAAAGAAAGGGGCTTCAACGATCAAGCTGAAGAACTACCAGTGCACTGTTACCGAAATTCAAAAGTTGACCGGGCTGGAATTTGCCAGCGAAATCGTCCAGTCCAATCCGCTGTATTATTCCGCTCCCGCAACATTGAGTGATGGCTTAAGCATTAACTCCTACCCGGAAAGGATTCCTGTTGAAAATCACAATGATATTGTTACTGAGATCAATCAGCCGAGGGTGACGCAGGAGGTTGCCGATAATGATAAGAATATCGTTATTGTTGCCGCCATGGTGAATCCTGAAGGTGGCTATGAAATATCAAATGAATGGGTTACGTTGTTAAATATCTCGGCAGTAAGTGTAAATTTGAACGGCTGGTATATTGAGGACCATAAAGCAAGGCTTATCGAGCTTTCAGGCGTGATTGAACAGGGGGAAGCCAAAAAAATTCTGATGGTGGATCATCATACGATCAGGCTGCCTAACAGCGGTGGAACGATTATCCTGAAGAATAAAAATAATGAAGTGGTTGATCGTGAAACATACTCGAAAAAAGAAGCCGTTACTGAAAACATGGCCTTACGGTTTTAGCTGAACGCTGGCTGCTTTCTCAGCAGGAATCAGGCACATTCGACCTTTAAGTATTGTCGCCTGAGCATGCTTCTGCTAGTTTGTGAAAGCAATACAGGCAATGAGGAATCTAAATGTCGAAGCTGAAGGGTGATCGGTCCCACGGGCATCAGTGGGGACTCCGGGTAGGAACGGAAATCGTTGCATCTACCGTCATCGGTTTGGGCCTGGGTTTCTATATCGACAAATGGCTGGATACGCGCCCGGTTTTTTTGCTGGTATTTTTCCTGTTTGGCGTTGTCGCCGGATTTTTAAATCTCTATAGAGCTGTACGCCTTGATCAGGAAAGAATGAGTAAGAAATGAAACTGGAACCGCTTCATCACTTTCAGGTTATAAATTATATTGAATGGGCTCCATTCGGCATAGATATGTCGATCTCCAATTCGGTGCTCTGGATGTGGTTGGCAACGGCTGCTGCCTTCTTCTTTTTCCATTTTGCTTTTCGTAACCCTTCCATGGTGCCGGGGCGCATGCAGTTGCTGGGTGAAATCATTTTTGTCTTCATTCGTGATCTGGTGCAGAAGAATGTTGCTAAAGACGGTCTGCGCTATTTTCCGATGCTGTTTACACTCTTTCTGTTCATCCTGTTCTGTAATTTGATTGGCCTGCTGCCCGGTTCCTTTACGCCAACATCCCAGATCATTGTTACGGGATGTCTGGCTGTCAGTGTATTCTTATTCACCTGCGTGTTGCGCATTCAGATTCATGGCTGGGGATTTTTCCAGGCTTTTGCACCTGCCGGCCTGCCAGTCTGGTTATTGCCGTTGATGGTGCCTATCGAGGTGATTTCATTTCTGGCTCGGCCAGCTTCACTGGCTCTGCGCCTGTTCGCCAACATGACAGCAGGGCATACGGTTCTTGGAGTGCTCACTTTCATGGGTCTGGTGGCGCCATGGTTCCTGTATTGGATACCGATGGGTTTTACAGTTGTTATCATGGCGTTGGAGATATTTATTGCCTTTATTCAGGCCTATATTTTTACTATACTAACTTGTGTATATATTGATGATGCGGTGGCGGATCATGGATAAGAAATTTACTCTAACAGGAGGATAATAATGGATGCATCGGCGATGATACCCATAGGCATGGGACTGGCTGCTGCCGGCATGGCAGGCGCTGGTCTTGGCATTGGTTACGTGTTCGGTAAAATGATTGAGGCGGTTGCCCGCCAGCCGGAAGCTGAGCCGATTATTTCCAAATATGCCTGGATCGGCTTTGCACTGGTGGAAACCGTTGCACTGTATGCGCTGGTGATTGCATTTATCATTATGGGGCAGGGATAACCGCGACGTTATGATTGATGCCGTATGGGCAGCAGAGCAGGGAAGCTCCGGCATGCCTCAGTTTCAGACAGAATATTTCAGCTCACAGCTTATCTGGGCGATTATTTCTTTCGCCATACTGTTCTATTTATTGAATCGTTTTATCTTGCCCGTGGTCAATCGATTACTGGATGAAAGGGCTGAGCACATTCGTCAGGAAATTGAAACGGGGGAGAAGCTTCGGCAGACAGGTGAGAAAGCAGTGGAAGAACATCATTTGCTGCTGGAACAATTGTTACAGGATGCTCACAAGGTTATGCATGAAGTGCAGAAAGAATCATTGAAATGTCGTGATGAGGCCATTGCTAAAATCAATGAAGAACACAATAAACGCAAGCAAGAGCTGTTTGCGGATATTGAATTCGCCAGACAGAGAGCGCTGAAAGATTTGCGCACTGTCTCAGTTGACGTTGCTATTGCTGCAGCTGAAAAAGTCTTGAGCAATCATATCGATCCGCATGAAACTGAAAAAGCAGTGGATGAGGTAATTAAGGAGCTAAGGAAAAACTAATCCGTACTATTCACAATGGGTCTGTTGAATATCCAGAACGAGTTTTCCTGTCATGTTGCCAGCTTCAATTAGCCGATGCGCTTGGGCAGCCTCCTCCAACGGCAGTATGTCGGAGACAAGAATGGATAGCTGGCGCTGATCAAACATTTGCGCACATTGTTCCAGAATTGCGCCATGATGTTCTGCCCCATCCTCCAGCCCCAATGCCATGGGCGTGAGCATTAGCTCCTGCGAAATGCGGAGATTGCGCAGGCGGATAGTTTTCCAGTCGGTATCGTCGGGAACCTGCAGGAGTGTGACCAGATCGCCATAGATGCGTACTGCTGGTATCAACTGTTTGAATGACTCTCCGCCGATGGTATCAAGGGCGACATCCACTCCCGTTCCGTTTGTCCATTTTAGCAATGCATCCGCCACATCCTGTTCCCTGTAGTTGATGGTGTGATCCGCACCAAGCTGGCGAACCAGATCGGCCTTTTCTTCACAGCTAACACTGGTGGCAACGTCACAGCCGGCTTGTTTGGCAAGCTGAATGGCGACATGGCCGACGCCTCCGGCTCCGGCATGAATAAATACCTTTTGGCCGGAGCAGATACGGGCTCGGTCAAACAGGGCTTCCCAGGCAGTAATCAGAACCAGTGGCGCTGCTGCTGCATCAGCAAAATCAAGGCAGTCCGGCTTGGCTGCAATATAGGCTTCAGGTACGGCAATATATTCAGCATAGTTGCCCGCTATCTGGCCGAGACCACCAAAACAGTAATACACGGCATCTCCTGCTTCAAAACGGCTGACATCTTTACCCACAGCTACAACAGTGCCAGCACCGTCACAGCCGAGAATGGCGGGCAAGCTGTCAGGGAAATAGAGCCCATTTTGGCGCAGTTTGGTGTCAATCGGATTAACCCCTGCTGCCATCACTTCAATCAACACTTCGCCGTCAGCACAATCAGGTTTATTCATTTCAGCAAGCGTCAGAATATCAGCTTCACCGGTTTGTGGCATGATTATGGCGCGCATATATTTATCTCCCCTATATTGCTGTAGAGCGGATTTCACCATACTGCGTGGTTTTTGCAAATCGACTTACATTTTTTAGCTGCGCAGCGTAATATGCCCGCTCTGAAGACAGGGGATCACATGAACACATCAGGTCGGGTTGAACTGTTTGATACGACGCTCCGTGACGGGGCACAAACTGCAGGTATTAATTTTTCAGCTGAAGATAAAAGGCGGATAGCCAATCGTTTGGCTGAATTCGGCATGGACTGGATCGAAGGAGGCTGGCCTGGGAGCAGCCCCAAGGATGATCAGTTTTTTGAGCTGATGCGGGAGCGGACCTGGACAGAAAGTAAGCTGGTGGCATTCGGTTCAACAGCCAGGCCCGGTCATCCGGTTGAACAGGATGCAGGCCTTGCAAATCTGATCGCCAGCGGTGCTGATGCCGCATGCATTTTTGGCAAAAGCTGGAATCTGCATGTCACCAAAGCCCTGCATATTTCTCTGCAACAGAATATTGAACTGGTGGAATCTTCCGTCGCCTATCTGAAAAAACATTTCGAGCATGTATTCTTTGATGCGGAGCATTTTTTTGATGGCTACAGTGCCAATTCGGATTATGCCATGCAGGTGCTTGAAGCAGCGGCAAAGGCTGGAGCAGATGCGCTTGTATTGTGCGACACCAATGGCGGCACGATTCCCTACCGCATTGCAGAAGTGACGTCGATTGTTCTAGAGCATTTTCCGAAAATGCCGATTGGTATCCATGCCCACAATGACTGTGAAATGGCGGTGGCCAACTCACTTGCCGCTGCCCGTGTTGGTGCAACCCAGGTGCAGGGTACGATCAACGGGCTGGGTGAACGTTGCGGTAATGCAAATCTGGTGTCGATTATTCCGGCACTGCAACTGAAAATGCAAAGGGAGTGTGGCGTATCGCCTGAACAGATGCAGCAGCTGGCTTCGTTGTCACATTTCGTCAATGAAATGGCCAATCGCCTGCCGTGGAAACATCAGCCCTATGTGGGCATGAATGCTTTTGCCCATAAGGGCGGCATTCATGTATCGGCCATTCGCAAGTCGGCTGAATTATATGAGCATATGGATCCCAAACTGGTGGGCAATCAGCAGCGCGTTATGATTTCTGACCAGGCGGGTAAGAGCAATGTCATTGTCAAACTGGCGCAAATGGGGCTGGATAATGAGGTGAAACCGGATGATCCGGTCGTGGCTGAAACAGTGCGTCAGGTTAAAAGAATGGAGGCGCAGGGTTTTGCTTATGAGGGAGCCGAGGCTTCCTTTCATCTGCTGATGCTCCGGGCAATGGGGAAATTTCGTCATTACTTTGAACTGGACGGATTTCGTGTGCTCGATGAAAAACAGAGCCATGAAGGTGAACCACAGTCCGAGGCAACGGTTCAAGTACATGTGGGTGGTCAGTTTGCTCATACTGCTGCACTGGGTAATGGTCCGGTCAATGCTATGGACAGCGCTTTAAGAGCAGCGCTGCTGGACTTTTATCCGAGCTTGTCGGAGCTGCGTCTGATTGACTACAAAGTGCGTGTATTAACCACCCGCAAGGCGACCGAAGCAGCGGTGCGGGTGTTGATTGAATCCACCGATGGCACAAATAAATGGGGCACGGTTGGCGTTTCATCGAATATCATTGATGCAAGTTATCAGGCACTGGTTGATTCAATTGAGTATAAGTTGTTGCTCGATCAGGTACAGCCACCGGAAACAACCTCACCGTCCTGATTGGAAGAGCAGGAGTGCTGATTTTTTTTTAGACGGTAGAGCCTGTGAGCTTTGCTACCGTCCAATCCAGTTATTTTCTTCAGGTGATTCCTCTGTTGGTGCCGTGCCGGTGCGGAAGGCCTCAAGGAAAATATTCTCTGTTTTAGGGCCTGGTAACAGGCCGGTTTTCGGGTCGATGACAACCCACTCTATGCCGTCAGGCGGCAAGAAATCCTGTTTCTTCCTACCTTTGTGGAAAGCCTTCATGGCTTCCAGCCATGAAGGTAAAGCAGCTCGCGCACCTGTTTCGCGCCGACCCATCGGCGTTGGAATATCACGCCCACTCCACACGCCGGTTAAAATCTGCGGGGTATAACCGATAAACCAGGCATCCACCTGTTTGTTTGTTGTGCCCGTTTTGCCTGCTGCCGGCCGTCTTAGAGCGCGTGCTCGCCTGCCGGTGCCATGCTGTATTACACCTTTCATCATGTTGGTGACCAAAAAAGCGTCAACCGGGTCAAGCGTTTGCTCAGCAGGCCGCATGGATTCATTGACCGCCATGACTGGATCGACATGGCATATTTGGCAGCGATTGCCGGATACTGACCGATGCAGCGTATTGCCATTGCGATCCTGAACCTGCTGGATGGTAACCGGTTTCCATTTTTCACCCTGGCTCGCCATGACTGAATAGGATTCAACCATAGCCTCAGGGCTAACTTCGGTGGCGCCAAGGGCCAGAGCCAGTTGGGCAGGAAATTGACGCTGCAATGGATAGTTTTCGAGTTCTGTAAGAAAGTTATCGATGCCGATATTCTGTAGTGCTTTAATTGAGGCAAGGTTGCGTGAATGCTCCAGGGCATTGCGCAAAGTGACCGGACCGGCAAATTTATTTTTATAATTTTCAGGACGCCAGAACTCATTTTTTTTCTGGTTTTCAAAGACCACGGGCGTATCCATGATGATGGAAGCAGGGGTGGAGCCAGTGCTGATTAATGATGTGTACAGCATTGGTTTAAAGGCGCTGCCAGGTTGCCGCATGGCCTGGCGCACGCGGTCAAACCCCCCAAGTTTATAATCATAGCCGCCAACCCGTGCCAGCACGGTTCCGCGTTCCAGGTCAATGGCATACAGTGCTGATTCTACGGACGGATCCTGTGATAGGCGCACTCCGTTATCAGCAGTGCCCTGTAAGCGAATCTCATCGCCCGGAGTTAACCTGCGCGGTCGCAGCTTCAGTGCTGCCAGTGCTTCCTGTGCCATGCCTTCTTTTTTATAGCTGGAAATAGATTTCCACGCCCATTTAGATTTCTTGAGTCGCCACAGGCTCCTGCCGTCATTGACCATTAGATCACCATTCTCAAGCACTGCTTCAACCAGCGCCGGGATCAGTTCATCTGTCGCTGGAGCTATCGGTTTATCAATGCGGGCTGCTGCCCACTCGGCCAGCAGGGCGGGTCTTGCCTCCTCTTCGTGATGGGTGGGATAGCGATAGTACTGGCGCTGCTCAATATCCAATACGCCATGGCGGACGGCCCGGATAGCTTGCTTTTCTGCTGCAGGGTCATAGGGAACGGTAATGGTGAGTCCTTGCCGGCGCAGTGTCTTGATGCCAAAACGTGCTGTTAACTGGCGCAGGACCTGGTCGGCATAGGCATTGGTCAGAATGGGGGCATCCAGCTGTTTAATGGTTAATATTTCTTCCCGGGCACTGGCAACGGCTTGTGGAGTTGCAAAGCTGCTCCGTTGCATCAGCTGAAGAATAATATTGCGCCGCTGTAGTGCTTTTTCAGGATTAATGTGCGGTGCATATCTGCCCGGAGCCTTGGGAAGTCCGGCAAGGATGGCGCATTCCGCCAAAGTCAGCTCATCCAACTGTTTATGAAAATAACGCCAGGCTGCAGAAGTAACACCATAAGCGCCGCGTCCCAAATAAATATGGTTTAAATACAAAAACAGGATGTCATTCTTGGAAAAAGCTGCTTCAATGCGGTAGGCGAGGATTACTTCACGAATTTTGCGGCTGTAAGAGCGCTCTGGAGAGAGCAGGAAATTTTTTGCTAGCTGCTGCGTGATCGTAGAGCCGCCCTGAACTGTACGGCCGGCGCGAAAATTAGCCATGGCAGCAGACAGGATGCGCGCCGGGTTAATACCAGGGTGTTCATAAAACTGTTGATCCTCAGCGGCCAGGAAGGCATCCCGAAGCTGTTTGGGGATTTTGTTGAATGGAGTGAGGATGCGGTGTTCATCGGCGTATTCAGCAATGAGATCACCTTCGGTATTATAAACACGGCTCGCCAAAGATGGCTGATAATCTGAAAGAGTGCTAAGTTCAGGCAGATTTCTGGCAAAATACAGATAAGCAGTTGTGATGGTTATCACAGCTAATATGGTTAGGGAGAGGATAATTTTCGCGATGATGGAAAGGATGCGCATTAAGCCAAATCTAAGCAGAAGGGACAATGACAGGCAAGCCGGAGTTTGCATGTATACAGGTAGTTCTGAATTGCAGCGCGGATTTTCACTTTTGGAGTTGATGATTGTCATTGCCATTGTGGGTATCATGGCAGCTATTGCTATGCCCGCCTTTTCCAGCTGGAAAGAAAGGCAGGCAGTGAGCAATGTGACAAGTTCATTGCTGACGCATTTAAAACAGGCAAGGAACCTGGCGATGGCTGAAAACAGAAGTGTAAGAATCGCCTTTACCACAAATTCATATACCTATGATGATAATAACACTGGAGCTTGCGTGCCCTGCGAACATCATGTGATTGCTATGAGCCAGTTTTCAGGGGCATTACAGGTTAGCACCAATCGAAGTTCTGCGCCGATAGTTTTTTCAAGCCGGGGCACTATAGGTCAAACTGTAACGGTGACCGTAGAAGTGCCGGGTTCTGGTAATAGTAAGGGATTAACATTGAATATCCTCGGCAGGGCGTATCTGCAATGACTTTCAGTCATGGATTTAAGTCTTCCTCAGCCGGGTTTTCGCTGATTGAAATCATGGTTGCACTGGTTATTGTTTCAGTGGCCATCCTCTCACTTGGCAGTTTTGCGATTTCGATTATTGATAATGGTCAGCAATCCCGTGAGCGGCTGAGTGCAGTGCATCTGGCTGAACAGGTGCTGGAATTCTGGCAGAAGGATGCGAATGATTATGTGCCGTTGATAGCTGCTTCAGGTTGCGTGCTAACAACAGCTACCTCTGCGCCAACATATCCGGCAAGCGCGACTTGCACGCCTGCTTCCGGCGAGACTGTTGCCTATACCGTAGCCGCCAGTGTGGTCCAGGCCAGCGGGCCACTGCCATCGAATCTGGCAACATTTCAACCGTTCCAACCAGATGCATTATCCGTTGCCCCAATGCTTACCCCAATGCTTAAACTGGTGACCGTTTCATGGCAACATAAGGGTACGGCGCATTCTGTATATCTGACGCATATAACGGTTGCGCCATTAAAGCTATGAACAGTCATGTCGCCCAACCCGTGACATGCCTTCGGCATTCGGAGTGTGCACGCGGTTTCACCTTGATCGAATTGATGATCAGCATGGCCATAGGTCTCGTAATCCTGGCAGGCATTTCTGCAATGTTTATCTCATATGGTAAGACATCGACTGCGGTTTCTGCCCGTACCGAACGCATGGGAGACCTGTACATGGCATCGCAAATCATGCAGGCGGAATTAAGGATGGGGCAAGATGTTTGCTGGGATGCAGCAAACAGCCGTATTATCTATCAGCCGCTTGATGGTACGGTGGTACTTGGTGCTTGTACCTCGGTAGATGCGGATAACGGATCATTTGAGCTGAGGGCTGCTGACCCTGGTAATGACAAGCCAACGCCTTATGTTTGCTGGGATCGCCCGTCAGTGGGTGGCGGATGTCAGGAGTTGATCCGCGATCTAGCCACAACAAACGGGATGTCTGCTGTTCAATCGGCCTCTGGAACGTGGACTGTAACGATGGGTTCTTCCTATGTGGATGAAGAGCGAAAAGGTAAAAACATGACACTGTCTTTTAATACCTGGCCGAGGAATGAATGATTATGCGTAAATCCTGTTTGGATGACGAGCGAGGGTTTGTGCTTGTCACATCACTGATTTTACTGTCGCTGTTGACACTGTTTTCTGTGGCTATGTATTTTACCGGGCGCTCGGCAGTCCAGACCAGTGGTACAGCACAACAGTCAACAGAGGCATATTATTATGCTGAAACAGCCATTCAGTATGTGGCATGGGCTTTAAAAAATGATGCAGAATTTGACAGCTTTGAATATGGGACGGGCACTGCGCTGTTTCCTGAGGCGCCCTATACAAACCCCGGCTGGGGCGATCGTAAAGAGTTGAGAGGCTATATGTGGCATCCGGGGCCGACAGGGGTGGCCGGAGCAAGTGCAGTTGATACTTTAAGTACGACTTACACGGCGGGGCAAGTACTGTATTTTGATAATTCACCTTTGGGCGATCGTTATATCTGTCTGGAAGATGCTGCCACATTTTCCAATTGTATTGATGTCACACTGGCGCCATCTGCCCGCTTTGAACCTGTGATGTATAATATCAGTACTAAATTGCCTCGTTATCTCAAGCTTGAAATATCCGCAGCAGGCGTGGTGACGCCCTCAATACCGGCGCTGCCGCATGCTGATCCGCCTGTCGTTGGAGTCGATATTCCAGTTAATGGCGCTGTCGCTTGGATTACTGCTGCTGGCAGCTTTGATAATCCTGCTGGCAGCAGTGTGAATCACGATCTGGAAATTTTCCCGCTCGATGTTGCCGGTGTATATGGTGGCACGGCGCCCTCAGCATGTGCCGGTGGCACATTGCCTTCGTGTCCCTGTGATGCGGCAGATGCAGATTATTCGACGGCCCAGGCCTGCGATGCAAACACAGGTTCATGGCTTACCAGTTTTGGTATAACCGTCTATGCCATTGGATATGTCAATGGAAAGCCAACACATATGGTTCGGGCAGTTATTAATTTTTAGCATGTAGCTTATGTGGTGCAGTGCCTAGTTTATATGGGCGGCCCCTGCATTTGAATAAGTGGTCGATGTTGCGGGGGCAGCACTGGTGTGTTGTAAATGTGAGTCAGGGTGATCGTTTCCGGCGCTATACCCAACTGTGATTATTGATGCCCAATATTTTAACTAGGGGTATGAATATGAAATCTAAAACAGTTTGATGATTGGTTTGTTTGCAGTATTGCTGCCGATAACCACTAAATGTGATGTGCATCACATTTTTTGGTTGATTAAGCTGTTATGCTTCGGCTATAATTTTATATATGGCAATTGCTTGGAAATGGAGAATGGATATGAAAAAGAATAGTTTGATGATTGGTTTGTTTGCAGTATTAGTATCATTTGCCTTTGGTGGCCAGAGTGGGACATTGGCTTTGGGGATGCCTTCTGCACTCGCTGGAGACAAAGTGACCATTTGCCATGTCCCACCAGGCGAACCGGAAAATGCTCAAACTCTGAGCGTTTCAGTGTCTGCGCTACAGACACATTTGGATCATCATGATGATACATTGGATAGTGGATGTCCGGAAAGCGATGACAATTCAGATGACAATTCAGATGAAAACAGCGCTGTCAATTTAATATGTCGATGTGATGGGAGCTTTTCAAATGCTGCCAGTGATAGTGATGACAATACAGCAGGTGATGACAACACAGCAGGTGATGACAACACAGCAGGTGATGACAACATAGCAGGTGATGACAACACAGCAGGTGATGACAATGTGGCTAATGACTCGCAGGCCAATGAATCAGGTGATGACAACACAGTAGGTGATGACAACATAGCAGGTGATGACAACACAGCAGGTGATGACAACACAGCAGGTGATGACAACACAGAATCTGATAGTCAGGACAACATGGACAACAGTGGAGCTACCTGCATTTGCTCTAATGGCGATGACGGTTACTGGGCAGATGGCGGTGCAGGGACACCAGTAGAACCAGGCGCTACTGCACCATCAGATTTCAGGAGCTTGGGCGCACAATAGTTAT
>Ga0316192_10003436_pt1 | contig 11555 bp, 12 predicted proteins | sample MerIslwburrow_MG_FD_204931 | JGI IMG/M metagenome (GOLD analysis project Ga0316192, IMG submission 204931) | Coastal sediment microbial communities from Maine, United States - Merrow Island worm burrow | ecosystem: Environmental > Aquatic > Marine > Coastal > Sediment | place: USA: Maine...
ACGGGCGGCTTCGGTGGTGGCCGCCAATATGGAACTGCTATCGCCACAGGTCAAATGCACCATGGCGCCCTCAGGGATTTCACCGGCAAATCGAATTGATTCTTCCTGCCGGTCAACGGACATGGTTGCCCGCAAAAGATAGTAATCCCCATTGTCGCCATCCAGACACTTGCCCACGAGCCCTAAAGGGTACTCAACGCCGACGGCAGGTAATTTTTCAGCATGTTTGCCCAGAAAGCGTTCATAGACTTGTAAAGCCGGTTCACCGTTTAATTCATAAAGAATGTTGCCGGAAGCCCGGGTGACCTTTTTGGCTAATCCTATCGGTGACCAACCACTCCGAACCCCTGTACCTATGTGAAAATCACCCGAAAAACCAATGGCTACCGCGGCATCCGTCAATATTTTTCCGCCTGCAAACTGCCAGGTGCGATGAAATTTTCCATTATCTCCGGCGGTGCCGCCCGCTATCGGTACTTCATCTCCCAAGACCGACCAAATCCCTCGCAGGATGGCACACCCGTTTCCCGAAATACCGTCTGTAAAAAGCTGCAAATACTGAACCGATGGCGATAGCCTGTCGGCCAGTTGTTTGCCGGCCAGCTCGCAATTGCGGCTGAGATTTTCGGCATAAGCAATCGAAAAATCAATTTGATCGGAAGCAATGCCGCCGAGAACTGCAGATCCCCTGTGGTAGCCCGCACAGGACATCTCGCCGGCGGTGGTGCATCCGATGATATTGCGGGTTTCAACTGTTTCATTAACACCATCCAACAGGTCTTTCAATCCCTGTTTGGGGGCACAAAACAGCCAGCAAGCGCCGGGGAGTTGACCGATTTTGTCTTGTAAAGCCTTTCCCAGATTTCGCCCCAAGTCCAGCGAATAATTTTCACCTGAAGTAACGGTTGCCGCCGTGAACATCTAATTTTTTTCTCCTTTATCGTTTGCTTTTTTTAGATCTGATCTCAGGTTCAGCGATGAGAAGCATGATGTCGGAGAATTCGATTTCCGACCAGATATTCAAGCTTATTTTTTGGTCGTTCAAATAAGCAGATTTCAGGTCCCGCCAAAAATCATCCGGCATACGGCGGAAAAAATCCTCCAGTTGTACTTTTTTAATCAGAATGCCCTTTTTGAGCAAGATGGGTCCAAGGTCTTTGACCAACACATTAAAAAGCTTCACAAAGACATGACCGTCTTGACTTAAAGCATTTTTTCCGTCGCTCCGGCAGGAGATTGATCCTCGAAAAGAAGCCAATTGACCGCCTCGACGAAGTGTCGCTCCTGCCAATCCGGGCATCGCCCCTGAAAGCGCCAGGACAGACCCATGGTTAATGCAGACGGTACTGATATCATCAACGGGCTTAGCATCCAAGAAAATGGTTTTTATCCGGTCTTCAACATAATTGTCATCCAAGCCGAGTGCCTTGCAGAGCATGGTCTTGATGCTGCAGCCCACTCGGGTTTCGACCATAAACCCATGCCGCAATAGAGAAAAATAGACATGGATCCGGTCGGACGGGACGATCAAATTCAGTTTTGCAACATATTGATTCTTCACGGTTCGATCCTTTGCAATTGAATTTGTAAAAAAGGGAGCCCTGATACCGGGCTCCCCAAAATTCGAAAATAGCTGTTGGTCCGCTTAAAAATTGTAGACCTGATCCAGATCTTCGTCCGATACCTGGAAGGTTATGTCGTGCGGCGGCAGTTTTTCTTTTTTAAAGTAATCCGGCAGCCGGTCATCTATTTTCGTAAATCCTGCCGCCGCGTTGAAATCTCTCTCGTTTTTAAGAATAGATTTGCCTAGTTCGGTAACATCATCAGCTGTCAAGCTCGCGCCGGAAAAACCGTTGATCACATCGACAAGCGCTTGAAAGGTTTCCGGTTGATCCAGCAGCGGAAAGGCGATGAACAGACACATGCCGGTGGCGTCAATGGCTGCCGTCGCAATTTGAAGATTTCTCGACAACTCGACCTGGCCTTCCGGTGACAGCGCATCGGTTTTGCCGCCGACACCAACGACGTTCGAAGCCACCGCATAGCCGGCGGTGTGATCGGCGCCCATGGTGCTGGTGGCATAGGTCACCCCGATGCCCTGGATCCCACGGGGATCATAGGCCGGCATGGCCTGACCTTTGACCACCGGAACCCGTTCAACACCGAGTACCTTACCGGTGACCGCAGCCCCGTTTCCAAGGATACGACCCAGATGGGTGCCTTTGCCAACCTCCTTAACCAGTTTAATGGCAGCTTCAGCATCGCCAAATTCGGCAATTCCCGCCTCCATGGCCACGGCAATGGTGGCACCCATTTCAATGGTGTCCAGCCCGTAATCATCGTCGAGGCGGTCAATTTGGGCGATGGCATCCAAGTCATCGATGCCGCAGTTGCCGCCATGGGCCCAAACAGTTTCGTACTCAGGTTGTTTGGTCACATAATTGCCGTCTTTGTCATAAAAAGTTCCGGAGCAGCGAATCACGCAGCCGCGATGACACCCATGGGTTGCAGAACCTTCACCACCCCGGGCATTTTCCAACTCGGCTTGGGTTTCACCGCTGATCTTCTCGCATCCGTCAAACTGACCCAACTGAAAATTCTTCGTCGGATACGCACCGGCCTCGTTGATGACGTTGGTCATCACATTGGTTCCGTATGCAGGCAGCCCCTCACCGGAGATCGTATGCTTTTTCAGACCGGCGACAAACTCTTTATTGGCGGCCTTAAAGTTTTCAGGGTCTGCCGGTTCTCTCGTCTTACAGCCGGAATCGTCGACGACTATGGCCTTGACACCTTTAGCGCCCATAACCGCGCCGACACCACCGCGGCCGGCATGTCGGGTGGGCCTTTGTTCCATATCCGTGAAGGCAATCGATGCGGCCGACATTTTCATTTCACCGGCAGGACCGATGGAGATGCAGTGGACTTTTTCACCGTATTCGGCTTTCATCTTGTCGACCAGATCGTAGTTGCCGAGCATGCATAAACTGCTGTCTTCCTTAATATCCACCCCGTCTTTGTTGATGAACACTTTATAAAGTGCTTTTTCCTTGGGTTTGCCTTCCAATACGATGGCGGCATATCCCAACCTGCCAAGCATCTGGGATGGCTGCCCTCCAGCGTTGGCCTCCTTGATCCCTCCGGTCAACGGACTTTTGCAACCGACAGAAATCCGGCCGGACATCGCCGCAGTGGAGCCGCTCAGCAGCCCCGGAGCGATGACAAGTTTGTTGTCTTCGCCCAAGGGATGACACAACGGCGGAACCTCTTTGGATACGATTGCCGATGTTAGACCTCGACCACCCATACCGGCGTAGTCGCCTACTGGTTCAGTTTTCACTTCAGGGCCTCCGTCTGCCCCCATGTTGATTCGTAGAATCTTGTCCATAGTTATTCCTCCCATTTTCGTAACGGTTAATCGATGGGGGCAAGGCTAAATTAAAAATCAGCCTAAACCCCTGGACCTTACCTCTTCGATAACTTTCTTGAGGGGAACCTCCTCTTCCAGAGCTACGCACTTCCAGTTCTCTTACTCCATTTTAACTTCTTTGACATCCTCTGCTGTCTGCCCAATCATTACCCGCAGCAGATTCGGGATAGCCGGTTCCGAGGTCCCGGCACCATAGCCGATTTTCTCCACCGACATAGCCGGCATCGGTCCAAATTCCGAGGCCAGGGTTGTTAAAATGGCGGCACCGGTCGGTGTCAACAGTTCCCCCACGACACCGGTGGAATATACCGGTTTGCCTTTAACCAGCTCGGCTGTAGCCGGGGCAGGTACGGGCAAAGTGCCATGGGCACACTCTACCGTTCCGCTTCCCAGATGGAGGGGCGAGCAGAATATTTTCTGAATGCCTAAAGCCGCAATTCCCGCCACCGCCCCCACGACATCAATGATGGCATCCATTGCGCCGACTTCGTGAAAGTGGATCTGCTCAATCCCAGTTCGATGTACTTTGGCTTCGGCCTCGGCCAATCGTGTAAAAATAGCGATGCTTTTTTGCCGAATCGAATCCTCAAGATCGCTTTGGGCAATGATGCTTTTGATGTCCGCCAGATGCCGATGATGATGATGGTGATGGCCTTCATCCACCACCACCAGCGCCTGGCAGCCGCCAACGCCTTTTTTGACCACTTTCTTCATCTGAAGATCATAATGGGTCAAGTGAAGTTTGGCCAATTCCGCTTTTAGTAGCTCCATCTCCAAACCGGCATCCATGAGGGAGCCGAGAATCATATCCCCGCTGGCACCCGCAAAGCAGTCAAAATAGGCAATTTGCATATCAGGAACCTTTGGCCACTTTAAATTTATGTTCGCTTTCATGGGCGTCGGAGGCCAGTTCCCCGGCACCTCCTTTGACTGCAATCTTGTTGATAAGACTGGACTGATAGCCGGCCCCAAAACCATTGTCGATATTGACCACTGATACGCCGGAAGCACAGCTGTTGAGCATGCTGAGCAGTGCGGCAATGCCGCCGAAGCTGGCACCATAACCGACGCTGGTGGGAACGCCGATGACCGGACAGGAAACCAATCCGCCGACGACACTGGCCAATGCGCCCTCCATGCCGGCCACAACTACAGCTACATTGGCCCGGAAAAGATCATCACATACCCCAAGCAGCCGGTGAATGCCGGCAACACCCACATCATACAGGCGGTTCACTTGATTTCCGAGTGCTTCGGCGGTGACAGCCGCCTCTTCACCCACGGGGATGTCGGAGGTCCCGGCACAGATCACTGCAATATTACCGACCTTTTCCAGCGATCGGGGTTTGACCACCACGATTCTGGCCATCTCGTGATATTCACTGTCCTCCGTGACCTGCCGAATTCCATCAAAAACTTCCCTGCCGGCCCGGGTCGCCAGAATATTGCAATGGTGCTGGGATAATATTTCAACAATTCCTTGAATTTGAGGAATTGTTTTGCCTTCGCAATATATGACTTCGGGAACGCCATTGCGCACACACCGGTGTGTGTCCACCTTGGCATACCCAATATCTTCAAACGGAAGCTTTTTCAATTGATGGAGGGCAGTATCCAGATCCATCTGACCGCTTTGAACCTGCTTCAACATCGCTTTCAGATTGTCGCTATCCATTGTGCCTCTCTTTCTGGGCCGCTGCAATAACCCGGTTAAGACTGCCCATGGTGTAACCTTCCAAATCAAGGGTTATATACGTAAAGCCAAGTCCTTTAAAAAACTCTGTCACGCGTTTGCGTATCTCAAATTGCATGAATCGGGGTAAATCTTTGGCTTCAATTTCCAATCGGACAATTTCTTTGTGATTTCTGACCCTTATCTGACCAGACAGGCCCAATTCCCGCAGAAATTCTTCACCGGCTTCCACCTGGCTGAGTTTTTCCGCGGTGATGGGGCTGTGATACGGTATACGGGATGCCAAACAGGCATAAGACGGTTTATTCCAGGTGGGCAGGTTCAGCTGTTTGGACAAAGCCCGCACGTCCTGTTTGGAAAAACCGGCCTCAGCCAAGGGGCTGCGAACCCCCAACTCCTTGGTAGCCTTTATTCCAGGGCGAAAGTCAGAGTGGTCATCTAAATTGCCGCCGTCTAATACGAAGCGATATCCTTTCTTTCGGGCTAACTCCACCAAACCACCGAATCGGTATTTTTTACAAATATAGCATTTATTCTCCGGATTTTTTACAAATTCCGCAAGCTTCAACTCATGGGTCTGTATCTGTAAATGATTGGCAACCAGTGCTTTGGCGAGGTCTATGGCGTCTTCTCGTTCATGACCCGGTGTGGTTTCTGAAAGCGCCGTCACCGCCAGGACCTCTTCGCCCAGAACATCCCTGGCGACTTTCAGCAGCAAAGTACTGTCCACGCCACCGGAGAAGGCGATCAGGACCCGACCCATTTCCTTCAGTATGTCTTGCAGGTCCTGATATTTGGTTGCGAGATCGGGGTGGTTTGGTATCATATGAGCGCCGCCTCTGGCCGCGAGCGTCCGGTCTCGGAAAAGAAACTTAATGTAATTTCATCCGAGGGGTTAACTAAAAAATGAACGTCGAACATCGAACATTGACAAACTCGTAAAAAGTCCGAAATTCCGTCATGCCTGCGAAGGCAGGCATCCAGAACTATTTGAAAACACTGGATTCCCGCCTTCGCGGGAATGACGCCAAAGGACGTTTTAAGACTTTTTACGAAACCATCAATATTCGACATTCGATGTTGGGCGTTCGATGTTCGACGTTCTATCTTTTCCCTGTTCCTGCCAGGCAGCCTTTCATATAAGACATCACATGCACACTGCCGCCAACGGTTTTTCTTTAACGCAATTGGCAAGACATCCGGGGTCCGGAAGGCCAAGTTTACGCTGGGTATGGTAAGCGATGGCCGGGCATCCCCCGTGGCAAAGATCAAAGCGCTGACAGCTTTCACAAGATTTTATTTCCAACTGACGAAAAGATGAGAATACCGCTGAATTTTGCCAGACGGCATCGAATGAATCTTGCGGCAGTTTCCCGGCTAAAAATTCTGCTTCCTGCAAAAACGCACAGGGGTAGACCTCGCCCATAGGGGACAAACAGCAGGTCAGCTTACAGGCGCCGCACATATTTAGGCCTAGGGATCGCCGCTCCTCCGTTGCAACCGAGAAAAAAGAATCCCCCGTGGAAACCGCCAGATTTTCAGCGAGCCATTTTGAAAAGGCCACCAGTTGTTCGCGGTCCAGATTGAGCTGTGACCAGGAATGTTTGCCGCGGCCGGATGGTCTGAAGCGCGAAACCCTAAGCTTGGCGCCAAACGATGCCGCCAGTTCCTTGAGCTGATTAAGCTCGCTGAAGCTGTGTCGCGTCAAAACGGTGTTGATGCTGACCTCGATATCTCTTTGGTGCAGGCATTGCAGAGCTTGTAGAACTTTATCAAAACTGCCGCGGCCTCTTATCGCGTCATTGGACGCGGGTGTGGCGCCGTCTAAACTGACCTGTATATAGACCAGCTTGTTATCCAACCGGCGGGCGATGGCCTTATCGATCAGCGTGCCGTTCGTACTGATGCACGTCACCATCCCTTTTTGATGGGCATAATCCATAAGCTCCAGAAAATCAGGCCGCATAAAAGGTTCGCCGCCGCCTATATTGAATTGAAAAACCTTCATGGCCGCCAGCGCATCGATGACCTGGAAACATTCTTCGGTGGAAAGTTCACCGTTTCTTTTGGGGCCGGAATCCGAAAGGCAATGAATGCAGCGCAAGTTGCAGGTGTAGGTCACTTCCCAAGTGACATTCACGGGCGCCGAAAGGCCCATTTCAACATATTGATTGCCCATGAATGAGTCCTTTATCTTCAAGTTTGACCAGAATCTGCGTAATCCTTTCTCCAACCTCCGCTCTTGTCCATCCTTTTCGAGCACAGATGGATGCGATCAATCCACTCACACTCTGCCGGCCATTAAAAAAATCAGCGTCAATGAGATCCTTCGATGGCACAAAATACAAGCGCGGCCCCCGGTAATTATAGAAGAGCAGCCCGAATTTCTCTTCCCGGACCTGAACACCGTCGGTCGGCTTATACCCCATGTGTGACGGCACACCCATTGGCGCTTTAAGTGCAGAACGTGCCTCTGAGGGGAATTTTAGATTTCGGATTTGTTGCATCGCATTGCCTGATCATTTTATAAGATCTCGGGCTTTACCAAGGGCAACTGACAGCGCACAGCAAACCACGCCCGTTCATGCGCGCTGTTTGAGGATTTTTTAACCCTGAAAGCTGAACCGCTCAACCTTTAACCTTTCAGCCCTGAACCTTGAACCTTTCAGCCCAACTCAGTATATCCCGCAGATTCCATCCACAGCCAGTTCTTCAATGACTATTTCCTCAAGAATAGCAGGGATTTCAGCGTTTTTTTCTTCCGGTTCCAACTCTTTTTCCCGGATTTCTTTTTCATTTTCACTCATTGATATGCGATCTCCTATGACGGATTGCCTTGTTAACCCGGACAATCCGGAATTGACTACTGAAATTGGGAAACTAGCTCAATAGATTTTTTTGCAACAAAATGACTAAAAATAATTTCTAAGTTCCTGAGCTTTTTCCGAGACCGTGCTCGTAAAAAGCGCCTGCTGCGGGGCAGCAAGCAAGCTGATAGTTTATATAGGTTTCAGGTGTCGGGTGTCAGTATCGAACATCTCCTTTCCCGGACACCTGAACACTGAAACCTTCATTTTCCGACAACATGTTGTCAAAAAAAACCTATAAGGTTTTAGGCTGCCTGGGCCGTCCAACCCGAATCCACGGTGATCATGTTGCCATGAATACACCTGGAGTCGTCACTTGCCAACCACAGAACCGCCCGGCCGATATCCTCCGGTGTCACCTCCGGCTCTTTAATAAGGTGCCCCTGAAAAAATTGTTCTTTAGCTTCATCTTCTTCCATACCAAAGAATTCAGCGATTCCTTTCATCATGTCCGTCCAGACGGTGCCAGGACAAACGACATTGGTTCTGATGTTGTGATCGGCGACTTCCATGGCGATGGCCTTATTGAGACCGATGATTCCATGTTTGGCCGCACAATAGTGGCCGCCCATGCCAAAGCCGCGCTGTCCGCCCACCGAGGAAATGCTGACAATGTTGCCGCTGTGCTGTTCGAACATTTTGGGTAGAACGTAGCGGCAGCACAAAAACATGCCTTTAAGGTGAGTGTCGAGCACAGCATCCCAGGTCTCCTCATCCATGTCCGCAATCGCCACCATGGAAGAGTTTCCGGCATTGTTCACCAGAATATCAATTTTCCCGAAGGTTTCCATAACTTTGTTCACCATGGCCTCGACATCAGACGCTTTTCGCACATCGCATTTTATGCCGATCGCCTTACGCCCTGTCGCCTTGATTTCATCTACAGCCTTAGCCATGGATTCGGGGGTTGACATGCTGTAAGGAATGGTTTTCATATCTTCACAGATATCTGCGATGGCAATATCTGCACCTTCTTCAGCCATGCATTTGGCAGCAGCAAAGCCATTGCCGCGAGCCCCGCCGGTAACGATGGCTATTTTGCCTTCAAGCTTCATGCAAATTCTCCTTTCTTTCGCCTAATAAGCTTTTGGGAAATCGTTTATACATAATTCTTAGACAGCCTTGCGCAGTTCGTCCAAATCAAAATGCTCACCGATCTGCTGCAGGCTGAAGTTAATTTCCTGCAAATCATCTTTTAAAGAATCCAGCCCATATTCACGAATCTGGAAATCGAGCTGCCCTTCCAGGCTGTATAGCAAATGCAGCAGGTTGAGCAGGTAGACGCAATCCGGACGGTCAACCAAACCTTGAAAATACTTGTCCATGAGATCGGAAATTGCAAGCTCCTTCAACCCCCACTCAAGGGTTTCGCGGTCGACTTTTTTTAACATCACGCCTCGCAGAAGCACAGAGGCGCGCACACCCATGCGGGTAACATCCCTGATCATCCCCCGGTCAGCTTGATTCAAGTCCATAGATTCTCCTTAGGTCATCCGAACTTTCATTGTTTTCGCAGCTTTAATGACCTTTTCCAGCTTGTCGTAAAACGGGATACACATGCTCTGGGCCGCCCCTGCCTCCTGGCATACGGCCATTTTGCCTTCAAGCTCATCCATTTCGGCAACCATGGTTTGCATATCTTCAGTACCCTTCTGCGTTTTAAAGTAGGCTTTTTTGGCAATCGGCTCCAAAGTATCTGCAAGTTCAATGAGTTTCTCTTTAACAGTGGGAAACTGCGTCTTTTCTGCCACCTCCCTGAATTTCTGACAGATATCCCGGACGTAATGTGTACCCATTTTTTGTTGGCTCACTGTTTTATCTCCTTTCTTTTCTGAGTTTATAAAGCCATCGGACTTTTCGTCCAGCTATTTGAAATAGATGGTTCAGGCCTACCCTAACCCGGGCAAGCCGGAATTGAAAATTGAAGATTGTGTTTTGTTTGTTATTTGAAATCTTTTAATTGCTGAAACCTGAACACCGACACCTGAAACCTTAGGTTCCTTGCAACATGTTGTCAGAAAAATACCCCTAAGCGCCTAATGGTGGTGGTCCGGATGACTGCATCCCTCATTCTTGTCGTGGTGGTGGTGGTGGTGGTCCGGATGACTGCATCCCTCATTCTTGTCGTGGTGGTGGTGGTGGTGCCCGGCTCCGGGACAGGGCTTACTTTCTTGTGGCGGTGCATCCGGCACCTCTTTTGGGGGCATTTGGCCATGCAGGGTTTCAGAGATTTCAACAAAAGCCTTGGCAGTGATGCTTTCCGGATGGAGGTTCACGATCGGCACACCCGCATCGGCGGCTTCCGAAAAAAGCGGATCAATCGGTATCGAACCCAGAAATGGTATGTCCATCATGCGGGCAAGTTGCTTGCCTTTGTCTTTGCCGAAAAGATGCACGGCATCACCACAGCAGCGACAGTTATAAACACTCATATTTTCAATGAGTCCGATAACTTTTGCTCCCAGTGTCAGGGAAGCGTTTATTGCTTTAGAGCAAACCAGGGTGGACACTTCCTGAGGTGTGGTCACGATAATGACCCCATCCAGGTCGGGTATTGATTTCAGAATCGCAATCGGTTCATCGCCGGTTCCGGGAGGAAGGTCCACCAGAAGATAGTCAAGTCCTCCCCATTTGGCCGCGGATAAAAGCTGACGGATGGTGCGACTCTTGGTCTGGCCTCGCCACATGACCGGAGTCATGTCACCGGGCCAGAAGAGGGCAACCGAAAGCGCCTTTATTTCGGATTCGGTGACCACAGGATCGAGCCAAAAGGCGCCGTTGAGATGGGTCTCCTTTTTGATCCCAAGCATCTTGGGGACACTGGGACCGTGCAGATCGGCATCGAAGATCCCCACGCGCTGACCGGCATTTTTCAAGGCTACAGCCAAATTTACGGTAGTAGCGGTTTTACCTACACCGCCCTTGCCGGAGATAATGGCGATTTTATACTTCACGTACTGCAAGGCTTCGGCAATTGCCCCTTCCTTTATGAGTTTTTGCTGTTGTAGTTCGACAAACTCATTGCGGGTCAAGTCCATTAATTCCTCCTTAATTGCAATTCAATTTATGACAGACGTCTGAGCGCCCCCCCGGCGCAACCAACACCCATAGTCTCTGCATCCTTCAGCACCTTTGCAAAATCAACTTCTCCTATTTCCCGCACACTGTCCACGCCGGTTTTTGCGAATGAATGACTTTCCCGTATCAGATCAAATGTAGCGGCATCCAGAGCCACGGGATCCCGGGAGGCCAAAAAACCCAGATTTCCGGTTACCGGTTCTCCGCTAAACGGGAAATACTCGGGCTGTGGGGTTACATCCCAGAGGTAATTTACATAAAAAATTCGACCATCCATAGCAGCCCGCACGCCGAGATGGCTTTCAAGCGCCCGGCGCTGAAAGGCCCGGAGTTTTTCCAATGGGGGTCTTTGTCCGTTAAACGGGTAAGGGTCGACGCCACGAAGCACACGGCTCTTGGCCCGGGCGACCAGGCAGTCAAATCCACCGTTCAGCAGGGCTGCGCTCAGGCCGAAAAGGGGATGCAGGGTTACGTGCGACAGCACCCA
>Ga0316192_10003438_pt1 | contig 11553 bp, 8 predicted proteins | sample MerIslwburrow_MG_FD_204931 | JGI IMG/M metagenome (GOLD analysis project Ga0316192, IMG submission 204931) | Coastal sediment microbial communities from Maine, United States - Merrow Island worm burrow | ecosystem: Environmental > Aquatic > Marine > Coastal > Sediment | place: USA: Maine...
AATATGATCTTGTTATCAAGGGTGGTCAGGTCGTCATCCCGTACGTCGGTGTCCAAAAAGTCGATATCGGCGTTCGGGCCGAAAAAATAGCAGCGATTGCAAGCAATATCAGCACGGATGGCGCTATAAGAGTCATCGACGCGTCAAATCGCTATGTCTTCCCGGGTGCCATCGATTCTCATTTTCACATCGGCATCTACCGGCCCCTGGCGGAAGATGCCGCCAGTGAATCCACTTCGGCCGCTTCCGGTGGTGTGACCACCATTCTGAGCTATTTCCGGACAGGACAGGATTACCTGAACAAGGTCGGGCCCTACAGGGAGATACTGCCGCAACTGCTTGAACTTTCTGATAAATCGTTTTTGGTGGATTACGGCTATCATCTGGCCTGTATGACTGAAGAACATATCAATGAAATTGAATGGCTGGTAACCGAAGGTGGTGTATCCACGTTAAAATACTATATGTTTTACAAATTACTGACACTCGCCGGGGCTACGCCGGAGGCCAATAATTACCTGATGATCGACAATCCGGTGGACTTCGGTTACCTTTACCGCTTCATGAAAGAGGTTGGGCGGGTCAACGAACGCTACAAAGACAACGGCACCATCAGCTTGAGTGTTCACTGCGAAAACCCCGAAATTATCCGCGCGACCCAGGCGGAGGTAAAGGCGAATCCAAGCGGCAACCTTATGAAAGACTACAGCAACGCCCGGCCGCCCTGGCAGGAAGAACTCGCGATTAACGAAGTGGCCATTATGGCCAGATATACGAACTGCCCGGTCAATCTCCTGCATTTGAGCAGCCGCAAGGCGGTGGAAGCCGGAATCGATGTCTCGCAACGATATCCGGAGATCGACTTTTTACTGGAAGGCACGCTACATCACCTGGGGCTCTCCAACGATATGGAACTCGAGCAGAAAGCCAAAGTGAATCCGCCGATTCGAAGCAGCGCGGACGTGGACTTCCTCTGGGATTCAGTGCTGAAAGGCACTATCAAAACCGTGGTCAGCGATCACGCCTGTGCCACCCTTGAAAAAAAGAAGGGCGATTTGTGGACATCTCTTCCCGGATTCGGCGGAACCTCTCTGATGTTTCCGGTCCTCGTCACGGATGGCCATCATAAACGCGGGTTGCCGCTGCACCGCATCGCTGAACTCAGCTCGGCCAATCCGGCCCGCTATCACAACCTCTATCCCAAGAAAGGCGCTGTGATGGTGGGCAGTGATGCGGATTTTGCCATCGTCGATATCGATACGGAAAAAGAAATAACCCTCGAAAACCTCTACACGGCCCAGGAATTCAGTCCGGAACTGGGTATGAAATTTAAAGGCTGGACAGACTGCACCATTGTGCGGGGAGCAGTCGTTTTTGAAAAGGGTGAAGTCATCGGAAAACCCGGCAACGGGCAGTTCATAAAACGACCGGTTAAACTTCATTACTAGACAGTTTTTTGAAAAGTGAGGTGAATATCGATGCTCAGAGATAAGGCCATCCCTTTGTACTACCAGCTTGAGACCATTCTGAGAAAAAAAATCACATCCGGTGATTATTCACCCGATACCCCGTTGCCCAGTGAGGACGCCCTGGCAGTAGCGTACAAGGTCAGCCGGATTACCGTGCGCCAGGCGCTCTCATCTCTGGAGCAGGATGGCCTTGTCATTCGCCAGAGAGGTAAGGGAACGTTTGTCTCTGATCAAGCAGATCCATTGGAACTTCCCCGCTTTACCGGTTCGATCGAAGACCTGATTTTAATGGGCAAACGCACCAAGACCAAAGTTATTGAAAGCTCATGGACCGATCCGCCGGACATCATTCGGGAGCGACTGAAAGTCAAAGACAGCAAGGTTCTGCGGATTGAAAAGGTCCGGCACATTGAAGGCGATCCCTTTTCGCATGTGTTTAACTACCTGCCGCCGGAGCTCGGCAAAAAATTACCGATGGATCTCGTCAAGTCCAAACCCATGTTGATGATACTGGAGGACGAATTAGGTGTTAGAGCCAACGAGGCCGAGCAGTCTGTTGAAGCCACCATTGCCGATGCTACCGATGCATCCCTGCTGGACATCCGGGTGGGTGATCCATTGCTGAAGGCCGAGCGAACGGTTTATGATGTCAAGGGTAATCCGGTGGAGTACGTTTCGGTGGTTTACAGGGCCGATAAATATGCCTTCACCATGAAACTGAAGCGCAAGCGGACCGATAAATCCGTCGGCTGGGGGGCCGTCTGATTGCAATTTCAGCATGACTATTTCAGAATCTTTTGGGTTGTCTTGGTTGGCGAAAAATAGACCCGTCTTACTGCACTGATATTTACGTCCATGCTCCGTTGGAATCATCAGCAGGGTTAAGTCATTTAAGCATCTACTTGAGTGAATTTAATAATCGTGGAAAAATGTCTGTTTCAACCGGTTTGGGTTTTACTTTGACGTTACCCTGGAATCATCAGGTTATGGCCTGCTTCTTCAGCAGCTGTCGGCAGTAGATACTCATCTTTCCGTCTTCTGCCACATTAAAACATCCGCCGCAGCTTATACAATCGGCCGGCCGGGCATCTCCTTGCTGCCAGCGGTTGATCAAATCAGGCTCACGGATAAGCGGCCGACAGATGGATATACAATCTGCCACACCCGAATTGATAACGTTCTCCATGACCGGCAAACTGCGCATTCCACCAACGATGCTCAATGGACCGGAGGTCTTTTCTCGGACAAGCCGGGCATCATTCAGATAATAGGCTTCTTTCTGCGGTGAAGTGATCCCCAGTCTTTTCTTCCGGTACGAGTCGTCCTGGGAGCCGTTGCTGATTTCAATAAGGCTCACGCCTTCTTTTTCCAGGGTCTGGGCGACTTGCGCACCTTCTTCGATGGTCAGGCCGACGCCTTCATCCAGATAATCCCGACAACCCAGTTTGATCATGACCGGAAAATCCGAGCTGACTGTTTGTTTGATGGAACGTACCACCTCGACCACAAATCTCATCCGATTCTCCAAATTCCCGCCCCACTTATCCTGCCGCAGGTTGCTTCTTGGCGTGAGGAATTGAGAAACCAGATAGCCATGAGCTCCGTGGATCTGGACACCGTCAAATCCGGCCGCTTCAACTCGCCGGGCAGCCTGGCCAAAAGCGTCGATGATGCCCTGGATATCTTCCTCGGTCATCTCTCTGGCCGGGTTTCCGTAATTCGGCATTTTATCAGTGATTGAAACGGCCATATAATCCCCGCCGGTGCGCGCCGTGGTTTCCGAACCTGTCCCGCAATGGGCGATCTGCATGACGATCCTTCCCCCCGCGTCATGGACGGCCTGGGTCATCTTTGTATAGCCGGCGATATGTTCATCGGTGTGGATGCCGTTCATATCCACGAAACTCTGGCCGCTCTTGGAAATGTAAGCATAGCCGGTTATGATCAGGCCGACGCCTCCTTCAGCCAGTTTTTTTATTAGTGCCACGCTCGGTTCACCAATAAAGCCTTCATCATCAGCCAAAGCAAAGTAGGTGGCTGATCGGACGAAACGGTTCCTTGTTTCAAAGTTGCCAATTTTTAGCGGCTCGAAAAGTACAGACATGGTGATCTCCTATTTATTTAAACTACTAATTGGTTGTTCCAATGGCAACGATCTTTTTTTGCGCCAGTTCGTTGATTTTATTCTCGTCATATCCGAGCGATTCAAGTACCGTCCTGGTGTCGGCACCGATAGTTGCCGGCGGGTCATTTCGTTTTTTTAAGTCGTAAGATCCGAACTGGAGCGGAATTCGCGGCACTTTGGTTTTTTGGCCGTCCGGGAATACGGTTTCCAGCAGCCCATAGTCTCCCTGGTTTAACTGGGGATCATCAAAGAGGTCTTCCGGGCGCGCAATGGGTGCGAAACAGATACCGGCGGTATCACAAATTTTGATAACTTCTTCCTTGGTGAATTCTTTGATGAGATTTTCCACCTCGGGTAGAAACCAATCCCTTTCCCGGATGCGTTTATTATTGGTTTGCAATCTTTCATCTTCGAGCCATTTCCTGCGATTAAAGGCTTCGCAAAATTTCTGCCAGTGTTTTTCGCTGATGATGCCGATAAAAACCTGCTTCCCATCTTTGGTATCGAAAAGTTTATAAACCGACCATGCACTGACTCTGGCCGGCATGGGTGGGACTGGCTCATCCGTCAAAGCGGCATAGGCCATGTGCTGCCCCATGATAAACGCGGTGGTTTCAAACAGGGCACCTTTAATGTAAGTTCCTTTTCCGGTGCGCTCACGGTCGTACAGGGCGGTAATGGCTCCCATGGCACCAAACATACCACCGGTTATATCGATGATCGAAGTGCCGGCTCGCAGCGGCTGCCCCGGAGGCCCTGTCATATAGGCCAGGCCTCCCATCATCTGAACGACCTCATCCATGGCGACACGGTGTTCATAGGGACCGGGCAGAAATCCTTTCAGGGACACATAGATGAGACGCGGATTGATTTTTGATAAGGCCTCATATCCGTACCCCAACCGTTCGATGGTTCCCGGTCCGAAGTTTTCCAGCACGATGTCGGCTGTTGCGACCAACTTGAATATGATTTCCTTACCTTCGGGTGCTTTGAGATCAATGGCGAGGCTCTTCTTGTTGCGGTTAAAGAAGGGGAAATATCCGACGCCGAATCCTTTTAAACGTCGCGTTGTATCACCGGTCGGGGGTTCGGTATGAATCACATCTGCGCCGAGGTCTGCTAAGATCAGTCCTGCCGCCGGGCCCATGACGGCATGGGTAAAAGCCAACACCTTGATGCCCTCCAGCGGTAAGTTCTTTTCTGCATGACTCATAATTTTAATCTCCTCTCGCAAGCTGTTTTACCCCAATCGAGGGATAATGAATTAGGTCGTACTGGGTTATTGGGTATTTGGTATTGGGTACTAGGTACTAGGTATTTGGTACTGGGTATTGGGTATCAGGTCACCTATGATTCCAGTTGGTAATCGCCATATTTTCTAAGGTAATTGGCCAATCCGCCTTCTTTGAGAATATCGATCATGGTCTGGGGCATTTTAGCGGCTCGATACTGCCTGTTTTTTGTCAGATTTTTCAGTGTGCCGGATTCCAGGTCGATTTCCAGCTCGTCGCCCGGCGTTATATCAAAGTCTTTTATTTCCAATACCGGCAAACCGATATTAACGGCGTTGCGGAAAAATATGCGAGCAAAATATTTGGCCACCACTGCTGACACGCCCGCAATCTTCAGCGCCAAAGGGGCCTGCTCGCGCGATGACCCACAGCCGAAGTTGTTTCCGGCAACCAGGATATCTCCTTTTTGTACTTTGGTTTTAAACCCGGGGTCGAGATCTTCAAGCACATGGTCGGCAAATGTCTGCAGCTCGAGGGTTTTTGTATATTTCCCTGGAATGATGGCGTCCGTATCAATATTATTTCCGTAGACGTGGGCTTTTCCCTTTAGGATGGTCGCATTCATGGTTGCCTTGGTATTACTAGCCCGGACAAACGGGAATTGAAGATTGAAGATCGAATATTGAATATTTGAGGATGTCGCTTCGCTCCGTCATTGTTATGTTAGGTTTTGGTAATATCGAAAGAATTCCTTAAATATTCAATCATTGGTCAGTTATAAAAAGCCCGTAAAAGTTTCATCTCAAAATTCACTTGGCTTAAACCTTAACAATATCCTAATGGATTGGCAATTTTGCCTTCCCTGGCAGAGGCTGCCACGGTCGCCGGTGACGCAAGATATATGTTTGCATTGGGATTACCCATGCGGCCCTTGAAATTGCGGTTGGCGGCTGAGATCACCACCTCGTTGTCGCCGGGCACTCCGCTGTGGGTACCGACACACGGGCCGCATCCCGGGGGGATAAAGGTGGCGCCGGCTGCGGTAAGAATTTCAGCCGTTCCGTCTCTGACGGCATCCAGGAATACCTGTCTCGAGGCCGGACCGATGGTCAATCTCGTACTCGGATGAATCCTGGCATCTTTTAAAATTCGGGCAGCCACCTGAAGGTCCTCCAGCCGGCCGTTAACACAGGTGCCGATAAAGGCGTAATGAATCGGTATGCCTTCCACCTCACCGACCGGAACCACCTTGTCAGGTGAATGAGGACGGCTGACCATCGGCTGTATGGCGGCGGCATCGATATTGATTGTCCGCTGGTAGACGGCATCCGGGTCCGGCAAAACTTGCGTAAATTCGTAAGGGAGCGCAAGCCCGGCGGGATGCACGAACCCTGTTTTCGCACCGGCTTCAATCATCATATTGGCCATGGTGATCCGGCCGGCAAGCGACAGTCGTGAGATCGCTTCGCCGCTGAACTCCATGGACTGATAGTTGGCTCCGGCGATGCCCGTTTCCCCCAGAACGGTCAGGATCAGATCTTTGCTCTGAAGCCCTTCGGGCATGTGCCCTTTTATCTCGATTTTGATAGTCTCGGGAACTTTTAACCAGATCTTGCCGGTCAGCAGCACCGCCGCCAGGTCGGTGGAGCCGACACCCGTGCCCAGGGCTCCAATCGCACCGTAGCTCGTGGAATGCGAATCCGCTCCGGCTATGATCTGGCCGGGCCGGGCAATGTTTTTTTCAATCATTAACTGATGGCAAATGCCCGCACCGGCTTCAAACAATACGCAATTCTGTTCACGGGCAAATTCTCGCATCATGAGGTGCAGATTGGCGATGCGTTCGTTGGGAGCCGGGGCGGCATGGTCGATTACCAATATGCACCGTTTCGGATCCCAGACTGTCTTGCCGCCCATGGATCTGAAGGCCTTGATGGTCAGCGGGGCGGTCGTGTCGGATGCCATGGCTGCGTCCACACCGGCCACCACGAGTTCGTCCGCGTGGACGGCTTTGCCCGCATGGTTTGAAATTATTTTTTCGACGATGGTCTGGCCCATGATTATTTCACCGCCTAACCCGGATCCGCTTTGTATGAAACTTCAGGTGGTTGAAGGGATGTGGAATGGATTCGATTTTTATTTTTTTTAGACAGGATTGACGGGATTTTGTTCGCCTGCGGCGAGATGCTTTCGGCCGAAGGCAGCACTATTCTAGTGATCCTGCCCAATGGTTTTTTCAAAGCAAAGAATCCATTCCTTTTTCAAAACTCGAAACGCTTAGTCTGGATTTTAACTCAACGAACAACCTGAATGTCTTCGCGGTCTATCACCCGATGTATTTTACCTGAAAATTGTTTATTGAAATAGGCCTCCAGCGACCGGCTTATTGCTGCAATTTTATCGACGTCGACGCCGGTTTCGATCCCCATTTGTTCCGACATAAATGCCAAGTCTTCCGTTGAAATATTGCCACTGGCCCCTTTTATAAAAGGGCAGCCCCCCGTTCCGCCAAAAGCAGTGTCAAAATGGGCAACACCCACCTGCATGGCAGCCAGGGCATTGGCCAGACCCTTGCCTTCCGTGTCGTGCAGATGCAGAAACACGGGTTTGTCTTCTGAAAGCTCAATGACTTTCCCTGAGATCTCCTGAATTGAAATGGGGTTTGCCATCCCGGTGGAGTCTGCCAGGGCAAGCTCGTCAATGCCGTGATCAAGCTGTTCCTTGATCATGTCGAATACAACATTCGGGTCAATGGGCCCCTCAAACCGGCAGCCAAATACACATTGCAGCCCCCCCCGAATCATAAGCCCGTGTTTTTTGCCGGTTTTTATCATTTCCCCTATTCGTTGTCTGGCTTCCGGCAGCGATGCATTGGCATTTTTACGACTGTGGGTATCGCTGGCGGAGATAGAGGCGGCCACATGCTTAAGGCCGGCTCCGGCTGCACGTTCAAGGCCTTTGGTATTCAATACAAGACCGCTGTAAAGACAATTCCTACTATGGTCCAGTCCCTTGCAGATGTCTTCGGCATCAGCCATCTGAGGAACCAGTTTGGGATGCACGAACGACGTTACCTGGATGCGTTTTATGCCGGCATCCGCAACCAATCCGATTATTTCAAGCTTTTTGCCTGTCGGCATAAACGGTTTTTCACTCTGCAGGCCGTCACGCAGACCCTGCTCTTCGATCACAATTTTTGGGGGATAAGAACGCATGGTTATTGCCCCTGTTTGCTTACCCGATAACTAGGGTGGTGAAAAGTTGCCCTCAAATAGACTCGTATGAAACATTCATTAGACAGGATTTACGGGATTAACAGGATTTTTTTTTTGCTCAGTATGGCTATATCCTGTCCATCCAGCTGATCCCGTCAGAAAAATAAAATTGTATTTGATTAAGTCTTAAACGGTGCAATCGCAAACTGATAGTGCAACAAAATGATTGTCTTAATTGTATTGTTGTTATAACTTTTAGACTGATTTGTGTCAACTGATTTTTTCCTAATATAAAATTATGCACGTATGGCTACTTTTATTAAACACCGCCTAGCAGAAACAGTGAACAGATTGAACGTCGAACATCGAACATTGAACGTCGAATATTGATGACGCTGCGCCTTATCGATTTTAAAACAAATAAGCTGAAGAACACTGAACCGCAACTTGCGGCGAGCTCTTCGGCCGTGAGCCCTTCAGTCGTGAGCTCAGGGTTGTAAACTCAGGGTCGAACGACTCCCTTCGGCAAGCTCAGGGCTTGAGCCTGTCGAAAGCAGCCGAATTGAATTTCGAAGAGTTGCTTTGCTCAGTCTTTTTTTAAATGATAGAATTTATTATTCGATGTTGGACGTTCAATGTTCGGCGTTCATCAGTTTCTTTCTCGATTTGACTGGCCGCTTTTCAGGCCAGCGGCGCCGCTTGTTAGCAAGACTCTTTTGTTCTGGTTTTCCTTGCAGAATTATGGTAGTCAAAAATTAACCATTTGAAAATAATATAAAAATCCAATTCTACTTAAATACTCGGTTTCGCAAACTTGATAGCCATTTGCATCTAAGGAGCAAACATCAAATGCCAGAAGTTAAAACGATTGTGCGGGCCGGCCGGGTGGTCTCTGCTCACGATAAAGCAGCCATACCTGACGGTGCCGTCGCCGTAGCGGGTGAAAAGATCGCAGCCGTTGGCAGTTTTGAAGCGCTGTCGGCCAAATACCCGAATGCCGACGTTATCGGCGGAGACGGTTATCTGCTCATACCGGGCCTGATTAACGGCCACGGTCATGGGCGGGGCCTGACAGATTTTCAACGGGGCGCCCTGGACAACACCCTGGAATCCTGGCTTTTCGATACCCGCAAATATGTGCCCGTGTCAACCTACGATGACTTGGCGCTTTCCGCCGTACGACTTTTGAAAAGCGGCGTAACGACCACCATGCACAATCATTTGCTGAAAAATCCGGCTGAATTTGAGCAGGAATTTGATGAAGGATTGCAGGCCTATCGGGACAGCGGTATCCGGGTGCAGTTCAATCCCGGCGTTCGTAACGATAACCCGTTTATCTACGGAGACAATACGGCCTTTTTAAATGATCTGCCCGAAGAACTCCGCCAGGTGCTGACCACACCGCCGCCGGCAGGGGCTTTGGCTGCAGATAATTTTGTCGATGCGGTCAACGACCTGCATGTGCAGCACAACACGGATATGACCCGCATCGGGTTCGGACCCCTGGCTCCTCAATGGTGCACGGATGACCTTTTGAAGGAAATACGCAAGGCTGCGGGAAAATTGAACGCGCCGGTTCACGTTCATGCCGTCCAGTCGATATTTCAGAAAGTTTACGGCCTTGAATTTCTCGGTAAAACGCTGGTGCGGCACATGCACGATATCGGATTTCTCGGCAAAGGCGTTGTCATCGGACATTGTGTCTGGCCGACGGAAGAGGATATCGAACTGCTTGCCGGGACCGGCACGGCGGTCACCCATCATCCCTCGTGTAATCTTCGCGTTAGAAACGGCATCTCCCCTGTATTTCACATGCTGCAGGCGGGTGTGCTGGTCGGATTGGGCCTGGACGGCAAATCCATCAACGACGATGATGATATGATTCAGGAAATGAAGATCTGCTACCTCCTACACCGGCTGCCGTCTCTGGAACTGGATTCTCCTCACATGAAAGCGCGCCAGGTTTTCCGGATGACAACTGAAAACAATGCGATCCTGCTCGGGTTTGAAAATCAGCTGGGCAGGCTTGAACCCGGTCGCCTGGCCGACATGGCCCTGATCGATTACAGCGCTATGACCCATCCGTACGTGGATCCCGCCCACGATCCGATTGACACGCTGCTTTACCGCGGCGCGGGCAGATTTGTCCACACGGTGCTGGTCAACGGCCGTATTGTCGTGAAAGCGGGCAGGGTATTAACCATTGATGAAGAAGCCGTCGGCAGGCGTCTGGCTGATGCCGCCTCACGCCCGAGGACGGACAAGGACAATGCCCTTGTCGCTGCCATGGACACCGTCAAGGCGCGGGTCATTGAATACTACCGGAACTGGACACGCAAGGTCGAAACAGAACCCTTTTCCCTGACTAATTCAAAAGTTGACGGGCTCCGATAGGCGGCCTGACCGAAGCATGCCAGGGGGAGGGCGGATCCGGCCTCCGTTTTCAAAAGACACGGTTTTTCTCATCCCCGGCATAAAAACGAATACATCAGCGAAATGGCATGCCTGCCATGACTGACATTTCTAAGACTGAAATCCGGTGTTGCTCCGGTCGGTCCGATGGTGAAAGCGGGCCTCAGGGTGGGCCTCGGGCTGGACGGTATATCGATCAACGATGATGACGACATGATCCAGGAGATGAGAGTGTGTTTTTTGCTGCATCGGCTCAACGCTCTCGATGTTGCCGCTCCCTGCCTGACGGCGCGTGAGATATTCAAAATGGCTACGGATACCAATGCGCATCTGATCGGCTACGGTCAGGACCTGGGACGTCTGGAGCCCGGGCGCAAAGCCGATATGGTGCTGCTGGATTATGAGAGCATGTGCCAGCCGTACACTGAACCGTCCATAGACCCCGTGGAAACGCTATTGTATCGAGGCGCCGGCCGTAACATCCATACCGTCATCGTCGACGGAAAAATCTTGGTTGCCGACGGGCGAATGATGTCGTTTGATGAGGAGGCCATTTCCACTCGCCTTGCTGCGGCTGCAGCGCAACCGCTTAGTACGGCCGAAAAAGAAAAGGCTCTCATGACGGAAGCGCTGAAGAAGCACCTGATGCATTATTACCGGGGCTGGACGGAAAGAATCGCGGTTAGACCCTTCTATATCGCTAATTCACGGACAGGCAGTTAACTGAGAGCGCATCTTTGGATGCATTGAGGACAGAAAACATGCAGCAACAAATCGTTTATTTTGAAGAAAAATGACAAGGTTTTATCAAGAAATATAGAAATGTATCTTAGTCAGAGATATACCGGCGAAAAATTAAAGGACATCGGGTAGTATTTCGGCCTAAGGGAATCCGGGGTTTCACAAGCCTGCAGGCGTGCAGCCCATAGGATAGAAAGAGATAAGAAGCTGAAAAAAAAGATTGAGAGGTTGGAAAAGCAAATAAGTTTGTCAAGAATGAAGACTTGACCCTTATGTTTTTCTCTCCAAATCGTTAAGTCGATGAATCTCAAAAATTGTGTGTTTATCTATTTTCATCCTACACCTCCTTAAACAGCCGG
>Ga0316192_10003441_pt1 | contig 11552 bp, 8 predicted proteins | sample MerIslwburrow_MG_FD_204931 | JGI IMG/M metagenome (GOLD analysis project Ga0316192, IMG submission 204931) | Coastal sediment microbial communities from Maine, United States - Merrow Island worm burrow | ecosystem: Environmental > Aquatic > Marine > Coastal > Sediment | place: USA: Maine...
GGTCCCGGAGAGCTGAATCGTCCGGCGGCGGTTCTGGTACATGGCGGCGTCGTATGGGTTGCCGATCTGGACAACCACCGGATCGTGATTTGCCAGATGCCTGCGAACGACACAGGGTCCTGAGGTTCGGCGGGAGAGGTTCCGTGCTCAGAGCTGCTCGGACTGAGCCATAGCCCTGGCTCTCTCCTCGAGTTCTGCAGCTTCTGTCTCCCGACCGAGCTCTTCCAGCAGAGCGGAATAGGTCCACAAGAGGGATATCAGATCGGGGCGAGATGCGTCCTCGAAACTCTCGAAGATTGCGAGGGCTCGCCGATAGAGTGGCTCGGATTCGCCGTAGCGCTCCAGCTTTTGATACAGCATCCCGAGGGACTTGAGAGTCCAGGCGAGATACAGCGGATCCCCACCCTTCCCACCTTCGAGTACCTCGAGTGCCGCCAAGTAATGGGTCTCGGCTTCTTCGAAACGCCGCTGGCGGTGGTAGAACCAGGCCAGATTGGCGTAGCTCTTGGCGAGATCGCGATGGTTGGGCTCGAGCAGTCTTTCCCTCAGGTCGAGGGCCTGGCGATACAACCTTTCTGCCTCGAGCACGGAGTTGAGTTGGTCGCTGATCAAGGCCAGATTGCTGACGTCAGATGCGACCTCGGTGCTATCGGGCCCTCGAAAAGTCCGGTCGATCGCCAGAACACGGGTGTAGAGCTGCTTCGCTTCGAGCAACCTGCCCGTCTCGAAATATACCAGTGCCAGGTTGTTCAGGGTGCCGGCCGATTCCTCGCTACCTTCGCTATGTTCCTGCTCCTCGATCTCGAGAGCCCGGCGAAGAAGAGGCTCGGCGGCAGAGGGCTCACCCTGGGCAGTGTGGATTGCGGCCAGATTGGTGAGTAGAGCGACGACCGAGGGGTGGTTGAGTGAGGTGGCAGCTTCCTCGATGGCGAGTGCCCGCTCGTAGAGCCTGCGAGCTTCAGCGTAGCGGCCCTGCTCGAAACACAAGATCGCCAGATTGTTGAGTAGCGGAGAAAGGCTGGGGTCAGCGTCGCCGGTTTCGGCCTCGCGACCCTCGAGGACACGCTGCAAGGCGGACTCGGCTTCAGTGAAGTTCCCCGCTCCATGGAGAGCCTTCCCGAGTAGGGTGAGGAGATCGAGGTCGCCCGGCCGAAGGTCGCTGGCTTTGGACAGAAGGAAGGTTGCCCGGCCGTACTCACCTAGTTGAAGAAAAGTGATTCCAAGGAACTGGGACGAATCCACGGCGAGTACAGCATCGAAGGTCGTCGAGCTCTCGGCCTGCTTCCAGGCCTCGAGAAGGCGATCCGAGGCCGCCGGCAGATCGCCCTTCCATAGAGAACCAATACCCGCTCCGAAATCGGATTCGGTGGTTGTCGAAAGGGAGTTCAAGGCCTCGGTCATCGAGTCCGAGGTCAGTCCGAGCAACGAAGCGCTGTCTGCGATGAGATTCAGGCGCTCGCCCTTCTCTGTCCTTGCGGATCCACCGTGAAGTGCCTCCTGTGCGAGTATCCCAGCTGCGACGGACAGAGTGATCCTTGCATCGATCGATTCCGTTTCGATCGGAACCCGCGCTACAACAATGCGGAGAGGCTCGCTCTTCAGATCTCGATGCTCGTCGAGCGGAACGAAGCCATTCCATGGCTCAATGACTACGATCTCGGGACTCGATGGATCCGACGGGGTCAGCTGGATCCTCACCCAGCCAGGCGACCTCGCTTCGGTTCCGAGGCGAATTGAGGTGAGACCATTGTCATCGGTGGGTGACTCGGTGGACTGGCCTGGAAAATCTCTCAGGATCAAGCCTTGGACGGGTGCTTCTTCGCGGATATCGACGATCTTCAGGACAAGCTGGTCAGGATGTTCGAGGCCAGCGGTCGATGTCGCCAGCAGCAGAGGGGCGAGTGCGCCGATGAGGAGCGTTCGTTGTCTTCCCATTCTTCGCATTTCTACACGGACGAAGGTTGGTGTCGGGAAGAATCCGTGTCAGGCCGACACTAGATCGAGCTTACCGTTCGGCCAATACCCCCGGGGGTAGTTAGGTACCGCCTCGATGGGTGGCTCGGGGCAGCGCGGTTCAGCGGAGTCGCTGTTTGGGCTCTTTCGCTTCCGACAGCCACACTCGTATACTGAACGTTGAATCGAGAGCAAGATGACCAAACCGGAGACAAGAACCGACATCAGGGGTTGGCTGATCTCACTGGCATCAGGGGTCGTCTTGATCTACGGATTGAAGGCGGCGCAGACAATCGTGGTGCCGTTTCTTTTCAGCGTCTTCCTTACCGTTGTGGGAGTACCGCCTCTTGCCTGGTTGCGACGCAAGGGCGTACCCAATTCTCTCGGGGTGGGGATCGTCGTAATTGGCATGGTTCTGGTGGTAGTGCTGATGGTGAGCCTCATCGGCACGTCGGTGGCCGACTTCACGAGTCGCATCCCGTACTACCAGGAACGACTGGATCAGCAGATCACCACGCTGCTCGATCGCCTGGGGCTGGACGACAGGTTCGGCTCGACGCGTGAGCTTCTGGCTACGGTGGACCCCGGCGCCGCCATTGACATGGTGGGTGGCCTGCTGAACAGCGTCAGCGGCATCTTCAACTACACCTTCTTGATCCTGTTCTCGGTCGTCTTCATGTTGGCAGAGGTGGCGAACATCCCCGACAAGCTCGAAGCGGCCTTCTCCAGCTCTGAAGAGACCCTGAGGGCTTTTACCCGATTCAACAAGAGCCTCAATCGGTATATCGGACTCAAGACCGCCATCGGGCTGGTGACCGGCGTTGCCGTGACGATCTGGGTGATGATCCTGGGCCTCGATTTTCCGCTACTCTGGGGACTCGTCGCATTTCTCTTCAACTACGTACCCAACATCGGCTCGATCATCGCGGCTATCCCGGCTGTGCTGCTGGCACTGGTTCAGTGGGGCATCGGCAGGGCTCTCATAGTAGCGGTGGGCTATCTGGTGATCAATGTCTTGATCGGCAACCTCGTCGAGCCTCGAGTCCTGGGTCGGGGGCTGGGCCTCTCGACATTGGTGGTCTTCCTATCCCTTGTCTTTTGGGGATGGGTTCTCGGCCCCATGGGCATGCTGCTTTCCGTGCCCCTCACAATGACTCTGGTCATGGCTCTCGAGAGCCACGAGCGAACTCGTCGCGTCGCGATTCTGATGGGGATCGAGACCTCCCAGAAGAGCTCTCAAACCGATCGAGAAGCGTCGGTCCCCGACAACTGAAGCTCGATTTAGATCGAGCTATCGACCGGGCTCGACCGAAGCAGTTCATCGACTGCTGATGGGGTGCCGACTCTTCATCGGCGGCCTATTGACAGTTGCGCATAATCGGATCTTCGACATGCTGTCAGAAATCGGTGCTCAGCGGTAACTCTCTTAGTAGACAGAGGAGTTGACCGCCCATGACGAGAGACCTCGAAGCCAAAGGCAAGACGCCCAAGACGAGCGGACGAGTCCATCCAGCGTCGCCGGAAGGGGAGCTCTCGGGCTTCCGAGGACAGGTCCAGGAACCGGATCCACGACGGGGCGATGCTGAGGTTGAAAGCCAATTGGGATCCGACTTCGAGGTTGAGGACTACCGGGAGATCTTCGAGTACTCGCTGAGTGGCTACGCTTTGCACGAGGTGCTCTTCGACGACGAAGGGAACCTCCGCGATCTGATTCTCCTGGAGGTAAACCGCGCCTTCGAGGCCATAACGGAACTACCGGCCTCTCAAGTCGTAGGTCGCCGTATCACAGAAACCATGCCGGGCATCGATCTCCGCCACCTGAGGGACGCCATGGCCTGGTTGGAAGCTGGAGATCAGGAACCCTATCGGTTCGAGCAATTCGTGGAGGGCCTTGGTCGCTACCTCGAGTTTGCGGCGATCTTCCCGAAGCGAGACCAATGCACGCTCTTCCTGGCCGACATCACCGACAAGAAGCGGGCCGAGAAGGCTCTCGAAGTCCAAACTGTCTATTTCAGGGAGCTCTTCGAAAAATCTCCCCTGGCCATCGTCGTGCTCGACAACGATGACTGCGTCCAGGAATGTAACGAAGGCTTCGAGAGGCTCTTTGGTTACCCACGCGAGGTCGCCCGGGGTAAGTTGATCAACAAATTGCTGGTTCGTCCCGAGGACTTCGACGACGCCAGATCCATATCCCGCAAGGTGCTCTTGGGAGAAGTGGTAGATACCGAAGGAGTGCGATTGTGCAGAGACGGGACGGCGCTGGATGTCCGCATCCTCGCCCATCCCGTTCGGTTGGGCGACGAGAATCTCGGCATCTACGGCATCTATAGTGACATCAGCCGGCGCAAACGCGACTCGCTGACGCGACTGCCAAACCGATCGACCTTCATGGAGCGCTTGGAGCTCGAGCTCGAGAGGGCCTCTCGCGATGACCACATGACCGCGCTCCTGGCTCTGGATATCGATCATCTCAAGGACGTCAACGACACCTATGGCCTGGTCGTTGGTGATGCGCTCCTCGTAGCCGTGACGGAGAGAGTCAAAGAGACGCTACGAGAGGGAGCTACCGTCGGACGTCTCGGTGGCGACGAGTTCGGCATCCTACAAATGGATCTGACCGATGTCGGCAACGCCGCGGGTCTGGCTCGTCGACTCCTGGCCGCGATGGAGCCCCCGTTCCACGTCGAAGGTCACAGGATTCATGTCGGCGCGAGCGTCGGTATCGCTCTGGCACCGGCTGGTCACGTGGCGGCGAAACAGCTATTGAGTCAGGCGGAGCGGGCTCTCGAACAGGCCAAGCTGGAAGGACGCAGTATCTTCAAGTTCCACGCTGCCGACATGGACAGGCAGGTGCAGGAGAGAATGATCCTCGGACAGGAGCTGCACGGCGCGCTCGAGCGCAACGAGTTGTTTCTCGTCTATCAGCCGCAGATAGAGCTGCCGAGTCGGCGGGTAATCGGGTTGGAAGCGCTGCTGAGATGGCAGCACCCGACGTCGGGGCTCGTTCCTCCGGATCAGTTCGTGCCCGCAGCCGAAGCCAGCGGGGTCATCATTCCGATAGGCGACTGGGTTCTGAGGACGGCTTGCGAACAAGCCAAGAGGTGGCAGGATTCCTTGGCGTTGGACCTGCCGGTGGCGGTGAACCTGTCGGCCGTCCAATTCAAGAATCCCTTTTTCGCCGACACCGTGGTGCAAGCCTTGCAGGATTCAGGCCTTGCTCCGGAGCTGCTCGAGTTGGAGCTGACGGAGCGCATTCTCATCGAAGGGACTCCGATCGTGAAGAACAGCCTCGAGAGATTGCGCAAACTGGGTGTGCGCTTCGCGCTCGACGACTTCGGCAAGGGCTACTCGTCGCTCGAGTACCTCCGACAGTTGCCGCTGGAGAGGATCAAGATCGACCGGTCGTTCGTCAGGAATCTCGAGCAGGATGACAACGACGCGGCGATAGTCAGCGCCATATCGGTGCTGGGAAACCGCCTCGGGCTGAGGGTTCTGGCCGAGGGCGTGGAGAGGAGCTCACAGCTCGATCTGCTGGCGGCCGAGGGCTGCAACGAGATCCAGGGATTCTACTTCAGCCCTCCCGTGGAACCGAGAAAGATCTCCAGATTGCTGGTCGATGGAAGCGATTCGATCAGCCCCAGCAGTTACGACAACTGAGAATCGGCACGGTGGCTCGACGCTAGACTGGATCCGTACTCATGGCCCCTTCTTCTGTGAGAAAGGCGGAGCAGCGATCGCGCTGCGAGTCTTCGCCATCGGAGGGAAACCCGTCGCAGGTGCTCAGTACGAAGTCTCGCAAGCTGCCGATCGTGGCCGCATGATCTCCCGACGCGTTCCAGTCCCAGTAGCTTCGCTCCAGGCCCTGCAGGCGTGAGTGGTTTCCCCCGGAAAAGGCGTCCTCCAGAGTCAGGAGCTCCGCGAGTACCTCCTTGGAGTGGTCCTCGATCGTTTGCGTGTCCTCCGGCGCCAGCTCGAGGAGGCTCCGTAGGTACATCGAACCCCAGCGAAATCGACTGTAGCGCCCCGTAGAGCTCTCGTACGCCTTGCGATACCAGGCCAGCGCCTCTTCGGTCTTGCCTGCATCTTCTTTGATGCTGCCCATCCAGGACATGAAGTAGTAAGGGGCCACCGTATCGTTCATTCGGGCCGCCAGCAGGGTTTCCGCCTCACCTTCCAGGCCGACCGAAGACAGCAGATAGGCCATGGTATTCATCGTCGTTTGGAGCTCACCTTCCTCGCTGACTTCGTCCGCTGCCCAAGAGACCCTTTCGCGAACATGCTGTTTGAGCGCCTCAGAGGCCACCCACGAGTCGCCATCTTCCTTGGCGGACTCTGGTTCTGCTGCGAATCGGGCTAGCGCGATCTGAGGCATCAGGGCGTTCAGGCGGTCATTGATCGGCAGCGTCGTATCGTTCTCGATCTCAACGGCAGCGGTCTGCCAGGCAGTGATGAGATCCGATTGCCTCTCGCCGGGGTCTGCAGCCAGGAGCTCGACAGTGTCGGTGCTGTAGTAGAGGACCCAGCCGAGATTCGCCGAACGCAAGGCTTCGTTGGAGAGAATTCTCACCGCCTCCAGATTCAGCCTGGCGAGCTCATCGTCTGGAATCCGACCAGCTTCGTCGGAGCCCGAGGTTTGTCGTCGCACCTCGGCCGCGGATACCAGGTACTGTGTGAGGAAGCGCGATCTCTCGACCTCGAGCTGGACCGGAGATTCGTCGTAGAGGCGGCGGAAAGTCGACATTCTCTCTGCAGCCTCGAGGCCGACCGAGCTGTCCTGGCTCCACGAATAGAAGGCCAGGATGGCAAGGTCAGTGGCGTCGGCGGAGGCAGGCCCACGCGCCATCACATCGTCGAGCACAGCCTGGACGGGTCGAGTGGAATCCATGGCCGAGTCCAGAACTTCCTGGTACTGATCGACCGGCAAGGTGCTCGGCATTCGCATGACCTCTTCGCCGGCGGCGTTGAAGACGATGACCGTCGGATATCCCTTGACGGCCAATTTCTCTCCCCAGATCTGGGCGCGCTCCGTGTCTCCATCCAGGTAGACGGGCACGAAGTCGGCCATCCTGTCGATGAACTCGGGTCGTGTGAAGAGCTTGTCCTTCAGATAGTGACAGGGCGGACACCACTCGGCGCCCCAGTACAGGAAGACCGGCTTACCCTGAGCTTCGGCGAGCTCGAAGGCATCTGCCACATCCCCCTCGAACCAGGTGATGGCTTCGTGGCTGCCCTCGGATTCCCCGGTCTCTGCGCTCTTCGGACTCTTGGGACCACAGGCTTGTAGGACCACAACGACAACCAGAGCGAGAAGCGAGAAGGTGACCGTCAGCGATTTCCTGGGCTGTGACGGTGGCAAAGGCTCGAACCGTAGGTGAGACATGAATTGCATCCTCCTCGAGGGCGAGACAGTGTGTCTCGAGGCGGGATGCTACATCAAATCCTACTGAGTGAAGGGTGCTCTCGAGAGGCCTCGGCAAACTTGGTGCCACACGAGCCGGGCGTTGGCTGGAGTCCGGTGGGACTAATATTCGGTGGGGAAGTGCTCAAGCCTCGCGGGGAACATTTTGGCTGTCCTCCAGGACCTGCGACAGGGGCTGTGGCCGAGCAATACCGGAGCCCTGGACGTAGTCGACGTTCATCAGCCGGGTCAACGCGAGGATCTCGTCGTCTTCGACCCATGCCGCGATCGTCTTCATCTGCATGACGTGACCGACATGGTTGATGGACTCGACGAGGGCGCGTTGAATCGGATCCTTGGCCATACCGCGGACGAACTGGCCGTCGATCTTGATGAACTCCACGGGGAAGTTCCGCAGGTAGGAGAAGGAGCTCAGGCCGCTGCCGAAGCCATCGAGCACGAAACGGCAGCCCCTGCCTTTGAGTACGGAAATGAAACGTTGCGCTCTGTCGAAATTCGACACAGCGGCCGTCTCGGTGATCTCGAAACAGAGTCTCTCAGTCGGGGAGGACCGGTAGTTCAGCTCCTGCAAGACGAACTCCAGAAAGCGCTCGTCACTGACCGACTGGCCTGAGATATTGATCGCGATCAGGTTGTTTTCATTCCCGACGTCGTGGATCCGATCGCTGAGGATCGTCAAGGTCTTACGAACGACCCACTGGTCGATGGGGGATGCCAGGCGATGCCGCTCGGCGAGGGGGATGAATTCGCTAGGCAGGACCAGGCCTCCACTGCCGTCTTGCATCCGAAGGAGAATCTCGTACATCCACGGTGCCGAGTCGACGGCCAGAATCGGTTGAACAAGCTGGGCATACAGCTCGAATCCGTCCTCCCTTAAGGCCTCTTGAACGTTCTGGAGGGTCTGGAGCTGAGACTGGCGCTCGCGAGGCCCCATTTCAGCTGCCTCGAACTCGTGGTAGCGGTTGCCTCCGGCCTGCTTAGCCATGTAGCAGGCCGTTTCGGCTGCACTGAGAATCTCGGGGACTTCGGGGCTGTCTGCATCGAGCGCCACGATGCCGATACTGACACTGGCCGGCACCGAACTTTCGTTGCAAGAAAGCCGGAAGTTGCCGAGGTCCTTGAATAGCCTTTCGGTGAGCTCGCGCGCCCGTGCCGCGAGGCAGTCGTCGAGAAGGACACCGAACTTGTCCCCTTCGAGTCGGCCGAGAGTGTCCGTCTCGCGAAAACGAGTCTTGAGGAAGGAGGCGAATTGCTTCAGCATCTTGTCGCCTGCGCGGTGCCCGAAGGTCTCGTTGAACAGCTTGAAGTCGTCCAGGTCCAGATAGAGCAATGTGTGCTCTTGAGTCTGATCGCCAGATTTGGCCAGGATCTGAGCGAGCTGACGTTCGAACTCGGCCCGGTTGACCAGATCCGTCAAGTGGTCGTGCGTTGCCAGGTGAACGACGCTCCGATCTGTCTTTTCGAGGGCGAGCAAATCCTTCAGAACGAACACGCGACCGGTCGGATTTCCATCGGGGTCGTGCAGCACGGCTCCACGCAGCCTTACAGGAACCTCCTTGCCGCCAGGGTGGATCATCAGCACATCGCTGGGTTGGCTGCTCGTTTTCGAGCTTCTCTCTCCGACTGAGACCAAATCCGGGATCGGCTCTCGAGTCTTCTGATCGAGCAGCTGGAGGAGGTCTCCGAGGGGCTTGCCCAGCGCCTCGCCCTGACTGGAGCCGAGAAGCTCTTGGGCTGCGGTGGACAGATCTTCCACGATTCCTTCGACGTCGGTGCGGATCACTCCGTCGGCGATGGAGGCAAGAACTGCCAGAGTCTCTTCCTGCTCCTGGTACAGGGCCTCTTCGGCTCGACGTCGTTCCGAGATGTCGGTTGCCACGCCAACCAGATGCGGGCCCTGCCCCGCTACGCTCGAGATGGGCCGGCCGCGCACAACCAACCAGTGGATGTCACCCGCCAGATCTCGCATGCGGGTTTCGACGAAGAGGGGTTCACCATGATTGAGCGAGTTGCGAATCTCCTGCTTGAAGGGCACGAGATCTTCCGGATGGACCGCTTCGAAGAGCGTGTGGCTACTTGTTGTGAGTATGGGTGCGGCCGAGTCGAGGATCTCCTTCGGCAAACCCGAGATCATCAGGACGTCGTCCTGGACTCTCCATTCCCAGCTCACCGTCCTGCCAGCTCTCTGCACGAGCTTCAGCTGGACTTCTCGATCCCGTCGGTGGTTGTCAGCCTTCTTGAAGGCTGTGATATCGAGGGCGGTAGCCAACATGGACATGGCACCGCGGAAGAAGACAGGTTGAACTCGCAGATCGACCCAGGCCGTCTCGCCGGACGACTGGAGGAGTTCGACCTGGTGGTGAAAGGCGGCCCCCTTTTGCAGGTTGTTCTGGATGGACCGCCGAGACCTGGGATGAATGAGCTCGATGAAGGGCTGCCCGAGGAGCTCTCTTGCGGTCTTTCCCGTGAGCTGCCGACAGGCCGGGTTGATGTACAGCACCTTGACGGCGTCGAAGACGAAAAGGGCCGCCGCAGTGCCTTCGATCAGAGGGTGGAATCCCTCGTCGGATCTAGCTGGAGTCACATTCACCTCGCTTCGATCATAGGGCCCTCAAATGGGTGGCGCTATTCGCTTTTCCACACTCATTGTCCTCATGTCGCCTACCTCCTCGACCTCTCGGCATCGAAGGATGGCGCGGCCGGTGAGGATGTGCCAAGATGGCCCGCTGCAATTGACAGACGAGCTCATCTCATAAGAGGACAGGTACAGGAGGAATTGAACGTGAAGAAAGCTGTGTGGATTCTCTGTTTGGCGCTGACCATGATGGCGACGGTCTCGCCGGGGCAGGAGATCAATGATGAGATCGAGCTGACCCGATCCATCATCCAAACCCAGCGTCAGGCCATCGTCACCGCAGCGATGCAGCTCACCGGGGAAGAGAGCCAGACGTTCTGGCCGCTCTATCACGAGTATCGCCAGGCCATGAAGAAAGTCGATGATCGGTCGGTGACTCTGATCAACGGCTACGCCGAGAGCTTCGACACGATGACGGACGAGATCGCTCAGACAATGCTCAAGGAGTTCATGTCCATCCGACAGGCGGAGCTCGACGTTACGCGTAAGTACCTCAAGCGATTCCAAAAGATCCTTCCCGCCAACAAGGTCGCTCGCTTCTTCCAATTGGAGAACAAGCTCGATAGCGTGATCGACTTCGAGCTGGCGTCAGAGATCCCCCTCGTACCTTGAACGGAGCGGGAGCCTCGTCGCGATGGTCGCTCGAAGGCTGACGAGACTCGGGGTCCGTTTCGTCATCGGCGGGTCGCTGGCGTTGATGGCACCCTTGGTCGCTGTAGTCTCGACGACCATTCTGATCGGCATGATCCTCATCGGTGCCGGGATCACTTTCATCATCCTGGCACTCGAAGCCCAGTCCGGCGGTAGGGGAATGGGCCCCTTGCTCCTCGGGCTGGTGGCATCGGTAACGGGGGCTTGCCTTCTGATCTGGCCAGCGATGACCGCCGTCAGCCTGACAGCGCTGTTGGCGACCTACTCGACCTTGAGCGGCATACTGATGCTGGGTTTCGCGCTCGATCTCCGACCTGTACCCGGCTGGTCCCGGCTGGTTCTCGGAGGTTCGGTTGCGGTGTTGCTGGCGGCATCGATGTGGTTTCAGTTTCCCCTAGCGGGTGCTTCGGCCGTCAGTACCGTTGTCGGTCTCAACCTGCTGACGACAGGATATTCTCTCTTCGCTTTGCAGGGTTTCGGAGCCTCGGCATCCGCAAGGTCGAGCTACCATGCGGATATGTCTATTTGACATCTTGGCGCCAGTGACGACAATAGGGAGAGCAGGTTAAAAGGAGCCCAAGGATGACCCAGCAGCCGATGGTAGAACGAAGGAAAGTCAGGGTGACGGTGAACATGTCACCCGATATGGTTGCTGCCCTGAAGGTTGCCAGCTTCCAGCGCCGCTCCCTGGGAGAGGTCGATATCGGTTTGTCGGAGCTGGTTCGAGAAGCAGTGGAGGAGTGGCTCGATCGTGAGATCAACGGAGCCAGCCTCATGTCGATGCACGGCTAGAGCTGTTTCAAGCGCCGGCTTCCCGCCCACGAGTCCAAAGCTCGAGTAGTCCGACGGTACATTTCTCGACCGTCCTCGGTCCCATCACTCCGGTGCTGTCCG
>Ga0316192_10003442_pt1 | contig 11552 bp, 10 predicted proteins | sample MerIslwburrow_MG_FD_204931 | JGI IMG/M metagenome (GOLD analysis project Ga0316192, IMG submission 204931) | Coastal sediment microbial communities from Maine, United States - Merrow Island worm burrow | ecosystem: Environmental > Aquatic > Marine > Coastal > Sediment | place: USA: Maine...
GTGGGTACGCTACTGGGACGGCGATCCGACGAGGATCACCGGCCGGCAGCACCCGATGGGGGTCGAGGTCACCCAGCGCACGCACGCCTGGAACTACCCGCACGGAAACGCCGACATTCTCTACTTGGTGCTTGAGCTCCGCAACGTGACGCACGAACCGGAGTTCCAGCTCCCGAACGAGCTCGCGTTCTTCGCCGGGGAAGACTCCCTGCCGGACGAGGGCTGGCCGATCGAGGAATTCTACCTCGGCTACTACGCCGATCCCGATGTCGCCGCCGCCGGCGATAATTTCGCGACGGCGATCTTTCCGTTCAACCTCGGACTGGCCTACCACGGCGGCTTCGACGCTCCGAGCTTCGAGTACCCTCCGGCGATTTTCCACCCGCCGTTCTTCGCCAACGCACCGGGGCTCGTAGCGACCGCCCTTACCAAAACACCGGGCGACGAGCTCGGCGAGAGGGGACTGACGCTCTTCACCGTCCACCTGGGCGCCGGGCCGGGTGTCAGCTTTCCGGAATATGGCAGTGCGGTCCGGCTGTGGGGCACCCTGTCGGGGAAGTCCGACGCGCCATCCAGCGTCACCCCGCAGGTCGATACCGGCGAGCCAGCCACGATGGAGCGGTCCGTGGGAATCGTCTACCAGGACCCTCACGATGCGCGGATGAATCTCGCCACGGGTCCGTTCCGCCTGGGCGCCGGAGAGAGCCAAACCGTCGTACTCGCGGTTGTGTTCGCGGCGACGGTCGAGACGATGCCGGACGGGTCGCCCAGCGGGATCCTGGGAAACAGCCATTCCAACGCGAATCCGCCCGGGACGCCTTCGTTTCACCCGGGATTCGGGAGCAGCAGGGGGTGCGATCCGGCCGGCCTGAACTGCACCGTGTCCATACCGGCGGCGAACAACCCGGTCAAGTCGATCGAGCGGGGGGCCGGTTGGGTGTCGTATTCCGGGACGGCGCCCTCGGGCCGCTCCGGTGGCGCTCTCGAGGGTCCCGAGAACCGGCTTCCGCTGCACGACGCGGCCGGTAGATCGAACTTCGAACTGGTGCCTGGAAGTCTGCTGTCAAAGGCGTTGCTCGCCCACGAATTCGTCGCGAGTGGTTTTGGCCTGATTCCAGCGCCGCCCTTGCCACCGCCGTTCAACCTGATTCCGGGCGACGGAACCGTGACCGTCGAATGGTGGCCGAGCCCGACTGAGCAGAACGGCGACCCGTTCTGGATAGTCGCATCGGACGAGCGAAGCCCGTTCTACAATCCGAACTACCGCAGGTACGACGTCCAGTTATATCGGATCTGGCGCCAGGCCGGCGGCGAACCCGATCTGACTCCGGTCGCCACGTTTGTCGTGCCTGACCGTCCCTTCATCGATTTGACCTGCGAGACCGTCGAACCGGCAGAGGAGTTCGGGACCCTTCGCGTGAGTGGAGCGGGTGACACGGTCGAGGTCAACGGATACTCCGTGGGAGAGGTCTGTGCACTCGGTGATTCTCCGGTCGCGAGGACCGATACGGTCGTGTTCAACAATGGGAATCCGGGTGGGGCGCCGGGGGCAGGCGTCGCGAGAGACCTCCAGCTCGAGGCGGTTCCGTTCCGCGCGGACACGATCGAATTCGGCTCGTTCGAGGACGTCGTGTTCAGCTGGACCGACCGGAGCGTCGCCAACAACTTCACGTACCGGTATGCGGTTACGGCCGTCGACCTGAACTCCGCTTATTCGGGCCCCGTTTCACAGGAATCCGAGATCGCCGCGCAGCACGTGGTTCCGCGGAGCGAAGCGGGTCGGGGCAAGGTGGTGCACACGGTTCCCGATCCTTACCTCGGCGGTAGCCAGTACGATCTCTCACCCCAGTACCTCCAACTCATGTTCGTTAACCTCCCGCCCCGGGCCACCGTGCGGATTTACTCGCTCGGCGGACACCTCATCCGCCAGCTCGAGCACGACGACGCCAGCGGCGGAGGGCGACTCGCGTGGGACCTGCGTGACCAGATCAACTACCACGTGTCCAGCGGCGTGTACTTCTTCCACGTCGCGACCCCTGATGGCGCCGAGAGCGTCGGCAAGTTCACGATCGTCATGGGCACCACCTGGCCGTAGCCGTCATCTCACGTCTCCGTCAGGACACACCGCGCGGATCCCCGAAAGTGAACAACGCCCGAGTTCCGGGGTTCTGAGGCGCGTATTTCATACGCATACACGGAAAGCCTCGACCCGGATGACGAGCTCGGATCGCTGCAACACCCGACCTCGCGGGCTGACGTCTGTCGCGCTATATCTGGCGCTTCTCGCGCTCAGTTCGGGCTGCTCGGGCTCTGATCCCGTCACCCCCGAGCGCCGGCTGGCCGGTCGCTACGAAGCGATCATCTGGACGACCGACGGCGAGTTCTTCACGCCGGAGGGAGCGGCCCCGCAGCCGCCGGAGCGCATGGTCAGCATGGAGGGCACCTGGAACGTGACCGAGGACGATGTGGTTACATTACGACGACGATACTCAGACGCTGAACGCAACGATGGGAAACCAGACTATGAATGATCACCACCGGGCGATCCGCGCCGCGCGACGGAATAGAGCCCTCCTGACGGTTCTCACGGCCCTGCTCGTGGCTGGCAGCACCACGCCGCTCGTGGCGCAGAACGCGGGCGGCCCCAAGCCGTGCACGGCGGACGAGCACGAACACTTCGACTTCTGGCTCGGCAGTTGGGAGGTCAGAACCGAAGATGGCCAGGTCGCGGGTACCAACACCGTCTCGAAGGACCACGGCGGGTGCGTGCTGCGCGAGGAGTGGGCAGGCCTGGGCGGTGACACCGGCGAGAGCTTCAACGTCTATGATCCGGTCCGCGACACGTGGCACCAGACCTGGGTGGATCACCAGGGCCGGCTCCTCTTGCTGGACGGCGGCATCGATACACGCGGCCGAATGGTCCTCCGGGGTGAACGCCCGGGTAAAGACGGGATCACGGTCACCGACGAGATCACCTGGGAGCCGAATGAGGACGGCACCGTGTTGCAGATCTGGTCCGTGTCGACCGACGCCGGGGCCACGTGGAGGGAGCTGTTCCGCGGCACCTACCACAAGAAGGCGGAGTTCTAGCCGGCCACGGTCCCCATCGCTTCATGAAGCAGCCGGCCGGCCAGCACGGCCGTCCGGTCTCCTTCATCCCGCGCGGGCAGGCATTCCACGACGTCCATCCCGACCAGCACCCAGCCTGATTCCTGGATCAACTCGATGACCTGACGCGGGCTCAGTCCGCCGGGCACCGGATGTGCCACACCCGGCGCGAACGCTGGATCGAACACGTCCAGGTCCACGGTCAGCCACACCTTCGCCCCGGGGCGAAGGATGTCCGGCAGATCCCCGGACTCGAGAATCGACCCGGCCCCGACGTCCCGTGCCTCGACGATCGCCAGCCGGCCGGGGAATCTCCTTGCCACCTCAGCCTGCGCGTGGTTCAGGGTCCGCACGCCGATCTGTGTGACGGTCGACACGTGCTCCATCTCCAGCAGCCGGGCCGCGACGCAGGCGTGCGACCACCGGTCGCCCCGATACTCGGGATACAGGTCGGGATGCGCATCCAGCTGGACGACGTGGATCTGCTCGCCCAGCACTTCCGTCGCCGCGCCCAGCGGCATCGTGATGCCGTGGTCTCCGCCGGCGGCGAATAGTGCCTGTCCACGGCCGAGCACTGCAGCCGCCTGCGTGGCATACGTCTGGCGGGTCTCATCCCACGTGGCCTCGGGCTCCCAGCTGCCGAGGTCTGCCACGGCTCCGGACAGATCGAGGCCCGTCTCCGTCGTCGAGTTGTACACCCGGCCGTCGTAGGCGAGACGGATGCGGTCCGGGCCTGCTGCGCTGCCCCGCCGGATGCTCGATGACTGGTCGCAGGGCAGCGCCGCGAACGCGAGAGGCAGGGTCGGATCGGAATCCAGGGACAGCAGGCCGCCCAGGGGCAGCGGATGGTCGATCATGATGAAGATCCTCGGCCTAGCAGGAATCCGTCGCGGAGTGGATCGAGCGGATCGATCCAGAACTCGTGTCGCCCGGTGATATGAGCGGTGCCGCCGACCTCGGGCTCGATCGCCGGGCGCCCGTCCAGCTCCATCTCACGCACGACGCGGACGCTGAACGTCGTGCCGAGGATGCTCTCGACCTCGATCGACTGGCCGACCCGGAGATCACCGCGGCCGTGCAGGATCGCGGCGAGTCCACTGACCCCGGTCCCGGTCGGCGACCGGTCCACTTCGCCATCGGCGAAGATGCACACTTCCCGCATATCGGCGTCACCAGGCGCAGGTCCGGTAAAGATCGTGCCGTACAGGAATTCCAGGTCGGGGTCGGCATCTGGATGGGAGAGTGGAATCGCCGCCGTGACCGCGCGCTTGATGCGCATACCCAGATCGATGATCGCCGACACGTTGTCGGGTTCGAGTGACAGGCCGAGCGGAGCCGCCTCGACATAGGCATAGAACGCTCCGCCGAACGCGACATCGAGCTGCACGACGCCGGCGTCCGGAGCTTCGACCGCCACGCCTGACACCAGCACGAACGACGGCACGTTCCGGAAGCTGACCCGCTCGACGCGCCGTCCGCCGCCGACTCCGGGGTCACCGGAGTCCTCCGGAGCCAGGTGCGCGGTGGCCGTCACCCGGCCTGCCGGCGTGTCGATGCGGGATTCGACGCTGTCAGGCCCGGTCGGCCGGCCCGGCAACAGGCCCGTCTCGACTCCCAGCTTCACGACGCCGATGATTCCGTGACCGCACATCGTGCTCCAGCCCTCGTTGTGCAGGAACAGCACGCCGGCGTCACCGTCGTCCGTGGCCGGCGGGAGGACCAGGCAGCCATACATGTCGGCGTGTCCGCGTGGCTCCCACATCACCGCACGGCGCAGCGTTTCCTGGTGCTCGCGGGCGTAGCGCCGACGTTCGAGAATCGTCGTACCCGGAATGTCGGGCCAGCCTCCGGTGATCACGCGCAGTGGCTCGGCCGCGGTATGGACGTCGATCGTGTCGATTCGGATCCAATCGGCAGGTGGTTGAAATACGGGCCGGGACACGAAAGCAGACCTCCTCGTGGCGCTCATCGCTTGCACCGGCCGGAGCCGAGCGCGAACATCGAACCGACGCCGGGGCATCGGCGTCGCGTTCGGTACACGATAGCCCTCCGACGGCCGGGAGACACGGACCCTGGACACGATCCGCCTGCTGCACTTCACGGACCCACATTTCGGACTCGGTCTCGGACGCGTGCCGCTGCGCGACTGGCCCGGAAAGCGTCTGATCGGCGGGGCGAATCTGCTGCGTGGCCGTGGACGGCGGTTCGCCGACGCGCCGCGGAAGATGGAAGCCCTGGCCCGCCTCGCACGCGAAGAATCAGCGGACGCCGCGGTGTGCACCGGGGACCTGTCGGCTCTCGGCACCGACGCCGAACTCGCCGCAGCGCGGGCGGGCGTACAGCCGTTCTTCGAAACTCCACTCGGCTTCGTGTGCATTCCCGGAAATCATGATCTCTACACGCGCAGCGTCGTCCGCGAGCAGCGCTTCGAACGGCAATTTGCCGATGCGCTCGTGTCCGACCTGCCGGAGCTGTGCACCGACGGCCGGTGGCCCGTGGTGCGTCTGCTCGGGGAGCGGGCAGCCGTCGTTGCCGTGAACAGCGCCCGGCCGAATCTGCCGTGGCAGTCGAGCGGACGAATTCCGGACGCTCAACTCGATGGAATGCGAACGATCCTCGCCCGAGATGAGATCCAGCGGCGGTTCGTGTTCGTGGCGACTCACTATGCGCCGCTGACGGCAGACGGCTCTCCTGACACACCGCTGCACGGACTCGAGAATGCCGGAGCATTTTTGGAGGTCTGCCCTGGTATCCGACGCGGGGCGATCCTGTGCGGCCACATTCACCACGCGTTCCGGTACGCGATCCCCCCAGATCTGTTCTGCGGTGGAAGCGCGACAATGGCCGGCCACGAGGCGGCATGGTGGTTCGAGATCGGGGAGTCTCTCACCACGGTTCGACCCGTGCACTGGGATGGCAGCTCCTGGTCGCTCGGCGGAGTGGACGAATCGAAGCCGGTCGGATGACCACTGAACACGAGATCCAGGTCGGCGACACCGTGGTCGCCGGCCTCCTCCTGCGCCCCCCGACGGCCACGGCGCTGTACCTGTTCGGGCACGGCGCGGGCGCGGGAATGAGACACCCGTTCATGGAGGCAGCCTCGTTCGCACTGGCCGCGAGGAACATCGCCACGCTTCGGTACGAATTCCCCTACATGGCTGCCGGCCGGCGAATGCCGGATCGGCATGGCACCCTCGTGGACACCGTGCGGGCCGCGGCGACGACGGCGCTCCAGCTCGCCCCGGACTTGCCCCTGTTTGCGGGCGGCAAGTCGATGGGCGGCAGGATGACCTCCACGGCGGCGGCCGGGGCACCGCTCGTCGGTGCCAGGGGAATCGTGTTCTACGGGTTTCCGTTGCACAGGCCGGGCGACGAGTCTGATGCCAGGGCCGACCACCTGGCGGACGTGTCTCTGCCGATGCTGTTCCTGCAGGGAACCCGCGACAGGCTGGCGGAGATCGAACGGGTTCGCCGGGTGTGCGAACGGCTGGGATCGCGGGCGACGCTTCACGAGGTCGAGGGGGCCGACCACGGGTTCTCGGTGCTCAGGCGTTCCGGACGAACTGAGGCCGGAGTGCAGGAGGAAATGGCGGACGCTGTGGCCGGTTGGATGGGTTTGACGACCGGCACCGGAAACCGGTAGTGTTCCGCATCAATCGGAGGCGTGTGCCGATGCACTGGCCCTCGGGTGCGTCTCCTCTGAACAGGTACGGTCAATGAACCGATCGGGACTCAGGAATATGCGAGCTGTTACCGCTGCGGTAGTCCTTCCGGTGCTGGTCCTCGCCGGGTGCAAGGAACAGGTGACGACCCTGGACGACGTGGCGGCTGTCCGCATCGTCCACGCTTCTCCGGACCTGCCGGCAGTGGACGTGTACCTGGAAGGAATCGCGATCCCCTACGCTGCCAACCTGCAATACGGCGAGGCGGGCGATTTCGGGCTCCTTCCCGCAGTGAAGGGCGCGATCTTCGAGATCAGGCCGACCGGTGCCGACCCCAGCTCCGATCCCCTGTTCATGTCGCTGGGATTCACCCTCGGGCCTTCCGAGATCTCGACGGCAAGTCTCGGCGGGCTCGCGGACTCCGATGATCCGACGGACAGTCTGAGGGTGGTGCTGGATCTGGAGGACTTCGACCTGGTGACCGGAGGTACCTGGCGGGTTCGCTTCTCGAACATGGTGGCGGACGTACCGGAGATCGCGATCGACATCGGCTCCAACGGTGTGGTCGACGAGACAGTCGAGCGATTCCAACCGACGGATCTGGCCGGGATTCCACTTTCCTCGGACTCCACCACCTTTTTGACGATCGTGGTCCCGGGCGGGGGAAGTTTCTCCGGCGGCATGCCTCCCTTCGAGGAAGGCTCGGAGGTCTTCGTATACGTAACGGGTCTTGCCTCGGTCCCTGACACCGATCCGATGCGCCTTCAGCTGCTGTTCATGAACCAGGACAGCGAGACCGCCCTGGTGCCTCTGGAGTAGGCAGCTGGCAGTCGCCGCCTGTGCGGAGCCCCTCGCGTGGCGTAGATTCGGCCGCCATGGATACACTTACTCTCGCAATACTCGCTGCAGGACTGTCGTCGAGGTACGGCGCCACAAAGTCACTGGACCCCGTGGGGCCCGACGGCGAGTCACTGCTCGACTATGCCGTGTACGACGCGCTCGCTTCCGGATTCGGGGCGATCGGGTTCGTCGTCCGACGGGTCACCGAGGGCGCACTCAAGAGCCGAATTCAGACTCGATTCGGTCGGGTACTTCCTGTGTCGTACGTCAGGCAGGAGCTGTGGCCGCTTCCGGGCGGCCGTCGACCGCCGTCGGCACGGATGAAACCCTGGGGAACCGGACACGCCGTACTGCGCCTCGCGGAGCTTGCCCCCGGGCCGTTCGCGGTAGCCAATGGTGACGACTTCTACGGGCGCTCATCCTATGCCCGGCTCGCCACCTCACTATCCGAGGACCCGACCGGTCCGACATTCCACCTGATCGGATTCCGGCTGGGGACCACGCTGTCGGAGTACGGCGGCGTGTCGCGCGCGGTGTGCGACATCGACGAGAAGGGTCGACTCGTCGGACTCGAAGAGGTGCTGGGGATCGAAGCCACTGAAGAGGGCGCGCTGCTCGGGAAGACGGTGGACGGAAAGCGGCGCATCCTCCAGCCCGACGCCCTGGTCTCGATGGGCCTGTGGGGATTCACTCCTGCCGTGTTCCAGCTGCTCGAGGAGCGCTTCGCAGACTTCCTCGAGCAGCACGGGGAGGATCCGGAGCGCGAATTCCTGCTCAGCGACGCAGTCGGTGCGCTGGTCAGTTCCGGGGCGGCCGACGTATTCGTCCACGCATCGGAGGAGCCCTGGTTCGGCATGACGTTCAAGGAGGATCGTGCGCGGGTCGAGGCCCACATTGCCGAGCTGGTCGAGCAGGGGCAGTACCCGGAGTCACTGCGGCACGCGATGCGGCCAGTCGACCCGCGCCTGCCGGAGGAAGATCAGGACGACTTCGAATCGTCCGCCGAAGGCGCCGATCCGGGTGCGACCGCCAACGCCGAGCCTATTGAGACCGCTACCGCCGAGCCCCTTCGACCATCGACCGAGTCCATCGGACACTCCCGCGTACCGGAACCTCCGGATGTCGCGGACGATCCGGACGTGCCTGAAACGGACGACGAGCCTGACACGCAGGACTGGATAGGCTAGCAGGACCGGCGATGCGGCTCGCTGTATGGGACTGGCTGGTGATCGCGGCCTACGGGGCGCTCACGCTGGGAATCGGCCTCCGATTCGCGGGCCGAGCCGGCAAGGGCACGCAGGAGTTCTTCCTCTCCGGCCGCTCCCTGCCCTGGTGGCTGCTCGGCACCTCGATGGTGGCCACGACTTTCTCCACTGACACGCCGAACCTGGTTACGGACCTCGTCCGCACTGGCGGCGTGAGCTCGAACTGGGTCTGGTGGGCGTTCCTGATCACGGGTATGTGCACCGTGTTCTTCTATGCCCGGCTGTGGCGCCGCTCCGGCGTGTTCACCGACATGGGGTTTTACGAGCTGCGCTACTCCGGTCGGCCGGCTGCATTCCTGCGCGGGTTCCGCGCCCTTTATCTGGGCGTGTTCTTCAACGTGATGATCATGGCCACCGTGACGCTGGCCGCGATCAAGATCGGTGGAGTGCTGCTCGGGCTGGACAAGTACGCGACGGTGCTTGTCGCGGGCGGCATCACGGTGCTCTACTCGGCCGGCGCCGGCCTGTGGGGCGTGGTGGTTACCGACCTGATTCTGTTCGTGGTCGCTATGGTCGGCTCGGTCTCGGCGGCCGTATACGCCCTCAACCAGCCGGAGGTCGGCGGACTCACCGGTCTCGTTTCGAACCCCGCCGTGACCGACAAGCTGTCTCTGCTGCCCGACTTCACGGACTGGCGAGTCGCGGTCCCGATCTTCGTCATTCCGCTCGCCGTTCAGTGGTGGAGCACATGGTATCCCGGCGCGGAACCGGGCGGCGGAGGTTACGTGGCGCAGCGCATGCTAGCGGCACGGAACGAGCGTGATTCGATGCGGGCGGTTCTGTGGTTCAACGTCGCTCACTATGCGCTGCGCCCGTGGCCCTGGATTCTGGTGGCCCTGGCCTCGCTCGCGGTCTATCCGACGCTCGGCGATCTCGCGACCGCGTTTCCCCATGTCGATCCGTCGATCCTCAAGGACGACCTGGCCTACCCGGCGATGCTCATCTTTCTGCCTACCGGGCTGCTGGGACTGGTCGTGGCGTCACTCGCCGCGGCCTACATGTCCACTATCAGCACCCACCTGAACTGGGGCGCGTCATACATCGTCGAGGACTTCTATCGTCGCTTCCTGGTCGATGACCGGGACGAACGCCACTACGTGACCGTGGCACGGGTCGCGACGGTGGGCCTGATCATCCTCGCAATGACAGTCTCGCTGTGGCTCCACAACGCGCTGCAGGCATTCCAGATTCTGCTCCAGATCGGCGCCGGGACCGGACTCATCTTCCTGCTCCGCTGGTTCTGGTGGCGGGTCAACGCGTGGAGCGAGATCTCGGGCATGGTGGTGTCGTTCGCGGTCGCCGTGTGGTTCCAGTTCTTACACGTGCGCGCCGGCTTCGCTCCGATTCACACTTCGGCACAGCTGTTGATCGGCGTCGCGATCACGACCGTCGCCTGGCTCACCGTGACGCTGCTCACCCCCCCGGCCGATCGGGCGACGCTGCAGGAGTTCTACGACCGGATTCGACCGATGGGTCGGGGCTGGAACAAGGTCGTGGACACGGACGCGACACCTGCCGACGGGACTGGCTATCCTGAAAGTGACGTCGGTGCGGCGATGCTCGGCTGGGTACTGGGCAGCCTCACGGTGTACGCCGCGCTGTTCGGCACCGGATACCTGCTGTACGGCAGGTCCCTGGCGGCGGTGATCGCCCTCGGTGTCGCGGCGGTAGCTGCGATTGGCCTGTTCCGGGTGCTGCCGCGGATCGGATTCGAATAGAGACTCAGTCCTTCGGTTGACACCCGGTGTCACTCCCGGCCTATTTCCGGTGTCCACCCCCGAGTGCTGACCGTTCATTTGCCGCCGCTCTACGACCACGAAAGAGAGAACCCAGAATGCTGAAACGTCGGATCATCGCCGCCGCATTCGCCTCCCTGATGTGCATCTCTGCATCGGTCGCCGCGCCGGATGTGACGGCCCAGGACAGTCCGGTTCTCGATCGAATCGTCGAGACATCAACGCTGCGGGTGGGAATGTCGGGAAGTCAGCCACCGTTCAACATGAAGGCCCGTGATGGAGCCCCGATGGGTCTGGAGGTAGACCTGGCGAACGCCCTGGCCGCCATGATGAAGGTCGAGCTGCAGATCGTCGAGAAGCCGTTCGCCGACCTGATTCCCGCCCTGGAGCGCGGCGAAGTGGACATGGTCCTGTCCGGGATGTCGATCACGGCGGATCGGTCACGTACCGTGTCGTTCGTCGGGCCCTACATGATGTCCGGAAAGTCGATCCTTACCAAATCGGCCACCCTGGCGGCGATCCAGGAGGCCGGTGATCTGAACGAGTCCGACATCCGCCTCGTCGCGCTGCGGAATTCGACCAGCGAGGAGTTCGCTCGAACGAATCTTCCGGATGCCCAGTTGACCACGGTCGCTTCGTACGACGAGGCCATCGAAATGCTGCGGGCTGACCAGACCGGCGCATTGATCGCGGACATGCCGATCTGCATGCTCACCGTGATGCGGTTTCCGAACGACGGATTCGCGACGCTGGAACAGCCGCTGACCCTGGAGCCGATCGGGCTCGCGCTGGCCGCGAATGATGCACAGCTGGAGAACCTGGTACGGAATTACATTTCCGCCCTGGAAGGAACGGGAATTCTCGAGTCGCTCAGGAAGGCCTGGCTGGAGAATGGTTCCTGGGTAGCAGCTCTGCCATGATCCTCGCGCGGCGGGTGTGAC
>Ga0316192_10003449_pt1 | contig 11547 bp, 10 predicted proteins | sample MerIslwburrow_MG_FD_204931 | JGI IMG/M metagenome (GOLD analysis project Ga0316192, IMG submission 204931) | Coastal sediment microbial communities from Maine, United States - Merrow Island worm burrow | ecosystem: Environmental > Aquatic > Marine > Coastal > Sediment | place: USA: Maine...
ATGATTGATTCTCCAGGTTTTCCATAATGGGGCTAGGTTTTCGCAGCCACTTTTCTCGTGTTGCGTGTTGCTTTCTTCAGTTTTTCGAAACTGTTCTCGATAAACTGCACCAGTAGATACGGGTTGTCCACGGCTTCCGGGGCAGCGCCCACGGCCAGGCAGATATCCTTATTGAAGCTGGCGAAGGTCACATTGAGACCGCCCCCTGGCGGCACAATAGGCAGGCCTTGAAAGGCGACCATCGGTACGCCGCCCAAATACAATTGCTCCTGGGGTCCCACCATATTGGAAATGACCAGGTTGGCGCTTGGCAGCGTTTCAAAAGTCGATGAGAAGTCGGATATGGCGGCACTGCCAAAGACAAAGAGAGAGTAAAACTGGCGCACAGAGTTGGGTAATTTGCGGCTCTTTTCCTTTATCTTGGCTATGGATTCATGTACCTGCTGCAGCCTTTTGCTCACCGTAGCTCGCGGTTCACCCATGGGCACAAGCTCCACACTGACCTGGTTGCCACCGGCATCGTGTTCGTCGGTACGCAGGGACATCGCCATCAGTGCAACCAGCGGCACATCAATGCTCGCCTGGTGATCCTTGAGGTAGTGGTGCAGGGCATCGTCGATAATAGTGGTAACCACATCATTTATTGTGGTGCCCGTTTTTTTCGCGATGGTCTTGATCTCTGCCAGGGGCAATTCACAGTTGGCATAGCGCCGCGCTGAAGACCCCGCCATATTATTAAACAGGGTTTTTGGGGCGCTGAAGGGCAGGGCGGATTCTCTTGGGCGCAATTTCAGCGATTGCGCACCCATTTTCGCAAACTCGGTTCCGGTGCCCAGAATGCCTGCCGGTAAATTGGAGAAGCGCGACAGTAGTTGTTTCAGCTGTGGTTGTTTCGTTCGCGAGCGCTTTTTTCGACTGGCTTTTTTCTCGTTGGGCATCCATACCGCGCGAATGGTCTTGTCGCCTGCCTTGTCGCTCATGGCTGCGCGAAACAGTTTTAATGCACCGCCACCGTCAATCAGCGCATGGTGTATCTTTATCATGATGGCAAAATGGTTGTCTTCAATGCCGTCAATGATGTAGCACTCCCACAGGGGCTGGTCGCGGTCCAGTAATGGGGTGTTAAGAAAGGACACCAGTTCGTAAAATTGCGGCATACTGCCCGGCGCAGGTACCGCCACATGTCTGACGTGGTAATTGAGATCCGGTTCAGCGCGTTGCCAGGAGGCAACATCCTTGCCCAGCCATTTCAGTTTCTGGTTAAAGGGCGTCGCCACCTCACTGTTGCGAAAGGTCTGCAATACCTTGGCTACAAAGCTGTGTTTCTGCCGCGCCGGTACTTTGAACATCTGGTATGCGGTCATGTGCATCTGGCGAGCGCTGTTCTCCAGGAGTAAAAACGCCATGTCCAGCGGTTTGAGTTTGCTCATGACGCAAGTTTTTCCTCTGCTGCTTGTTCCGGTGTGAGCGAGACAAGGGTTTCCAGTTCCTGTTTGAAATAGCCAAACAATTTCCAGCCGTCGGGCAGTACTACTTTGTCGGCCAGGATGCACAGGTTAACCGAGTCGCAGTAACTCCACATGGTCATATTGATACAGGTCCCGTCGCAGATCTGCCCGGTGGAATACCAGTTCTCCAGTTTATACTTGTCCCAATACAGGGTTTTGCGGGGTCCCGGTACATTGGACAATGCCACATTGGCAAACAGGCTGAGGCTGCCACGTTTCTTCTCGCGCAGCCACCAGCTGAACGCCTTCACTGCCAGGGGCGGTAATATTTTCAGTATGGCACTGAAATCGGCATTCATCGCCACGCTCTCTTTCAGGTGCTCCTTCATCGCGTTGGCGGCCTTATGCCCGGCGTGCAGACGCTCGATCGGATCCGCTATGTCGGTATGCAGCCAGCAGTAGTCCATGGTGATGAAATTGCCCATGCCTTCCATACCCTCCGGGCGTTCTCCGGCAAAGGGCGTGGCGGCGATCAAGGGGCTGCTATCGGGGTTATAGTAGCCGTCCTGGAATAGCCTGCGCAGCGCGCCGGCGGCGCAACACAGGAATACATCGTTTATAGTAACGCCCAGTCCCTTGGCGATACGTTTGAAATCCGCGAGCGGCATGCTGTCGCAAACAAAGGTACGGCCATAGCTCAATACGGCGTTGATAGGCGTTTGTTTCATCATTGACGGAGCGGGATGGGGCGGTTTGCCCTGGCTCGCATACTTCTGCTCCAGCGCTTTTTTTTGTCGCAGTCCCAGCACTACTTTGGGCAGGTTTATCAATACCACACCCGGCCAGTCTATGATGCCCATTGCCAGTCGTTTCAGCCATGAGGGGGCAGGGGCGGGATCCCAGGGGGGGACGAACACGGGTTTCAAGCCAGGGGTATCTTTATACAGCTGCTCCAGGCCATAAGAAGCGCCCACGCCATCGACATAGGCATGGTGCAGCATGGTGACCAGCGCTACCTTGCCATCCTCCACTCCCTCTACCACCCAGCATTTCCACAGGGGGCGTGTGCGATCCAACTGGTAGGCATAGACAGAGCCCATGAATTCACACAGGGCCTTGTGGTTCGCGGGCTGTGGTAGCGCGACGCGGCGAATATGGTAATCGAGGTTGAAGTTGTCATCGTCTATCCAGACCGGGTGATTGATACCGAAAGGTGTATCGGCATATTTCATGCGCAGCATGGGAACCAGGTGAGCGCGATCCGCGAAATCGTCATGAAATTTCTGGAAAGACCAACCATCCGGGTCTGTGGAGGGGTCCAGTATGGCAACCTTGAAGGTGTGCATATAAGCCTTGCTGGTTTCCATGGACAACATGAAAGCGTCCGCGCCACCTAGTCTCAACATCTTATTACTCCGCGATATAGTCCGCTGGTATCTATTATTTATAGTGCAAGGTAGGAATTATACAAACGCCGTGGCACTGCTGTAGAGCGACCGGCAAGCATAGCACTACCTTGCCTGTTTTCCTCGCAACTTATGTTCGTGGGGTGACTGGCTAAAAGACCTTTACTGCTATGCGGCCAGCTCGATCGCGGTATACCCCCGGCGTTCCGAACCCCAGTCACTTCGGTGGTACACCGCGATCGAGCTGGCCTCCTTCCAGTATTACCCCCGACTCTGATCCAGCACGCTACAGATTCGCATCAAGCCCGATGGTGAGTTGGGAGAGCGGCTGAAATTCACGTCGCATATCAGCGCCGAAGGAGCGGCGCGAGACAGTGCTTTATCTGGCTCGCAACCGACCGAGGAAACCCCGCAGGGGCGCGTCGATCAGACGTGAAATTCAGGCACTCTCCCAACGGCATTGGAGCCACGCAAAAGAAATAGGTAGTGGATCCTGCTAGAGTCATGACTCAAAGAGGTCGGCCACATTGGTGTGTACACCCGAAGTGCCTGGGGTTCGAAACGCAGGGGGTATACGCCAATGTGGCCGACCGGCTGACAGACCGACCGGCTGACAGACCGACCGGCTGACAGACCGACCGGCTGACAGACCGACCGGCTGACAGACTGACCGGCAGACCGGCAGAGCGACTGGACGCCCCAAAACTTCGACACATTCTTAATCCCGCCAATGTGCGATAAGCCTTTCTCTGCCTTAGCCAGAAAACGCTCGTTCCCGTGGAATAACCTACAAAGAAAAGTGTGCTGTAAGCGCAAGCAGGCCAAATACTGTGCTAATTTAAGCTATCTGCGCCCTGTGCCAATCACTCACTGGAGGTAAAAGCCATGTTGCAACTGGTAACCCTGCCCGCCGCGTTCGGTATGCGCAATGTCAGCCCGTTTTGTCTCAAAGTGGAAATGTTGCTGACATCCCTGGAGCTGCCGTTCGACATGTCTGAAGAGAAAGATCCACGCAAGGCTCCCAAGGGGAAATTGCCTTACCTGCTGGTAGACGGGCAGCGTATTGCCGACTCTGAATTGATTGCGGAATTCCTCGACAATCACACCTCGGGTAAAGTCTACGCCGGTCTGAGCCCGGTGCAAAAAGCCCAGGGTGTGGCCCTTGCGCGACTTGCGGAAGACCACCTGTACTGGCTGATGGTTGCCAGTCGCTGGTTGGACGACGACTGGTGGCCCCATGTAGTTGACGGATTTTTTGGTTTCGTGCCCGGAATACTGCGTCCGCTGGCCAGCGGCATGGCGCGCAGGCAGGTGGCCAAAACCTACGATTTGCATGGGCTGGGACGCCACAGCCTGGAAGAGCAGCACGGTTTTGCCCGCAGGGACCTGGCAGCACTTGCGGACCTGGTGCCCAGTGAAGGCTTTCTGTTTTGCGACCGCCCCGGAATTTTCGATTTCACTGTCGCCGCAATGATGGCGGGAATCTATGATAATCAGCCCGGTACCTGGGTCACTGAACTGGCACAGGCGCACAGTGGATTACAGGCGTATACCGAGCGTGTGCAGGAAGCGGTTGGTGTATGGGGGCGCAAATAGTGCCAGCCAGGGTGCGGACCGCTACATAAATACCTGCAGCGCACCCAGTAATACCGCGTAGCGGGTTGCCTTGCCTATGCCTGTCAGCAGGATAAAGACAATGAAACGAACGCGCATCACCCCGGCGATAAAGGTCAGTGCATCTCCGCCAATGGGCAACCACGCCAGCAACAGCGACCACACCCCGAATTTCTGGAACCACCGTTGGGCGGTTTGCAAACTGTCCCGTTTGAATGGAAACCAGCGTCGCTCCTGGAAATGTAGCAGGTAGCGGCCCAAACACCAGTTGACGGCGGAACCAAGGGTGTTGCCCGCACTGGCCCACAACCACAGGTAGAGAGGGTCGTAACCGGCAGCGACCAGGCTGGCAAAGAGGATCTCGGAGTACGCCGGTACCAGAGTGGCAGCAAGAAACGCACTGAAGAACAGTCCTAAATAAGCTTCCATGTCAGTAGCTCAACAGCAGACCGGCATCAGCAGGCTACGCGCTGATGATCGCGTTTCGCGCTGTGCACCAGTTCGCTGAACAGTCTTTGTTGCAGACGGCTCTGTGGCATGTATTCCGGGTGCCACTGTACACCGACAAAGAATGGGTGGCCGCGCCGCTCAATGGCCTGAACCACGCCGCTGCTTTCGCTGGCGCTGATTACCACTTCATCTCCCAGATCCTTGATGGACTGGTAGTGCAGGGCATTGACCCGGCAGGCGGGAACCTGCAACAGCTGGTGCAGGCGGCTACCAGGAGCCAGGGATATGGATTTGCGCGGCAGCACGCTGCGGATATTACCCGTCTCCTCGGTGTAAAAATGCCCGATATGCTGGTGCAGGGTGCCTCCCAGCGTGACGTTCATCAACTGGGCTCCGCGACAGATGCCCAGCACAGGGAGTTCATTGTAGAGAGCGTACTGGATCAGGTGTTGCTCCATCTGGTCCCGGTCCGGGTCGTAAGACTGTCTGCTGTGTGAGGCAAAAAGGGCGCGCAATGCCCCGAGCAACAAGCCGACTAGCCAATCCAGTACGCCGTAGCGCTCGTGTTCGTCCAGAGCTGGTTCCTGCAGGCGCGACTCCCCATAGTGGAAGGGATCCACATCAGTGCCGCCGCCTATAATGACGCCGTCCAGCTGTTGTGCATCATGTCTGCGAGCAGGCGTAATGCGCACTGCGACGGCGCCGCAGCGTCGCAACGCCAGTGCGCTCATGTACCATGCCATGCGACCTCCGCTATTCGGCCCCGTGACACCTATACGCGGTTTATCGCTCACCGCGCCCCTCGAAAAATTTGCCGCTGAGAATGGATGTCAGGCGTGTTGCCCAACCGCTCCTTGGCGGCAGCGAAAACTTCTCGTTGCACTTTCGCCATTCATCAATCAATTCGTGCAGCAGGGCATGATCCCCGGCGAGTATCTCTATATGGACCCATTGGTTCCAGGGGGCGGCAACGCTCCAGCCGGGCACATTGACCTTGCAGTCCGGCAGTCGGTAGTGGAATGCCGGGCGGCCCTTGATGAGATTGCGTTCGTCTTCGTTGATCGCGTTGAGCACCTGCGTTTTATCCATTTCACATAGTATGGGCAACATATCCAGCGCGCGATTACGCGTCGGGTTGTGTTGCAGGTAGTCTTTCAGCAGGTCATTCATGGCGGGGGCGTAGGTATCAGTCAATACCAGTTCCATGTATTCCTGGGGAAAGGGGTCGATGTACTTGGTCAGGAAGCGTCGCGTTATATCGATACTGGAAGCCGCAATTATCCAGCTGTGCAGCAGTAGAAAGGCCTGTATAAAACGGGTCAGGGTGTCAGCATCCCGGTCGGGCAGGGAGGGATTGATATGCAGGCCAAAGGCGTAAATCATTGAGTGCTGGGTCCCCTCTGCGCCCAGTGAGTTAAGCGTTTTCACCAGGTCATCCAGGATAGGCAAGCGATCAAAAGGGATAGGCTCTGTGACCACCTCGCAGGGCACCAGGGTCTTACTGGCATTGTCGATATTGGTTTCAATGCCGTGGGCAAAGCTCCCCGGAGAGAACTCCACTCCCAATTGCTCCAGCCAGCGCCGGTACTTCATTGATTTCAGGATATCCGCATCGCGCTCGATTTTAAGCCGGCCTAGCCGCGAGTTGCTCAGTGTCGCCTCAAACGGGCTCTTGACCTCCAGCTCTCCCCCCAGGTTGTCCTGCAACGCCCGGGCAGTTTCCAGGATAGGCAGGTTGCCGAATTCGAACTCGAAACCGGCCTTGCGTGGCTGGCCCTGGGCATCGGTCATCAAAGGCGGTAACAGATAGCGCTCGGTCATGCTGGGAGACTCCTTTTGGCTGGCACCAGTTTACTGAATTACGCCGCGGAAAGCTGTCGCGTCGCTTGGCAGATACCGGTGCCTGTGCGAGGATGCCTCAAACAACAGCAAAATCACAGGTGACACATGGGCTGGGGCAGGGCGCTGGCACTGATCGGTGCGACGATACTTTGGGCGCCATTGACGTGGGCTGAGACATTTGACGAACGCGTCGAAGCCCTGGTCCGTCCCCTGGCCAATGGCCTGTCATCCATTGTTTTTTACAAGATAGACCTGTTTGGCCAGGGATTTCCCCTGATCGTCCTGTGGTTGGCCCTGGCGGCGGTATTTTTCACCGTTTACATGGGGTTTATCAATATACGCGGCTTCGGCCTGGCTATCCGGCATGTGCGTGGTCACTACCACAATCCCGAAGCCAACGGCGAGATATCCCATTTCCAGGCAGTGGCTACAGCGGTCTCCGGAACTGTCGGTATCGGTAATATCGGCGGGGTAGCGGTAGCCATCGTCATCGGTGGTCCCGGCGCTGCATTCTGGCTGATTATCGCCGGTTTCCTGTCCATGTCCACCAAGCTGGTGGAATGTACCCTGGGCGTAAAATACCGCCGCTACAACGCTGATGGGTCGGTTTCGGGTGGACCCATGTACTACCTCGAACACTATCTCAGCAGCCGGGGTGCTCCGCGCTGGGGAAAACTGCTGGGAAGTTTCTATGCACTATCCTTGGTCATTGGCTGCCTGGGCATAGGCAATATGTTCCAGTCCAACCAGGCCTATGTGCAATTCGTGACCATTAGCGGGGGCGAGCAGAGTTTCTTTGCTGAACGGGGCTGGTTGTTTGGCCTGCTGATAGCGGCGGCGGTGGGCCTGGTGATTATCGGTGGGATCAAGTCGATCGCGCGGGTTGCGGCACATATCGTTCCCTTTATGGCGATTCTGTACTGTGTGTCCGCCCTGATTATTATCGCCATGAGCGCCGCCCAGATTCCCGCCGCCATAGAACTGATTGTCGGCAGTGCCTTCAGCATGCAGAGCGCTACGGGCGGTGCGGTAGGGGCGATTATCGTGGGCTTCCAGCGGGCGCTGTTTTCCAATGAGGCGGGCATAGGCTCGGCCTCCATTGCGCATTCAGCGGTGCAGACCAATGAGCCGGCCTCGGAGGGCCTGGTATCATTGCTGGAGCCCTTTATCGATACGGTAGTGATCTGTACCCTGAGCTCGCTGGTCATCGTGACCACGGCTTACCCCAACGGTTTGATGGACGACGGCCTGGAAGGCATCGCCCTGACGTCTGCTGCGTTTGCGCACCACATCAGTTGGGCACCCTATCCGCTGGCAATAGCCGCCTTGCTATTCGCATTTTCAACCAGTATTGCCTGGTCTTATTACGGGCTGAAGGGCTGGACCTACCTGTTCGGCGAGGGGCGCCTTACGCAGATGGTGTTCAAGGGTATTTTCTGTGCCTTTATCGCACTGGGCTGCATGATACAACTGTCAGCCGTGCTGGATTTTTCCGATGCCATGGTCTTTCTCATCGCCATCCCCAATATCCTGGGCCTGTACCTGTTTGCCCCGGAAGTAAAGCGGGAAGTGCAGGGCTATATGCGGCGCATTAAGGCCGGAGAGGTCTACCTTAACGGCCAATAATCGAGCGCGCTATCAGTAGGGCTTGTCACCATCTATGGTGATTCGCTCCATGCGCCGGTGTGCCGGGAAGTAGTCGTTTACCGGTTTGTGCTGGGTGCTGCGGTTGTCCCATATGGCTATGCTGTGGGGCTGCCACTGGAAGCGACAGGTATATTCCACCGTGGCGATATGTTCAAACAGCATCTCCAGCAGCGCTTTACTCTCTGTGGGGCGCAGGCTATCGATATGGGTGGTGAACAGGGAGTTAACGTAAAGCACTTTTTTTCCGGTTTCCGGGTGGGTGCGAATAACCGGATGGCGCACTGGCGGGTTGGCGGCCACGGCATCCGCCAGGCGTTCCCGGCCGCCGGGTTCTGCCAGGCTCTCCTTGAAGCCGTGGGCGAAATCGTGCACCGCGGTCAGGCCATCGAGAAACTTCTGCATCTGGAAGGACAGGCCCTCATAGGCCGCGGTCATGCTGGACCACAGGGTATCTCCACCCTTGGGGGGCGTAATCACGGACTTGAGCACGGTGCCCATAGGCGGATGTTCACGGAAGGTCATGTCCGCGTGCCAGGCTTCAATTTTAGTGGGCTTTGCAGAGCTACTTTCCAGTATGGTGATTTCCGGAAACCCCTGTACGGTGTCGTAAGCCGGATGGGTCTGCAGGGGACCAAAGCCTAGCGCCAGCGCTTTCTGTCGCGCGGGGCTGATGTCCTGGTCGCGAAAAAAAATAACCTCGTATTCATTGAGCAGTTTGCGGATGCGCAGAAAATCCTCCCGGTTCAACTCCCGAGACAGGTCAAGGCCTTGGATCTCCGCACCCAGCGCGGCGCTAAGCGGTTTGATATCCAGCATGTCGTTACTCACTTAATCTGCAGCGGGCAATGGTAGCATTAGTTCACGCTGTTACCAGATACCCAAAACTGAAAAATTTCCCGGCTGTTTTGCTGGACCCGGGACTGCATCAGTCATTTTCAGCATCCATAGGTAGTGTCACTGTCAGCAACAGGCCGCGGCCGGTATTGCTGGCCTTTATCTGCCCGCCGTGTCTCAGGATAGCGCGGCGAGCGATCGACAAGCCAAGGCCATGGCCTCCCGATTCGCGGCTGCGCGCGGTATCGACACGGTAAAACTCAACAAAGATCTTTGCCAGCTCTTTCTCCGGTATCCCGGGCCCTTGGTCCACTACCTCAATCTGGTAGCTGTTACCGCATTGGCGCAGCGTAACCTGCACCTGGGTAGCGGCGGCGGTGTGGGTCAGGGCGTTGCGCAGGATGTTCTCGAAACTCTTGTGTAGCAGGTCTGCGGAGCTGGCCACAACTGCCTGTTCCAGGTCGGTGTGGAAGACAAATATCTTTTGCTGTGCCCGGCCCTCAAAGTTGGCGTCTTCACAAAGTTGCCGCAGCAATGCCACCAGGTCGATATGGCTATCCAGGGTTAGAGCGGTATTTTGGGTGGCCAACAATTGCTCGATAAGCGCGTCCAGCCGTTCCGTTTCCTGTTCGATGCGCTGTAAGTGACTGGTGATATTTTTCGGATCGTCCTCGGCCAGCGCCAGTGCAATGCGCAGTCGCGCCAGGGGGGAGCGCAATTCATGTGACACGTCGGCGAGCAAGCGGCGCTGGGCATCGATCCTGTCCTGCAGTTGCGCCGCCATGCTGTTGAAATCCCTGGCGACTTCGTCCGTTTCATCGCCACCGCGCTCGCGCACCTTGATTCGCGTATCCAGCTCGCCTTGCGCCAGGCGACGTGAGGCAGACTGCAGCGCCTTGAGACGGTTGGTAAGCAGGCGCGATAAGCCGAAACAGATCAGGCCGCTGATGGTTACCGCCAGGGCAATGCGCAGCCAGAGGTTGCGGCCCAGAGCCTGCAGCAGCCCCCTGCCGGGTTTGGGAAACACAAAGACAGCCCGCAGCATGCCGGCGGGTTGACGGTAAACGATATGGCCCAGGAGCTGCTTGCCAGCGTTGTTCTGCGTTGCGCGTCGTCGGTCGTTGCTCAATTGTGCGGCTATTTGCAGTGCGGCCTCGGGTACTTCCCTGGCATAGAGGTCGCGTTGCTCAGCATTTATCAGGTAGATGTCGATACGGTGCTGTCGATGCACCTGTGCCAGCAGCTCCTGCAATTCACCGTCGGGCAGATGTTGCAGCCTGTATAACGTGCGCAGCACAAAACGTTGTGGTGGCCCGGCATGCCGTGGCCCACTTGCATAGCGGTCTTCCATGCGTTCCTGCGGGCGGGTGTCGAAGTATTGGCTGCTCAGCATCCAGCTGCCCAGTATCGCCGTGGTCACCAGCCAGAAGCCGATGAAAATTTTGATAAACAGTTTTCCGCCCAGGCCCATGTTTCAGCTGTCTTCAGGACTGGTAGTAAATTGATAGCCGATGCCGCGTATGCTGATGATCAGCTTGTCACCGCCAGCTGCGGCCAGCTTTTTACGAATTTTACTGACATGCACGTCGATACTGCGATCGTAAGCGGTCAGGGCGCGCCCCAGTGCCTGCTGACTGAGCGTGTCCTTATCTACCACTTTGCCCGCGTTAGCCATCAGCGCCTGCAGCACATTGAACTCGGCACTGGTCAGTTGCAGGTAGTCGCCGGCATAGGTGACGCTGCGCTGCTGCGGGTCCAGTGAGGCCAGCCCCACCTGGACAGGCGCGTCCGCATCGGCGCCGCTACTACCCTGGGAGCGACGCAGTACTGCCCGCAGGCGGGCGGCCAGTTCACGGGGGTTGCAGGGCTTTGGCAGGTAATCGTCAGCGCCCATTTCCAGGCCGACTATGCGGTCGGTGTCTTCTCCGCGAGCGGTGAGCATCAGCACGGGTGTGGGGCAGAAAGTCCGCAGTTGCCGCAATACTTCCAGGCCCTGCAGGCCCGGTAGCATGATATCCAGCACGATAGCGTCATAACTTTGCTGGTGACAATGCTCCACGGCATCGGCACCGTTGTGGATGGCGCTGGCCTCAAATCCCTCCAGGCGCAGGAAATCGGCCAGCAGGGCGCACAACTCCCGGTCGTCATCAATGATCAGGATGGTAGCGCTCATGGCGCGGCGTCCTCGGTTAACTGCAGGCTATAGTGTGGGGAATTTGGGTTGGTTTGTCATGCGAACTTAACCCGTCTGCGCGCTTCTTAACATTTTTTTACAGTGGCATCTGGCGCATTCGGATCTAGCCGTG
>Ga0316192_10003456_pt1 | contig 11535 bp, 10 predicted proteins | sample MerIslwburrow_MG_FD_204931 | JGI IMG/M metagenome (GOLD analysis project Ga0316192, IMG submission 204931) | Coastal sediment microbial communities from Maine, United States - Merrow Island worm burrow | ecosystem: Environmental > Aquatic > Marine > Coastal > Sediment | place: USA: Maine...
CAATCAGGTCTTCAATCAGGTCTTTGTCCTGCTCATCCCAGAGGGACTGATCGATCTCTACCCTGCGAACCTGATGGGCTCCGGTCATGGTCACCTTCACCATGCCGCCACCTGATTCTCCAACCACCTCCATCTCAGCCATCTCAGCCTGCATCTTCTGCATATCTTCCTGCATCTTTTTTGCCTGCTGCATCATCTTGCCAATGTTCATTCAACACTCCACATCAATATATCTTTGAAATATCTAAACTCTATTAACTCTCAGGCTCCACACCGGGGGCTCTAACATTTGTAAGCCTTACACCCATTTTTTCTACCATAGCCTTCAGATGGGGATCGCTCTCTGCCTGCTCCCAAAGCCGCCGCTTTTCACTCTCTGCCTGCTTGGCTTGACTCTGGGAGAGACTCTCCGCCTGACTATCCAGCACAGCCTCCCAAAATACCTCCCTGCCAATCCACTCCTGAAAGGCCATGCGATCCGGCATTGCAATAGCATTCTGCTGATGTTTATCCAGCGTCACACGGATTCTTGAACCAAATTCCAGTATCCCTACATGCTCAAGCATTGCCGCCATTCCCGGCTTGATTTCATGGTAGGCCCGCAGCGCTTCACCCCAGTCAGAATAGTGTTCGCCTGGAGCTTCATCCAGACTGTGAAGAGGAAGGTTTTCCTCAACTTCAGGGCTGGTGACTGGCTCAGAGGTTTCAGCAGCAAGCGCCTCCTGGCTGGCCTGCCCTTCTGACTGCTCACTTACTTTCGCCGGCATCTCGGCTCTTTCCTCCGCACCCGAACTGACGCCAACAGGTTTGGAGATCTCGTTTAAATGGCAGAGGCGCATAAGCACCATCTCCGTTCCACGCTGTTCATCAACCATTGCAAGATCACGCAACCCATGGACAAGCACCTGATAGCGAAGGTCAAGGTCCTGAATACTCCAGCTCTCTGACCACACCTTCAGCCATTCCCGTTCATCTCTGTCCGCTTCATCTTCCAGAAGCAGACTGGAGACTTTTACGCATGAGAGCTGATGAATCAGTTCACCCAGCGAAACCAGAAGTGCCCGAGGTGCATTGCCTGCATTAATCGCTCGCCTTAATTGCTCCACGGCCAGCAACGGATCATTTACAAACACGGCATCGGCCAGCGCCCGAACCAGTTCAGAGCCAATCAGCCCGAGTGAATGCTGTACATCACCAACCTTGATCCGCTCTCCGGCATAGGCCAGAACACGCTCGGTAAGCGAAAGTGCGTCACGCACACTACCATCGGCAGCCCTGGCAATGGCATGCAAGGCAGGAAGTTCAAACTCTACACTCTCCTGCTTTAGAACATCCCCAAGGTAGGCAGATATCTCATCTACACCCAGCCTGCGAAGATCAAAGCGCTGGCAGCGGGAGCGGACGGTGATCGGTAGTTTCTCAACCTCGGTTGTTGCCAGAATGAAAAGCACATGAGCTGGTGGCTCTTCCAAAGTTTTCAGCAGTGCATTGAATGCACTCTTAGAGAGCATATGTGCTTCATCAATAATGTAGACACGATATTTCAGTGAAGCGGGCGGATAACGGACTCCATCAAGGATTTCACGGATATCATCAACACCGGTATGGCTGGCCGCATCCATCTCCTGCACATCTAGGTTGTTTCCCTGCATGATAGAGAGGCATACATCACACTCAGCACATGGCTCACCACCTTTGGCATGAGAACAGTTCACAGCCATCGCCATCAATCGTGCGATAGTCGTTTTGCCAACACCACGTATTCCCGTTAACAGATATGCATGCGCCAGACTCTGACCGGCAAGGGCGTTCTGTAGCGTGCGCACCACCACGTCCTGACCAACAAGGTCTGAAAATCGTTTTGGCCGCCATCGTCGTGCAAGAACCAGATAGGACATGGCTTTACACTACGGCCAGTTACAAAGCATGCAACGAATTCACGCTCCATATGCAAAAGGGCGGCCTATCTGGCCGCCCTTGATTCATTTACACCTGTAACATTTGAAAATGTTTACTGAATATCACGATCCGGAATGATCAAAAGCTCTACGCGACGGTTTAGCTGACGACCTGCTTCAGACTCATTGGTTGCACGTGGCTGTGATTCTCCACGACCTTCCGTACTGACACGCTCTGGCGTCACACCACCATCTTCCATATACCATGCCACAGACTTGGCACGATCCTCAGACAGCCGCTGATTATAGGTCGATGAACCGATACTGTCGGTATGACCGACCACGCGGACTGAGGTGCGCGAATAACGGCTCACAATATCATTTACTTTATCCAGCGTATGCGTAAAAGCTGGCTGAATTGCAGCAGAGTTGAAGTCAAAAGAGACTTCGCTGTTCATGGTAATCTTCAAATTCTCATTCTGAAGACGTTCAACCTCAATCTGATGCGCATTGCGCTCACTGGCCAACTGCCGCTCAAATTCAGCTTGCTGCCTGTCCATATAGACGCCAACACCGGCACCCATGGCGCCACCTGCTGCCGCACCGATCAACGCGCCACGCAAGGCACCGCCAGACCGATCCTGCTGATGACCAATAATAGCGCCGGCAATCGCGCCGATCGCAGCGCCAGTGGCTGCTTTCTCTTTGGTGTGTCGATTCGGATCATCCGGTGTGCTTGCACAACCGGCTAACAGCAATCCAGTTGTAACCACTCCAATAGAAACCATTCTGATCATTTCATCTCCTCCTGAATAATAAACGCAACCCATACAGGCTAGCAGAAAAGCTCAGACTTGCGCCACGAGAGCATTCTGCCAAGCGCAAACAATACGCCATAGCTTCTGAAAATTACGTTAATAATATCTGAATATCAAAAAAAGAGGCGGCCATGTTCGCACATAAGCCGCCTCTTCATCTCAAGCAGTTAACCGTAGGTTAAATGCTCCTCTCAACCCCACCTAGAGGAGGACAAGTCTAGCGCCACAACAACCCTCTGTAACTCGCATGAATATGCGATATACTTTTTTCGAGCAGTTGCTCAATAACTCAAAACAGCCAGGGAGCCTCAGACTTCCGTTTTACCTCATAAGCTTCAATTGCAGCAGACTCCTGCAGTGTCAGGCCAATATCATCCAGACCGTTTAGCAGACAGTGTTTACGGAATGCATCCACCTCAAAAGAGAAACTCTCGCCGGATGGCGTAACCACAGACTGAGCCTGAAGATCAATCTCAAGCGTATAACCCTCTGTAGCGACTGCCTCGGCAAACAACGTGTCCATCTCCGAATCATCCAGAACGATGGGAAGAATGCCGTTCTTGAAACAGTTGTTATAAAAGATGTCTGCAAATGAGGGAGCAATAATGCAGCGAAATCCGTAATCCAGCAGCGCCCAAGGTGCATGCTCGCGTGATGAACCACAACCAAAGTTTTCGCGGGCCAGCAGCACTGTTGCTCCCTGATAGCGCGGCTGGTTCAGAAGAAAGCCCGAACGTCGTGGGCGGTTGGTACAATCCATCTCCGGCTGCCCGACATCCTCATACCGCCACTCATCAAACAGAAACGGCCCATAGCCAGTTCGCTTAATACTTTTCAGGAACTGTTTCGGAATAATTGCATCGGTATCGATATTGGCACGATCCAGTGGCGCAACGATGCCTTTCAGTGTTGTAAACGGCTGCATAACTTGCTCCTTACCCCTTAAATTCCCAGTTTCGGATATCAACAAAGTGACCCTTGATCGCAGCCGCGGCAGCCATAGCAGGACTCACCAGATGGGTGCGTCCGCCGGCACCCTGACGCCCTTCAAAGTTGCGGTTACTGGTTGATGCACATCGCTCACCTGCTTCCAGACGATCGGCATTCATCGCCAGGCACATGGAACAACCCGGTTCACGCCACTCAAACCCCGCCTCGATAAAAACCCTGTCCAGCCCTTCAGCTTCAACCTGCTGTTTTACCAAACCGGAACCCGGCACGATCAGGGCTCGCTTCACTGTAGAAGCCATCTTATGTCCGGCTGCCACTTTTGCTGCCTCACGGAAATCTTCAATACGCCCGTTGGTACATGAGCCGATAAAGATCGTATCAACCATAATATCTTCAATGGGCGTGTCTGCCTCAAGACCCATATATTCAAGGGCGCGACTCCATCCCTGCTGCTGAGTTGTATCTTTTGCATCAGCAGGAGATGGCACCGAACCTGTTACTGGCAACACCATCTCAGGGCTGGTTCCCCAGGAGACCTGTGGTGCAATATCGGCTGCATTCAACATCATTTCATGATCGAATTCAGCATCGCTATCTGACTGAAGCTCACTCCACGCAGCTTCTGCAACATCCCACTGTTCGCCCTTTGGAGAAAAAGGTCGTCCCTTTGCATATTCAATCGTCACATCATCAACTGCAATCATGCCGCTGCGCGCTCCCGCCTCAATCGCCATGTTGCAGACGCTCATCCGCCCCTCCATTGAGAGAGAGCGGATCGCAGAGCCTGCAAACTCAATGGCGTAGCCTGTACCACCGGCGGTGCCAATCTTGCCAATAATATACAGCACCACATCTTTTCCTGTGATGCCTGCTGGCAAATCACCTTCAACGGAGATCCGCATCACCTTCGGCTTCTTCTGAATCAGACACTGAGTAGCCAACACATGTTCAACTTCGGATGTCCCGATACCCATGGCGATTGCGCCAAATGCACCGTGAGTTGCCGTATGGGAATCGCCACACACCACGGTCATACCTGGCAGCGTCAGACCCTGCTCAGGCCCGACTACATGCACTACGCCCTGACGGACATCATTCATGCCAAACTCTCTGATTCCAAACTCTCTGCAGTTGTTATCCAGCGCCTCTACCTGCGTACGGGAGACGGGGTCTTCAATCCCTTTGGCGCGATCAAGTGTTGGAACATTATGATCCGGTGTCGCCACAGCAGCACCTACCTTCCACGGCTTTCGCCCGGCCAGGCGCAAGCCCTCGAATGCCTGCGGGCTGGTTACCTCATGCACCAGGTGACGATCAATATAGAGCAGCACGGAACCGTCATCATTTGCTTTCACAACATGCTGATCCCAGACCTTATCAAACAGTGTTTTTCCCATATCAACTCTCCTAGTCACCAGCCTGAATTAAATTTAATTCAATCTACCACAGCGGGTTGCGCAGCTTATTCCTTCTTGCACTGAGTTAAAAATGAAATATTCTACCTCTATGGTTGAGAAAATCTCATGAGTAATCCGATTCCATCGCTTAATGCACTGCGTGCATTTGTGGCAACAGCCAAACACGGGAACCTGAAAGATGCTGCAGGCGAGCTCTTTGTCACACCTTCCGCCCTGAGCCATCAGATCAGAAACCTGGAGAGTAGACTTGAAGTGCAGCTCTTTAATCGCACGAAAGCAGGCCTGTCGCTTACACAGACTGGCGAACTGATTTATCCAGATATTGCCGCCGCATTTGAGCAGATCCAACAAGCTATCGCCAAGCTGAGTCGAAAGAGTCAGGAGGAGCTTCTCAATGTCAGCATGCTCTCAACATTCGCCATGCGCTGGTTTATCCCCAGACTTTCCGACTTCCAGAAGCAACACCCTGAAATCGAAGTCCGCATATCCACCTCGGTATCACAGGTTGATTTCGCACGTGAGGATATGGACTGCGCTATTCGCTCCGGCCATGGCCACTGGCCTGGACTGCATGCGGAGTACCTGTTTGCTGAAACATTTACACCTGTATGCAGTCCGGAACTTGCGAGATCACTGAAAAGCCCCGAAGGGCTGGTAAATCATACACTGTTGCACGCGCGGTTACGCCCGGATGACTGGCATGTCTGGTTGGGTACAGTGGGTGCTGGAGAGATTCAGCCGCGACAAGAGCAGGTGTTTGAAACAAGAAACTTTGCCATCCAGGCCGCCGTTGACGGTGTGGGTATTGCCATTGTTGATCCATCGCTTGTAGCAGAAGAGATCAGGGCAGGAAGACTTGTGGTTCCATTTCCCCAGACATTGGCAGATGAGAGCGCTTACTATCTGGTCTACCCGGAGAGCAGTATCTTACTCGCCCGAATCAAGGCCTTTCAAACATGGCTTCTGGAGCAGATTGGATCACAAATGTAGCGGTTTTATAGTCAAGCTCTAAGACAACGGCAAGAACAACAACGCTAAAAAGACTATAGTCATAAGGAGGTAAGAAAGAGAGCATTCAATGACAGCGATGATATTGTCAACACTCGTGGAACCACTGATCCCACTCTGGCTGAAGATCGCCTATTCGGTCTATGTAGCTGTAACACTACCGATCTATTACAAAAAGTACGGCCCTGCCAACTTCCTCTGGTTCTCGGATATTGCACTGGTCGCAACGGTAGCCGCGCTCTGGCTGGAGAGCCCGATTCTGGCAAGCATGATGGCCATTGCCATTCTCATCCCTGAACTGATCTGGAATATTGGTTTCTTTTCAGGTCTGGTAACAGGAAAGCCAGCTCTGGGCCTGGCCAATTACATGTTCGACGAAGAGAAACCACTCTATCTTCGGGCCCTATCCCTTTTCCACATCTTCCTGCCACCACTTCTACTCTGGCTCATCTACCGTCTTGGCTACGATGAGGGCGCTCTGCTCGCACAATCTGTTGTTGCCCTGGTGGTGCTTCCCGTTTGCTATTGCTTCACAAACCGTAATGACAATATCAACTGGGTATTCGGTACGGGGGCAATCGCCCAGCAGAAAATTCCACCCATGCTCCACCTTCTACTGATGATGATCGCGTTCCCACTGCTGATCTATCTTCCCACCCATCTGTTCCTATTAATACTTTTTAGCTAACAGCCCCTCAGCAGATAGCAGTTTAGTAAAATGAAAAGGCGGCATGTAAAACACACCGCCTATCATGGTTTGGGTGATAAGTTAGAAGTTCACTCGATAGTGAGCATCGGTCCAGCAGACAGGCAGAGCCTCGCCTGAGGGGAAAACCAGCTCGGATTTCCGGGTCTCCTCAGGGTCACCCTTCTCCTCGCCGGCATGTCGACTAACACTGATGCTATCCTGATTTGGATCCATTAGTGCAGTCGTTTCAAGCACTTCAACCAGATCACCGCTGCTTTTGTCCCGAAGAAACATGGTGCCTCCTTCAAGTGGCAATCAATATAACCACCCTGCTTCTAGTTAAGCAGGTGAAAGTCGATCTGTCCAAACAGCTGCAGAAAGAAGCCTGGCTTTATGAGCGTGGCACTAGCAAAACGATATCAATTCGGCGGTTTTTCTCGCGTCCTTTTGCCGTCTCATTGTTAGCGATAGGTTTCTCTTCACCAAATCCGACTGCCTCAACACCGCGTTGCCCCTGCATCTTCTCCATCAAATAGGCTTTTACCGAACCTGCACGGCGCTCAGAAAGAGTCTGATTATAGATGTTGGCTCCGGCAGCGTCTGTATGCCCCTCAATCCGCACAGCACGATCTGCAAACAAAACCATCGAATCAACAGCATGATCCAGCATGCTATAGGTTTTTGGTGGAATCACCGCACTACCACTGCGAAAATTAAGGCTCTTCATCCGAAGAATCACATCTGAATCGGGAGTCAGCAGTATCTCCACATCTTGCGGATTAAACAGCTTGGTCAAACGTTTGATCTTTGCCTCCGCATCGCGCTTGATCTGAAGCTTCCTGCGCAACTCTTCCATACTGGCCAGGTCTCCCTCATAGGTTCCCAGCTTAGCATTAAGGCCTTCAATAACCTTGTCTGAATCCTGAAGCTGCTGCTTATAATTATTCTCCATCTCTTCAATAGCCTGCTGAAGCATCCCTGCCTGCTCCTCTGCGTCCCTTGCGTTTGCCAGGTCAATGCCCAGATACTTGCCAAGCAGACGGAACCGAGCCTCTTCTGAATCTACCAGTCGCTCAATCTCTGCAGGATTTTTACTTAGACGCTCTCCCAATGAGGCAATTTTCATGGAGCGTTCAGCACTGATCGCTCCCCGTTTGGAAGCAGCATACATCTTCACCTGAGCATCGGGGTCATTTTTGATTAGCCCCTCTATTTCCCGTTGTGCTGCAAGTGAAGCATTCAATGCATTGGGCGAATACTTTCTTGCATGCACCTTTCTCGCTGCCGCAATTCCTTTTGAAATCGGACGTGCATACTGTTCACGTGCAGCAACAGCCTGGGCAGCATGAAGGGTAACCTGGGCCAGTTTTGCCTGAGCCTTTGCCTTCTTCATATCGTCACCCTCTACCGCTTCAACCACACGGCTGAAATCTCGTTCGGCACGTTCAACCAGGTCTGCTCTCAAATGCTGAGGGTCGGCCATCTGCATCCGGTCACGGGATTCAACCAGTTGCGCAAGCTGGGTGGTAAGCTGCTGTGATGTTTTCATCGCCTCCTCAATGTAACCGGCACTGCTGTCCAGAGATGCTTTCGCCTTCTCGTGGTTGCCATTAGAGAGATAGTTTTTGGCATCCTCCAACGCTTGTCGTGCCTCGCCATAGTTTCCGGGTGAAAACTCAATAGCGCGGAACTGCTCCGCCTCAGCCATGCGGCCCTCAACCTCTTCAATGGTGATCGCCTGAACGGCTGTCGAACAGAGCATCGCCACAAGAGTCAGCAGCAGACGGACAGATTGAATATTAAACATAGCAAGCCTCACAAAAAACTTATTCGCGCCATACTGGAACGGCAGTAACAGCAGGCTGTGACATCAATCACAAAACAGAATTATAAAGTTACAACAATAAAATTAAATAGTTATACCACTTAATCGAGCGCCTTAAGAATCGCCTCACAAGCCTTTTTGGCGTCGTCAAACAGCATCATGGTTTTGTCCATGTAGAAAATATCGTTATCCAGACCGGCATAACCGACAGAGAGAGAGCGTTTTACCACCAAAATATGCTCTGCCTTCTCTACATCAAGAATCGGCATACCATAGATTGGGCAGGAGGGATCTGTCTTGGCAGCCGGGTTCGTAACATCATTGGCGCCTAAGACCAGCGCCACGTCTGTTTCGGCAAATTCAGGATTGATCTCATCCATCTCACAAACGATGTCATAAGGCACATCAGCCTCTGCCAACAAAACATTCATGTGACCCGGCATACGGCCTGCAACAGGATGGATGGCAAATCGGACCCGTACACCTGAAGCAATCAGCTTATCCACCACCTCTTTCAAAGCATGCTGTGCGCGCGCAACCGCAAGGCCATAACCCGGCACAATCACCACACTGTCTGCATTCTTGAGCAGAAATGCAGCATCCTCTGCAGCACCTCTGTTCACCGGACGTCTGTCGGCCGATTCAGCAGATCCGCCTGAGACAGCCTGACCACCGAAACCACCCAGCAGCACATTAAACAGTGAACGATTCATCGCTTTGCACATAATGTAAGAGAGAATTGCACCTGATGAGCCCACCAAGGCGCCGGCAATAATCAGCATGTTATTGCTCAGTGTGAAACCGATACCTGCTGCTGCCCAACCCGAATAGGAGTTCAGCATCGAAACAATCACCGGCATATCAGCACCGCCAATCGGAATGATCAGCAACACACCGAGAACAAGTGCCATCGCCAGCATTAGCAGGAACGCATCCCAGCTCTGGTTCATGCAGAACACAACGCCTGCACCAATCATGACAAGGCCGAGCAGAAGGTTCAGCAGATGCTGCCCTTTGAAGGTAACAGGACGGCCGGAGACCAGCCCCTGCAATTTAGTAAAGGCAACAATGGATGCTGTGAAGGTGATCGCACCAATAAAGGTGCCGAGAAAAAGTTCAATTCGGCTGGATAGATGCAGACCACCGACTGCATCTGCAATACCGTAGGCTGCAGGATCATAAAATGCAGAAACCGCAATCAGCACAGCCGCAAGACCCACCAGCGAATGCATGAAAGCAACAAGCTGTGGCATGTGAGTCATCGGAATCTTTCGGGCTACTGAGCCACCGATCAGACCACCCACAGCAAGAGCCGCAAAGATCCATGTGTAGTTCTGCACACCGGGAAGCTGCAGCGTCACCACAATGGCAATCAACATACCGATCATGCCAAACAGATTGCCTCGACGGGAAGATTCTGGCGATGAGAGCCCTTTCAGGGCAAAGATAATCAATACCGCAGCGATCAGATAGGCAAGCGCCACCATGTTTGCACTCATGATCATCCCCTCACTGCCGCTTCTTGAACATAGCGAGCATACGTTGCGTCACCATAAATCCGCCAAATATATTGACGGCAGCCAGTCCCACTGCCACCAACCCCAGTACGGTTCCTATATTCATCTCAAGCGGACCTGCTGCGAGAATTGCACCGACAATCACAATACTTGAAATAGCATTGGTAACACTCATCAATGGCGTATGCAGCGCCGGTGTTACATTCCAGACCACGTGGTAGCCAACAAAAATAGCCAATACAAAAACTGTAAAAGCGAGAATAAAGGGGTCGGCTGAATCTACGGCTTGCGACCCAGCCTGTGCGGCCGCTTCTGCTGCATCCATCACACTCTGACTCATGCCTCACCTCCTGCTGCATCACCACCAAAGAACTGCGGCTTCATCGCCTCACCATCCCAACAGAGAAGTGATGCCTCAATAATCTCATCATCCATATCAATATTCAGCCCCTCTTTCTCAGAGTCGAGCATCAGATTGATAAAGTTGAACACGTTTCGTGCATAGAGGCTGCTTGAGTCTGCAGCCATCAGAGCCGGAATATTACTGATACCAATTAGCGTCACACCATCTTTCTGCCATACCGAATCCATCTCGGAGAGCGGACAGTTTCCACCCATCTCAACCGCCATATCGACAATCACTGAACCCGGCTTCATCGCCCCAACAGCCTCCTTGGTAATTAACACCGGAGCGGGTCGGCCGGGGATCAGAGCGGTAGTAATAATAATATCCGCAGCCACTGCATGTTGATGAATCAACTCAGCCTGCTTCTGCTTGTACTCCTCGCTCATCTCCTTGGCATAACCGCCGGCATCTTCAGCATCCTCTTCACTCGGAACTTCTACAAATTTGGCTCCCAGACTTTCAACCTGCTCTTTGGCCGCCGGACGCACATCAAAAGCCTCCACCATAGCTCCGAGCCTGCGTGCTGTAGCAATCGCCTGAAGTCCGGCCACACCAGCACCCATCACCAACACCTTGGCCGGTTGCACTGTGCCTGCAGCAGTCATCAACATCGGCATAAATGAACCGTAGTGCTCCAGCGCCAGCAGCACCGCCTTATAACCTGCCACGTTGGCCTGTGAGGAGAGAACATCCATGCTCTGGGCGCGGGAAATACGCGGAATCATCTCCATGGCAAAACAAGTAAGCCCTGCAACGTTGTACGTTTGCAAAAGCGGATTGGTAAATGGTGAGAAGAGAGCGGCAACCGCACTGCTCTTCTGCAACATATCTGTCTCATCTTTGGAAGGGGCACGAACTTTCAGAACCAGTGCCGCGCCTTGGCAACTCTCGGAAAACGAGTCGGCAAGTGTCGCGCCTGCCTCAACATACATTTCATCCGGAATATTGGAGGCATCGCCAGCGCCTTTCTGAACGACTACTGCACAGCCGGCAGAAAGGCGCTGGC
>Ga0316192_10003457_pt1 | contig 11531 bp, 7 predicted proteins | sample MerIslwburrow_MG_FD_204931 | JGI IMG/M metagenome (GOLD analysis project Ga0316192, IMG submission 204931) | Coastal sediment microbial communities from Maine, United States - Merrow Island worm burrow | ecosystem: Environmental > Aquatic > Marine > Coastal > Sediment | place: USA: Maine...
GGTTATTCCTGCAGAATGTGTTAATAGTAATCGTAAAGTAACCTTTTTATCCTGAGTGAATTTGTTTTCAGGAACTTTCCAGTTTTGTAAATATTCATTAACATCCACATCCAGATCCAGTGATTTTTCTTCTACTAATTTTAATGTCGCCAGGGCTGCCAAAGGTTTGCTTATAGAACCCGCCTGAAACATGGTATTCGTATCCACCTTTCTTCCATTTTCAGTATTGGCTATTCCATAAGCTTTGGCCCAGTGAATCTTGCCATCTTTTACTATTGCAATGCTTACACCTGGAACCTTATAATGATCCATCCTTTCCTCCAGTTTGAATTGCTCAGGTTGAGAGCCTTTAACAAGAATAGCAGGAAGCAGACTATTTTCGATGGCAAATATTTCATCTTCTATCCGCGGTGGTTTTTCATTACTACACCTGATAAAAAAACCAATAGATATTATAAGAATGTAAGTAAGAAAGGCATTTTTCATATTTATATGTTTTGAAAAATAATTCTATAAAAAACTTTATCTAATTCCAGCAATAGAGAAAAACCTAAATCTCTTTGTGTTTTCTAAAGGTAATAAATTGATTAGATCCTTACAATACTGGTTGGTATGACATATGAGTAACTGAAATGGCAGAATTGAAACTTGAGTTGCACCCGAAAATGATTAAAATAAAAGTATTAAATCCTTAAATTTTTTAAAGTATATCCTTTTTGTTCCAGTAATCCTCTGATATTATTTGATCCAAAGAGAATATACCGGAACCTATTCTAATGAAGTACAATGTTCAAACCTGATATTAAAATCATATTACTCACTCATTACTTTTTATTTGCAATCGTTTATATCCTCATTTTATTTTATCATGATGTGTGATTTCTTTAAATTGGCCCGAAATTAATAGACTATGAAGCTAGCCATAAAATCGAGAAAGCTTATTTCTCCATTACAGGAAATTAAAGATGCAGTGATCCTTATTAACGGAGATAAGATTGAGGAAGTAGGCAAACAGGAAAATATAAATATTCCGGAAGCTTATACAATAAAAGATGTTGGAGATAAGATAGTAGCACCAGGATTGGTAGATATTCATAACCATGGTGCCTATGGTTATTTTGCCAGGGAAGGGGAAAAAGCTGTTCAGGAAGTATGTAAATGGCTGGGAAAAACCGGAACAACTACATGGTTGGCTACTATTGGAGATGCTGAAGGCGTAAAGGGAGGTGTTCAAGCTATTAAAAACGGAACTGAAGGATGCTATGTTCCAGGGATAAGATGTGAAGGGCCATTTCTTTATCCAAAGTACCTTCCTGGAGAATCCTCATCACCACCTCCGCCAGCTGACGAAAAGACTTTCATGGAAATGTATGAAGCTGGTGAAGGTTATATCAGAATTATGGATTGTTCCCCTGATCTTCCTGGAGGGCTTGAAATGTTTAAAACAATTACGAAGCATGGAATACGAGCTGCATTTGGGCATGGGAATGCGGGATATGAGCTATTTATGCAATCCGTTGAATGTGGGGCTTCCATCTCTACGCATACTTATAATGTTATGACTGGCTTGCACCATCGCAGGCCGGGAGCAGTAGGAGGCGCACTTACCTGTGATGAAGTGATGGCTGAAATCAATGCTGATTGTGTTCATGTTCATCCAGTTGCCATAGATATACTACTTCGTTGTAAAGGTCTGGATAGAGCTTGTCTTGTATCAGATATGCAGGCAATTGCAGGTCTTCCTGATGGATTTTATGACTGGTCCGACAGGATTATTGATGGAGAATATGAATGGGTAGGAGTTAAACTTCAAAAAAAGGATGGAATAGCCCGGCTGGCGCAAATGGGTGATGATCAGGATGGTGCAATTTCTAGTTCGTGTTATCCTTTGAAAAAGGGTATCCAGAATATGATTAATGAAGTGGGTCTTTCTCTCAAAGATGCATTTCGTCTGGGATCGTTAAATCCAGCGAAAGCAGCTGGGCTTGAAAATGAATTGGGAAGTCTTCGACCTGGGAAAAGGGCGGATTTATTGGTTATCGATGAAGACATCAATCTTTTTATGACGATGGTTGGAGGGGAAGTGGTGCATGAAACTGAGGTAATAGATGAAATTTATTATTAAAATATATTATCAGGGATTGATGACCATTGGAGCACTTCCTGTACTTTTCTTTTAAAATTGATGGACAGTCGAAAAGTATTGATTATTTTTTCAACTTTAGGGATTTTTGGGCTTTCAGTAGATTTGTTTGGTCGGGGGAGTATACAAAGATTGCATTTCCCTTTCCAGGATTTAGCGCTTCTGCTATGTGGCCCATTATAATTTCACTGGCATTGAATTCGTTTAAAGATCACCATGAAGCTTTTGACGGGATTCTGATAACAGGAATTATTGGAGGGGCCATCTGGCCTTTAATAATCGGATCTATTGGGGATGCTTTAGGTTTAAGAATCGGTATGTTGGTGCTCTATATTTCTTTGGGATATATTTTAGGTATTGGAATTTGGGCAAAACCTTTTGTGACTAATAAAACCATTTGGAAAAAGAGGAAGAACCTGGTTTCCTAAACCTTCCATATTCTTAATTCATATTGCATAATCTAATTCATTCTGAGCCAAAGCTCTCAATACTGCTTCTTTAAATTCAACAGGCTGATAGAGTGATTTTAGTAAAGTATCCTCTTTTTTACATATCACTTCATTGTGACAACTTTCCATTAATGATCTAATGATCGGCCAAGGTATTGGAGTAAGTAGACTAGCAAAATATGAATACAATTTTACATTAGATAAAAAAGATGACTGTATAAATAGCTTTTTTTTGTTAAGAATTTGAGAGAATGTTTTTAGCATCTTTTCATAGGTAAGGATCTCCTTCCCCCCAATATCAAATGATCTCCCGGTTGTTTCATCAGTTTCTAAAACACCAACAAGAATATTGATCAGACTATGAATACTTATAGGTTGACATTTCGTTTTTGCCCAATAAGGAATCAAAAATACTGGCGATTTTTTAACGAGATTTTTAAGAATTTCATAAGAGGCACTTCCTGATCCAACTATAATTGCTGCTCTTAGTACCGTAGTTTGAACATTACCTCTCTTAAGTTCTTTAGCTACCCTAAGCCTGGTTTTAAGATGAGGCGATAATAACGATTTCTTGTCACCAAGTGCCCCTAAGTAAATGATTCTTTTGACATTATTAATTTCAGCTGCTTTTCTGAAATTTATAGCAGCCTGAATATCTACTTCCCGAAATTCTTCGGATTCGAGAAGTAATGAGTGAATTAAGTAATAAGCCGTATGTATTCCTTTTAGGGCTTCAACTAATTGATTTAGATCAAGGGCGTCTGCAATTACTGTCTCAACTTCAGGAAAAGATTTAAAAATCCTTGATGATGAGCTTCTTATTGTAGCACGTACTTGGTAACCTCTGGCGAATAATTCCTTAGTAAGATGCCCCCCTACATAACCTGTTGCTCCTGTTACCAGAATTTTTCCAATTTCCGGACGAGGTTTTGTGATTAATGTATCACAAAAGAGATCCTCTTTTTTTGTTATAATGGATAAATCCATACTAAATCTAATAATATTTCATTATGAATAAAAATATTCCCCCAGGATTCTAACAGTGTTCCGTTCAATCCAATTATTTTTTTGCGTTTTGAAATGATTTAGAATCACGGGAAGTCTTTCCAGAATATTCATATTAGATTTACATTGCCAGTCCAGTTTTTTTTGAGTGTAACTATTTTCTACCGTCCAAGGGCGATCAATAAATTCAAGCATCCAGTTTTGTTCAAAGGGAATTTTGTTTACAAAAGATCCCAAAATAATTTTAATATTGAGGCCAATTTTTACTAATTCTAAAGGCACATAAATGGGTTTAACAGAACCTGCGTTGCCCGGTGATTCTGTAACTGATGAAAATAGATCTTTATGCATAACAGCTCCATTTTGCGACGCCAGAAATATTTCAAAGGAGTCTAATTGATCACTCAATTGGATACAACGTTTAATAATTCGAATTGTATCAATTATATGAATATAGGGAATCCCGGATTCTCCTTTCCCAGGTATGGTTTTTGAAAAAGGCCCGGAAGACAACCATAATTTCATCAAGCTGTAGAGAGGAGGGAGTTCGCACCAATCACTAAAAACACCGGCTAGCCTTAGAACAATTCCGGGAATTTCTCCCGATGCATTCTTTATTATCTTCTCTCCTTCAGATTTTGATTTAGCATAAGGGAAATAATCACTCACTGCTGATTTCTCAGTTAAAGAATCTCCACGAGGAGGAGGTACCATTGCAGCAATACTACTTGTAAAGATGATCCTTCCAACCCTTTGTTTTATTGATGCCTTAATTATATTTTCTGTTCCTCTTATATTGGATTTTTCATATTCTATTCTCCAATCATTTCCAAAATGGTAATAGGCGGCTAAATGAATAACAAAATCGATAGTCCCAAGATCCTCTTCTATTTTTTGAAAAGTATTATAGACCTTGTTTGCATTTGAAATATCAAGTTTTTCCCATTTAATATTTGGAGCTGCTTTAATTAGGGCATGAGTAGGTTGCCGCTGATCAATAGCGATTATATTATATTCTTTTGATAGAGCAACAACTATGGAGGATCCTATAAATCCTGCTGCCCCTGTTACAATTATGATTTTTTTTATCATAATCTTTTAAGCCTGGGTAAGTCCTTATTTGTATCTAGTTAATTGAAATGAAAATAATTGGAATGAGTTAAATATTCTAATTTGGAATCTATCATAAACCTATCCAATGTATTTTACATATATTGAATTAACAAATCCGCGGGTTTTAAGATATCTTCAATTTACAAATTATTTTCAACTAAAAATGTGAGGGATTAAGTTTTTAATAAATTGTTCTAAAGATTTCTGAGGTAATTGATCAATAACCAACGATCCTTTTCATCTTTTATTTTTTGTCAAAAGCCGGCATATCCTCTCTTCCTATGTACATTTTATTCCAAAAAAAATTGATGTAGGTTTAATTACTTCAAGAACTTAAAATTATTAAAACTTATTCTATTGATTTTTATCCTTTTTCTGTTGGCCGGGTGCATACGGTTTAGCGGATTGACTACCTGTCATCTTTTTCATTTGTCCAGGAGGCACCTTGCCTGAGGAATTAACATGAGCCGAGGTAGTACAACCTGTAGTTAAAAAGATCATTAATCCAAATATCGAAAGATACATAACTAGCTTTTTCATTTTAAAATATTTTGATTGGTAACTAAAAAATATAAACTGATATCATTATTATTTTTTACCTCTTCCTTATTAGAGAGGCTAAACTTCAATTTATCAATCCCGGGAATCGAATATTAGTAACCTCATTTTGTATATTATATTCCTGACAGACCAGCACAAACTCTTGCCATAAGAGAATCCCCGGCTTATTCTTAATGGCAGGAAATTAAAGAAGCCCAATTTTGCAGATTGGGCTTACTGTTTCTAAATAATAAATTGTTTAGAAATAGCTATTAGAATACTTTTTGTATGGTAGTGCCATTATCCCGATTTCACCAGGAATGTCACCTCTTCACTATTCGTATCGCAGAGCTTCAACTGGATTTTTGATTGCTGCTTTGATAGATTGAAAACTTACCGTTATCCAGGCAATGACCAAAGCCAACAATCCTGCGGAGATGAATATCCAAATACTCAGTTCTGTTTTATAAGCAAAATTTTCGAGCCATTTGTTGATCACAAAATAGGCAAGGGGACAGGCGATAAGAAAAGAAATTGCAATCCATTTGGTAAAATCCATCGACAGTAAAAATACTATCTGCTGAACTGAAGCTCCCATAGTCTTCCGAACACCGATCTCTTTGGTGCGTTGTTCTGCATTAAATGTTACCAATCCAAATAAGCCCAGAACAGCAATAAATATGGTAATAAATGAGAAAGTTCTGAAAATACTTCTGGTATGCATTTCATTCTTATATAAATCATTATATGCATCATCCAGAAAGAAATACTCAAAAGGAAGATCTGAGAACTGTTCCCAGGTTTCTTTTGACTGGTTGATAATTGATTGGATATTCTCATTATCTATTCTCACTATGAAATTATTATTTGACCATGCATTTTTGTGATAACCGGGTAGAATTACCATAGGCCTGATTATTTCATGCATGCTGATATAATGAAAGTCTTTGACTACACCAATTACTTTTTGTAAACTACCTGACTCACCTCCAAATCTTATTTCCTTTCCTAGAGGATTGTCCCAGCCAAGGTTTTTCATTGCAGCCTCATTAAGAATAATACCTGTTGAATCCGAGGAGATACTCGTATCAAAAAATCGACCACTTATCATTTCAAGACCTAATGTGTTTTCATAATCTTCATCCCCAAACAGAACATCAATAAGGATATTGTCTTCATATCCTTCTGGTCGAAATTGTATGTTTCCATAACCTTGTCCTGGAACTGTATATGCGGCAGAAATATTTTGTATACCGGTTGACTGTTTTAGAGACTCTTTAAATGTATTGGTTTTATCATTAATTGACCATGCATTTTTTAATACCAGGATATTGTTCTTAGTAAAACCAAGGTTATTATCTTGAATAAAACCCAATTGTTTATCAATAAGGATAGTACCAATGATCATTACTATTGAAATGGTAAATTGAAATACTACCAGGATGTTCCTTAAAACGAGGCCTCTGTTTCCTTTTCTTTTGGTTTGTAAAGAATCAGAAGGGGAATATGAGGAAATATAAAAAGCAGGATAAATGCCGGAGAGAATTCCAATAACCAATGTCAACAAAATAATTGAAACGATATTTGTAAGATTATCATAAAATCCAAGTTCCAGAGTTTTCCCGGTAAAATTGTTAAAGAAAGGCAGTACCAGTTTGGAAGTGATCAATGCAAAATTGACTGAAAGAAAACTAAGAATAATTGATTCCAAAAGAAGCTGTATAATTAATTGCGATTTTTTTGCCCCCAGTGTTTTCTTTATTCCAATTTCTTTGGTTCTATTAACAGCTTTTGCTGTACTCAAGTTAATAAAATTAACACAAGCGATGATTATAATGAAAAGTGCGGCAATTGAAAAAAGCAATATATTCTGATAATTGCCATTTGCCTCCAGTTCACCGGCAACATTAGATTTCAAATGTATATCAAGTAATGGGTGAATAAAGGACTCCCATTGATTACCTTCAGCTAAAAAAGAATCAAATTTATCTTCTCCCATATTTTTACGATAAATAGCCGGAAGTTTTTCTTCCACGGATGTCACGCTACTATTTTCATTTAACAGGAAGTAGGTTTTATAGTAATTGTTCCACCAGGAATCCCCTTTGCTATAGGGGAAGTTTTCATTGGATACAAGGAAGTTAAAATGGAAATGACTTTTTTCCGGAATGTCTTCGACTATTCCTTTTACTATCATAGGAAAGTCATTCCCACTTAGTGTTAAAATCATTTCTCCTCCCAGAGTTTCTTCTGGCAAAGTCTCTTCTCCGAAGTATTTATAAAGAATGGATTCGGTTATTATTATAGACCCTTTTTCTTTTAATGCATCTCTTGGATCTCCAGCAAGTATGGTAAAAGTAAATATATCGAAAATAGAACTGTCAGCTGCATATATACCAGGTTCTTCAAATGTGGTTTTGTCACCATCTTTCTCATAACTCACGAAGGTTTTAAAGTTTTGAATACGTGTTACTGCCTCAATTTCAGGACAAGTCTGGAGCAGTTCTTTGGCAAGTAAAGGTGTTGTATATGTTTGAGTAAATTCCGTATCACCCATTTTTCCATGTAATCCAATTCTATATATGTAATCTGCATTTTCATGGTATTTGTCATATCCCAACTCATGTTGAATATATAAATAGATCAACAAGCTTGCTGTTAATCCAACGGTTAAACCAAGGATATTTACTACAGTAAGTAATCTTTGTTTCAATAAGTATCTGTACGCGATTTTTAAAAAATGCAATATCATATTATTCGTATTTTAAAGTTTCGACTGGGTTTCTGCCGGCTGATTTTAGTGCCTGGTAGCCAACCGTGAATAATGCCATTATCAATATCGAAATACTCACCATTACAAAGATCCATGCTGATATATTTATTTTGTAGGCAAAGGCATCGAGAAATTTATTCATTAAAAAATAACCGATAGGCAGCGCAATAAGATTGGCTATAAAAAGCATCTTTAAATACTCCACAAATAATTGCTTTACTATACTAATCTTTGTGGCACCCATTACTTTTCGAATACCAATTTCTTTAGTTTTTTGAAGTATTGAGAAAGTGGATAGTCCAAATAATCCAAAGCATGATAAAATGACGGCTATGAAAGTGAAATATCGGACTAATTTTTGAGCGACTGTTGCTGTTTTTTCTTGAGGAAATGTATAATCTTCGAGAAAATTATAAATTAATGGGTAATCCGGATTGATTTCTTTCCATTTTATTTTAATTTGACTAAGTAGTGCAGATTGTTCCGATTCATTAAACGCATTAATTTCTAATAATAAATAATCAGCTTCATTAGGGGTTAAAAAAAATGCTACCGGGCTGATATTCATAACTAAAGGGACATGGTGGAAATCTTTCATCACTCCAATGATCTCATAATTATTACCCTGGTAGAGAAAATTTTCTCCTATTGGGGATTCTAATCCGAGCTCATTTATAGCTGTTTCATTCACTACAATGTTATGTTGATCTCCTACATAAGCCGGATCATAAAATCTCCCTTCAGACATTTCGATATTAAGTGTTTTTAAATACTCGTAATCAACTCCAGTTGAAACGAGGTATGAATTTTCCCGACCAGCTCTACCCCATTCCTGATAATATCCTCCAACAATTAGGATAGGAAGATGTGATGTAGTAGAAATATGCCCTATTTTGCTTATCCTTTGAAGTTCATTTTTTATTTCTATTGCTTTGCTTCTAATGTTTTTGTTTAGAGAGATATATAGGATATTATTCTTGTTGAATCCGAGATCAGAATGATCCATATAGTAAAATTGTTGATCAATAATTACTGTAGATAGGAAAAACAGGATAGCAATTGTAAATTGACTAATAACTAATGTTTTTCTAATAGGAGATTTGCCTTTTGCATTAACGCCGCGTCCTTGAAGTATCTTCCCGGGATTAAATTTAGAAAGATAAAGGGCTGGATAGCTTCCTGCTAATAGCGTAGTTATTATTAAAATGAGTAGAATAACTAACATGAAACTTATATCTATAAGTTCTATTCCGAGTTTTTTTCCTGTTAAAACATTAAAATGAGGCAATAAAAAATTTATTAATAACAAGGAAAAATTGATTGCAATCAGCACATAAACAATAGTTTCACCCAAAAACTGCATGATCAATTGCTTTTTGTTTGCTCCAAATACCTTTCTGATTCCTACTTCTTTATACCTAATTGAAGATAAAGCAATCGATAAATTAGAATAGTTAAAGCAGGCGATGATTAAAATTAATCCGGCAATTGAAATTAAAACATATATAATTATATCTCCACCAAACAAATTATACCTATAGGTTTGAGATAATGGCACCAGAAATGTTTCCCCGGAAATATTGTCACTACTAAAATTAAAATTACTCCTGACCGAATTGTTTAATTCCTCCATATCCAAATCGTCCTCGCATAAAAGGTAAGTATGATACCTACAATAGCTGAATAAATTACCATCAAATTCCAGGTTATTGCCCAGGTCTTCTAAAAAATTAAAAGGAACCAGAAAATCAAATTTCTGATGTGAATTATCCGGAATATCAGCAATTATTGCCCTTACAATAAAATTGTATTTACCATTTATTACCAGTTCCTGGTTTAGTGGATCTTTTTCTTCAAAATATTTTCGAGCGAAAGATTCCGTTAAAACAATATTGCCAGGCTCTTTTAATATTTCAGAAACAGATCCTTTTATAATTGGAAATGACAAAATATCAAAGAGGGTTTCATCAGCGGCCATTCCCTGTGTTTCACTGAATATTTTATCCTCATGCCTGAGCACGACTTCACCTAAAAAGCCCATGCGTGTTGTCATTATAACCTCGGGGAGTTTTTCTTCAATTGCAGATGCAATTTGAAAGGATGTTGAAGATTGTTCGTTTATGTTCTTAGATTCATCAAAAATCCGAAGATATACATGATATACATTGTCAATATTTTCATGAAATTTATCATAACTCAATTCATCTTTCACCCATAATAAAATTAATATAGTGCAGGCTATGCCAATTGCAAGTCCAGATATATTTATAAAAGAGTAAATCTTGAACCTTGAAAGATTACGAACCGCTATTTTTAAATAATTTAATATCATGCAATTATTGATATACTATCCTTTATTACTAATCAATCTGAATGCCATTTATGATAATGTGCTGGTAAACAGACACATAGGGGCAAGTCAAATATTTAATATTAAGTTTGTTGTACCAAAATCATACAATAAGTGGATCATAATCATACAAACCTTTACATTTGAGTAAATTATACTGCATGAACACCTCAAAGGCTAGTATTCTAATCGTAGATGACAAACAAAGTGTTTTAAGTTCTTTAGAACTATTTTTAAGTCAGCACTTTGAGAAAATTTACACTCTAAAGAACCCCAACCAACTCGAAAGTTTATTAGGGCGGGAACCTATTGACCTCGTTTTATTGGATATGAATTTTTCTGGTGGGATTAGTTCGGGAAATGAAGGCAAATACTGGCTTAAAAAGATAAAGCAAGTGGATAGTAGAATTGCAGTAATTTTAATAACAGCCTATGGAGATATCAACCTGGCCGTCTCATCCATAAAGGAAGGTGCCAGTGATTTCCTGTTAAAGCCCTGGGACAATCAACGATTGTTATCAACCATAATCAATACTTTGAAACTCAAATTTTCACAGGAGAAATTCCGAAAAACGAAACAACAACTTGAAGATAATTTTCATGATTTGAAAAGCTCTAATTTTTATATAGGAAATTCAGAGAAAATGAAATTGGTTGAGAATACCATTAAAAAGATTTCAGTTACTGATGCAAGTGTTTTAATTCTTGGTGAAAATGGTATTGGAAAAGAAGTTGTAGCCAATGAGATATATATTCAATCAAGTAGATCGAAAGAACCCTTGATCAGAGTAGACGTGGGAAGTTTAAGTGAAACCTTATTTGAAAGCGAACTGTTCGGTCATGTAAAGGGTTCATTTACTGACGCGAAAGAGTCAAGGATTGGTCGATTTGAGCTGGCATCAGGCGGTACACTTTTTTTAGATGAAATAGGGAATCTTTCTCTTGGGTTACAGGCCAAATTACTTACAGCTATCGAAAGTAAAAGAATTACACCTGTCGGGTCCAATCGAGAGATCCCTGTAGATATCAGAATAATATCTGCTACTAATAAGAATTTAACAAAATTGGTAGAGGAAGGAAGTTTTAGAGAGGATCTGTATTTCAGGTTGAATACTATTACCCTTGACATTCCACCTCTTAGGAGTCGGCCTAAAGATA
>Ga0316192_10003460_pt1 | contig 11525 bp, 9 predicted proteins | sample MerIslwburrow_MG_FD_204931 | JGI IMG/M metagenome (GOLD analysis project Ga0316192, IMG submission 204931) | Coastal sediment microbial communities from Maine, United States - Merrow Island worm burrow | ecosystem: Environmental > Aquatic > Marine > Coastal > Sediment | place: USA: Maine...
TTTCCTTTTCGATTTGGAGTTTCATCGTGTTACCTATATATTAATATTATTTTTATATATTTAAGTTATAGTTATTATTAAGTTCCACTTCAAACTGTGTATAAGTGAATTATTATCTTATATATCAATAACTTATAATGTGTTTTATGTTCTTATAACTACATTATTAGCTGCGTCTTAACTGTCAATGAATTGTGGATAAGTTTAAACTTTGTTTTTGTATACAGATTACACAGTGAAACTTAACACTTTATACACAGTTTATTATTATCGTTTTTTGAGTAGTTAGTTTTGGCTCAGTTACTCAAAACACGGATCATGTTTTTATAGTCTTCGTTTATTTTATTATCTGATTCTCTTAGTTCCGCAATTTTTCTGCAACCATGTAATACTGTTGTATGATCGCGACCACCAAAGGCGGCACCTATTTCTGGCAGACTATGATTGGTTAATTCTTTGGATAATGCCATTGCTAGTTGCCTGGGTCGGGTGATGGAGCGACTGCGACGATTCGAATGTAGGTCAGATGTACGTATCTTGTAATATTCTGCGACGGTTTTTTGAATATTATCGATCGTAATTGTACGGTCCTGGAGAGCAATCAGGTCGCGTAACGCCTCTTTGGCAAAGTCTAAAGTGATAGGTGATGCAGTAAAGTTAGCAGTCGCTAATACACGACGAAAAGCGCCCTCTAGCTCGCGGATATTCGAACGGATTCGTTTAGCAATAAAAAAGGCGACTTCATTGGGTAATTCTATATTTGCTTCTTCGGCTTTTTTCTGAAGGATGGCAACCCGTGTTTCAAGTTCTGGTGGTTCGATACATACCGGCAGACCCCAGCCGAAACGGGAACGTAGACGCTCTTCAAGTCCCTCGACTTCTTTAGGGTAACGATCACAGCTCAATATGATCTGGCTACCCTCTTCTAATAGTGCATTGAAGGTATGAAAGAACTCTTCCTGAGAACGCTCTTTTCCTGCAAAGAACTGGATATCATCGACCAGGATTGCATCCAGTGAGCGATAATGCTGTTTAAATGCATCGATAGCGTTGTGCTGTAATGCTTTTACCATGTGGCTGACGAACCGTTCTGAATGAATATAAGTTATGCGTGCGTCTGGCTTGTTCTGCAATATCATGTTGCCCACAGCATGCATCAAGTGGGTTTTGCCTAAACCAACGCCGCCGTAGAAAAACAGTGGGTTGTATGCACTTCCAGGGTTTCCTGCAACCTGTATTGATGCGGCTTTAGCGAGCTGGTTTGATTTACCTTCGACAAAATTATCAAAGGTGAACAGCGGATTTAGGTTGTGTTCAACGAAAGACCGGTTGTTCTTAGGTTTGTTGTTGCTAAAAAATGATTCGTTTTTGACGGGTTCAGCCGGTTCAGGATTCTTGATCGGGCTTTTGTTCTGGGTGCCAATCTCAATATTTAACTGGATCGATCGTTCAGCATCCAGATCGAGCAGGATAGACTGGATTTTTTCGTGGAAATTCTGTTTTACCCAGTCTTGTACAAAGCGATTTGGTGCCAGTAATTTAATCTGATTATTTTCTTCGATAACCTGTAGCGGGCGAATCCATGTATTTAGCTGTTGGTCGGAAAGTTCCTGTTCTAATCGGTGTAAGCAATTGGACCACATTGTTTTGCTCACGCAGATTAACCTCTCATTAGACTGGAGAATCGATTCAAAGGGATGAATGACTCGGGATTATCGGGCTGTTGATTGTATACTGGTTAATAAGACTTATCCACAAGTGATAGGTAATATTCACCCTATTATTTCGGTGAGTGCAGCTGAAATGTACAAAATTTAACCAATAAAAAAATATCTGGAAAGTAGATAAATATTTTTGACTAAATGTATCACAGTACGTAAAATGCGCGGTTCGCTGAAACATTGACATTATTAGGTAGTAGTCATGAAAAGAACATTTCAACCAAGTTGTTTAAAACGTGCCAGAACACATGGTTTCCGAGCACGCAGCCGTACCGTAGGTGGCCGCAAAGTATTGAAAGCTCGTCGTGCAAAAGGTCGTCATAGCTTAACTGTTTAGTAACAATAAACAGTCAGGAAATAAGCCATGTCCCTGACTACATTTTTGGCTACTTCCCTGGCATCATTACCAAAAAATGCCAGATTGTTAAAAGCAGCTGATTATAATCACGTTTTTGACAGACCAGTTCGCTCCTCAGATCGCTACTTTACGGTTTTAGCACGCCCAAACAAGCTGTTACATGCGCGTTTGGGCATGGCCTTTTCTAAAAAAAGGGTAAAAATGGCAGTAGCAAGAAACCGGTTGAAACGTATTTCTCGAGAAAGCTTTCGTATGACGGAACAGAAATTTAATGCTGATTTTGTTGTTTTAGCTGGCGCACAATGTGTAAAAGCGACAAACCAGCAGTTATTTCATTCGTTAGAACAACACTGGCAACTACTGAATAAAAAATGCGAAAAATTATAATTAGCATAATTACATTTATTATTCGTGCATATCAGTATGTGATCAGCCCATACCTGGCGCCTAGCTGTCGTTATAGTCCTACCTGCTCTGAGTATGCTATTGAATCATTTCAACGTTTTGGATTCATTCGTGGACTGATATTATCGGTACGCCGAATATTCAGCTGTCATCCATGGCATCATGGCGGCCACGATCCTGTACCGACATCTTTTACTTTAAAAAAAACTATAAAAGAATAATCATCTGGAATCTTAATGGGTAATCATCGTTTACTTTTGTACTTCACTCTGTTCTTCATCATCTACATGATATGGGCACAATGGCAGTTAGCTTATGGACCAAAACCAGAAGTCGTTGCTGAAAGTACAACCCTTACAGCGAGTAGCAATGAAAAATCGATGGTGCCAGAAGCTGCATCGATACCGGGGTCGATTTCATCCGTTTCTACGATTGATAATCAGACAAACTCTGCCGGCCAACGCATAAAAGTTGTTACTGACATACTAGATGTGGAAGTTGATAGTAAAGGCGGTGATGTATTACGAACTGTATTGCGCGACTATCCTGTGACCGCAGATAAACCAGAAGAAAAACTGGTTTTGCTGACAGATGCAAATGTAAATTACCAGGTTGCACAGTCAGGCCTGGTTTCTGTGAACGAAAACACCGCTCCCTCTCACAACGCTGTCTACCGTAGTGAGAAAGTAATTTATCGACTGGCTGAAGGTGAGGATGTCATCGAAGTGCCCCTGTATTGGGAAGGCGCCAACGGTGTAAAAATAAAAAAAGTACTGACATTTAAACGTGGTGATTATGTTGTCGATGTTAAATATTACATTACTGCCGGTGAGCAAGACTGGGTCGGTAGTGACTATATGCAGATCGTTCGCTCGCGTCCGGTAGAAACAAATGGTAATGCTTTTATTCACACCTATACGGGAGGCGTTGTTTATAATGATGAAATCAAATATGAAAAATATGATTTTGATGACATCGCAGATCAGAATTTAAGCTACCAGTTAAAAGATGGTTGGCTGGCGATGATACAGCATTATTTCCTGACAGCATGGATACCGGAAACAGGAAAAGATAATTTTTATTTCAGCCGATATAACAGGAATAAGGATCTGTATACCTTAGGTGCACGCACCTCGGCTATCACCATCGAAGCAGGTGAAACAGGTGAGATCACGTCACGTTTAGTGGTTGGTCCAAAACTACAGAATAGACTTGAAGAAATTGCTCCAGGATTAGAGCTGACCGTAGATTACGGCATACTCACTATTTTCGCAAAACCGTTGTTCTGGTTGTTAAATGCTTTTCACGAGCTATTTGATAACTGGGGCTGGGCTATCATCTTTTTGACCATTACCGTTAAAGCAGTCTTTTATAAGTTATCTGAGATGAGTTACCGCTCGATGGCTAAAATGCGTAAGGTTGCACCGCGCATACAGAAGATGAAGGAACAGTATGGTGACGACCGTCAGGCCATGAGTAAGGCGATGATGGACATGTACAAACGTGAAAAGATAAACCCGATGGGTGGATGTTTTCCGATACTGGTTCAGATGCCCGTCTTTATCTCTTTATACTGGGTGTTACTTGAAAGCGTAGAGATGCGCCAGGCACCTTTTGCTCTGTGGTTAACCAACCTTACAGACAAAGACCCTTATTTTGTTTTACCAGTATTAATGGGTGTATCGATGTTCATTCAGCAAAAACTGAACCCGGCACCTATTGATCCTATTCAGCAGAAAGTCTTCCAGATCATGCCGTTTGCGTTTACCATTATGTTTGCTTTCTTCCCATCTGGCCTGGTGCTTTACTGGGTAGTGAATAATATATTGTCGATCGCTCAACAATACGTCATCACTAAAAGAATAGAAAACTCATAATAGAGATCTAGATTTTATTGAAACATGAATAACGATACTATCGCCGCTATTGCAACACCTTCAGGTCAGGGCGGCGTTGGTATTATTAGAGTCTCTGGTATAAGAGCGCCAGAGATCGCGGAAAAAATCTCAGGTCTATGCCCTTCCCCGCGTTATGCACATTACGGCGCATTTAGTGATGAAAATAAAAACATCATTGATAGTGGTCTAACACTCTATTTTAAAAAACCTTTCTCATTTACCGGGGAAGACGTCATTGAGTTTCATGCGCATGGCGGTCCGGTAGTCCTCGATATTCTATTGAAAGAAATTCTACAGCACGATGCTCGTCCTGCCCGAGCCGGTGAATTTACAGAGCGTGCATTCTTGAATGACAAGATCGACCTTGCTCAGGCAGAAGCGATAGCTGATCTCATTGCAGCCGATAGTGAACAGGCAGCAAGGGCGGCAATGCGATCGATGCAAGGCGAGTTCTCAGCGGTCATTCATCAGCTGGTAGAAGAGCTTATCAGCCTGCGAATATATGTTGAATCCGCCCTGGATTTTCCAGAAGAAGAGATTGATTTTTTAGCCGATGATGCAATCGCTGAACAGTTAGACCAGGTAAAAGAAAAATTAAAGGATGTTAAAAAATCTGCTACCCAGGGTCGTCTATTGAAAGAAGGTATGACCGTTGTCATCGCGGGAAAACCGAATGCGGGAAAATCGAGTTTATTGAACCAGCTAGCTGGCCAGGAATCAGCGATCGTAACAGATATACCGGGAACCACGCGTGACATACTACGAGAACATATTCAGATAGATGGTTTGCCTCTACATATTATCGACACGGCAGGTCTTCGAGAAAGTGACGATGTCGTTGAGCAGGAAGGCGTAAAACGTGCAAAGAGAATGATCGAAAAAGCAGATCGAGTACTTTTTGTCGTAGATATAAATGATGATGACAAAACGGAGTTGCAGCGTCTGCCAGATAATATAGGTCTGACGGTCGTCTATAATAAAATCGATACGCATACTCACGCGGCAGAATTGATCGAGCACTCTAAAGGTGAACAAATAACCGAGATATATTTATCGGCGAAGACCGGTGATGGTGTCGATTCATTAAAAAATCATTTAAAGAGCTGTATGGGTTATCAACAGAATAATGAAGGACAGTTCATTGCCAGGCGCAGACACCTTGATGCGATTAATAACGCTGAAGAGCATTTACAGCACGCACATGTAAACCTGCACAAACTAAAAGCTGGAGAACTGCTAGCTGAAGAACTACGCCTGGCACAGGAGGAGCTGTCATCTATCACAGGAGAATTTAGTAGCGATGACCTGTTAGGTAGAATATTTTCTGACTTTTGTATAGGTAAATAAATGCCGAAGACAGGGTTTATATTTATTGTACAGACACTACTCTGCTTTCAGCTATTTGTGTTTTCTAACGAGTTGATTGCCAGTAAGTACAGCCCACCAGGTCTTTATGATGTTGAGACTGTAACGCTCGATAATGGCATCGATGTCATACTGAAACCACGTAAAGCGGCTCATACGTTTTCTATGCGAGTTTGGGTAGGCGTAGGCACCCAGGACTTTTCATGTGAGCGACAGGAGATACCGCACTTTTTAGAGCACCTGTTATTTACCGGGACTTCTAAACATAGCGAAGCAGAACTGGAGCATCTGGTCACAGATCATGGCGGATACTGGAACGCAGCGACTGGCGTAGAAGAAACCACATACCAGATGGACATATATAGTCGCTATGCAGAGTTTGCTATAGGAATACTTCATGAGATTATTACAGACTCGAGTATAACCCCCGAGAATGTCGAGCTATCCAGAGACATCATTCATCGTGAGTCTGGTGGTGAACCTTCACAGGTTAGGCAATGGTTTAGAGAACGTGGTTTTGGCGTTAACGCGACGATAAAAGCTGTACGACAGTTGGTCCCGGATACTAATCTGGTTTGTGAAACGTTGGTGACAGCGACAGATATCAGCCGCGATCAAATAATAGATACCTTTGAAAAATATTATGTACCGGGAAATATGGCATTGATAGTCGTCGGAGACTTCGATCGTAGTAATTTGCTGCAGCAGATACGTCGTACTTTTGGAACTATACCCTCAGGACCATTACCAGAAAGGATGAAAACCGGTAATGAAAAAAGCTCGAGTTTTGATCCTGTGACAGGAACACTCTCACCCTTTCTTAGTGATGATGCTAATATCGGCATCATGTACCGTCTTCCAGGATACTGGTCTGACGACCATTACCCGATGATGGTACTGGAGGAATATCTTCACTATAAAGTAAGCGAAGTTATTCGTATAGAACGTGGCCTTGCATATGCCCCGGATACATGGAGCTATAGAACAGACCAGTTCGGATTGTTTGGCGTTTATGCAGATGTGAATATTGATGATATAGACGATACTCTATTATTGATAAAGAGAGAAATGAAATCGCTCACTGATAATTACCTTAGTGAGGAATTGTTAGAAAAGTCTAAATTAAAGATATTGCTTCGCAGTGTGCAGGGATATGAATCAAATAGTGAGTTTGCAGACTATTATTCTACGCAGTATGTTTTGTTCAAGAAAAACAGGGTCTTCGAAAATGTGGAGCAGAAGATCGAAGCAGTTAAGCTCGATGATATAGAAAGAGTCGTAAAAGAATATCTTACGGAAGATAAGGCAGTGACGATATACGAAACGCCGACACTTACTTACACGCAGCTTTATATTCTGCTTTCACTGTTATTCATATTGGTCGTTGTTACAGCATTTTTATTATATGTACGAGTTCATGTGCGGCTGAAAAATAAAAGAATGTAGTTAATGGATTTTAGTTTTGAACAACGAATATAGTAAAAACGAAATCATTCACTAGTATTAGAAATCAGATAATATGGCACATACGTGCGACGAGAAAGATGACAAATTCTATGAAGAACTCAGCAGTCTTATTAATTCATTGTCCTGATAAGCCTGGTATCGTGGTCGCGATCACCGATTTTATCCATAAGAATGATGGAAATATTCTATACCTGGATCAACATGTTGATACAGAACGCGGTATATTTTTTATGCGCATAGAATGGGATCTTTCAAACTTTGTCATTCAGCGTGAAAAGATAGCGGAGTATTTTGACACGCTTGTCGGCTCTCGTTACCAGATGACTTCGCAGTTGCATTTCTCAGATACGAAACTGCGAATGGCGCTGTTCGTTTCAAAGTTGCCTCATTGTTTCTATGATTTATTAGCGCGTTATGAATGCGGGGAGCTCAATGTTGAGATACCGGTGATCATTAGTAATCACGATGATCTAAAACATGTCGCAGAAAGATTAGGTATAGATTTTCATCTTATAGAGATCACTGGTGAAAATAAACAACTGCAGGAAGAGAAGCAAAAAGAGCTGTTAGTAAAATATGACATCGACTTCATAGTCCTGGCTAGATATATGCAGGTATTGAGTGATGATTTCGTGAAAGCGTACCCGCAACGAATAATAAATATACACCATTCATTCTTACCAGCCTTTCCTGGCGGGCGCCCCTACCACAGTGCCTTCGAACGCGGCGTTAAAATAATAGGAGCAACCAGTCACTACGTAACAGCCGAACTTGATGCGGGACCTATCATCGAGCAGGATGTGGTTCATGTCAGTCACAAGGACACCGTAGAAGATATGGTGAGGATCGGACGAGATCTGGAAAAGATAGTGCTCGCGCGTGCTGTACGTCATCATGTACATCACGATTTACTGGTGTACGAAAATCGTACGGTAGTGTTTGAGTAGTTATCCAGAAAAACTACAGATACACAGAAAATTCAGAACAGGGTGTTATATACAGAGTGCACAGCGTTTTTATGTCGTAGCCTGTTCCTGTGTACCTGGCGTAAGAAGTCACTATATAGTCTGGTAATAAAGGTTCTGTGGGTGATTAGCCTGTGCGAAGAAGAACCAGCGTTCGGCAAGCAGTCCAATATACTGTACGATAAAAGCCAGAAAGTATAATATAAACATGTTGCTGGCAAGTGCGCTTGATAATAGTGCGACAGGAACCACGAAAACCAGAGCCAGGAAGGCCCATTTTATACTCTTGAATAGTGAAGGTTTGGCGCCATGAAAATATTCACGGGTATTAAATGAACCGCCCATTGAGCCTTGAGCTTTTTGCTTTATGTTGGTATGACGTATACCGATCGCAGAACTCAGGTTAGATTTATATTTTATTCTCGTATTTCTGATTAACGATGCTGACCGTGTAATAAAAGCGGCAACAGTAAGTACGATCGCCCAGCCACCATAAAAATGTATCAGGTCTGATTCGACATAAGATGCAAAAGCAGTACTTAGTGCGAAACCAGAAGCCATACCAAGTAATACATAATTAACGACGGTGAGAGGAGTCGCCCACTCCTGCAGGAACTTGATACAGGCATAAATCATTGCAGTACAGATAAATAAAGCGAATGCCAGGACCATGTTTATGGCGCCGACAAATAAAGAAAGGTCGACGATGAAAGCATCGCTCAAAGAAAACAGCACCGGGTTCCAGCCGCTGATATGGATCATCGAATAAATAAAAGTGGTGCCCATAAATGCCGGTAATACGATAACTTCACGTGACAGCCATGACGTTCTCCATTTAGCAGCAGAACGCCAGGCCCGTTCCGGGCGACCTAGATGGAAGAAAGAAGCAAACAGCCCACCGACTAAAAAAACCAGAGCAAGCAAACTACCGTAACCATAAAAGCCGGGTGAGTCCTGTACTGGTAAAACTTGTATTACAGAATATAACTGGCCGGTATACAGGGCTAGAAATAATCCCTGGCCTACGCCGATTAGTGTCGTTAGAAAAATAACTGAAAAAGCAGGGTGCATAATATAGTCTCTTAATGTAGTCGTGCAAAACCAGGTGATAGTATTTGCACAGTGCTACTTACCAACTCATAATATCGTCTAAGGTTTGTTGATCATCATCAGGCATTGGTAACTGCCGTTCTTTGTTGAGCGGGTTATCAACGCGGGTAAGTTCATCGCGATGTATCGTTATATTCGTCTTGCGACGTGGCAGATAATGGTTGGCGGGTTTTGTGCCCCACTCTGGCATTAACTGATAACCACCATTATCACGAATCTGTTCAGATACGTTTGAATCTGGGTCATTTACATCACCGAATAGGCGAGCACTGGTCGGACAGGCCAGGACACATGCCGGTTTACGTTCGGACTCGGGCAGTGTTTCATCATAGATGCGATCTACACATAAGGTGCACTTTTTCATCACCTTCTGGTTCTCGTCGATCTCACGTGCTCCATAAGGGCAGGCCCACGAACAATATTTGCAGCCGATACACTTGTCATAATCGACGAGTACGATGCCGTCCTGTTCACGTTTGTAACTGGCGCCGGTTGGACACACAGGAACACAGGGAGGCTCTTCACAGTGTAGACAGCTTTTGGGAAAATGGACTGTTTGTGTGTTAGGAAACTCCCCTACTTCGAAGGTTTGAACACGGTTGAAAAAAGTACCGGTCGGGTCCTTGTCATATGGGTTATAGTCGGACATAAATCCAGCTGTACCAGAAGTGTTCCATTCCTTACAACTGGTCACACAGGCATGGCAGCCAACACAAACATTTAAATCAATTACTAAAGCAAGTTGCGACATATCAGTTACTCAGCCCTGTTGGATTTGGTTCCGGCAAAATATTTTAACCAGCGACCAGTCATGAATTTATTACGAGCTTTACCTGGTGTTTTTGCGCCAGCTTTAAATTGAGGATAAGTTTCTTCTGGTTCGTCAGCGGCGGCGGGATATATTTTTACGCGCACGTCGTACCACCCGGCCTGCCCGGTAACCGGATCAGAATTAGACAGGTGCTCTCCTGCTTTGCTCGGTGGCAGCTCTTCGCTGATCAAGTGGTTTAATAAAAAGCCCTTTTTGGATTCGTTGGCATTTTTGTTGAGCCCCCATGCACCGCTGGCTTTACCGATAGCGTTCCAGGTCCATACCGTGCCAGGTTCGACGGCTTCTGAGTGGCGGCACATGCAGCGAACTTTGCCATGCATCGACTCTACCCACATCCATTGTTCATCAGCGATGCCGGCAGCTTCCGCGGTTTTGGTGTTTACATGCAGGTAATTGTGGGTATGGATCTGGCGCAGCCAGGCGTTCTGTGAATCCCAGGAATGGTACATCGCCATAGGCCGTTGCGTGATGGCATTTAACGGGTACTGCTGCAGGTCTGTCTGTTGCGCTTCCAGGGTATCTGAATAAAACGGCAGCGGGTCAAAATGTGTATCGATTCGTTCACGCAGATGTTCCGGCGGCTGTTTACCGTCGGACTTGCCCTGTGCTGCGAGACGGAACTTCTGCAACACTTCACTATATATGTGTATGTTTATCGGCTCAGCATAGCGTGTCAGGCTGTGTCGTTTTGCCCATTCCAGGTAACCCTGGTTCCAGTTACGCATGTACTGGTATGATTTGGGCAGTTCATAATGGTAGACACAGTTGTTCTTTTCGTACATCTCCCACTGGTTGGGGTTGGGCTCCCCTTTCATGAATTTTTCGCCACCTTTGCCGCGCCAGCCAGCGAGGAAACCGATACCCGAATCTGGCGCAGTTTCATAATTAATGATGAAGTCAGGGTAGTTCCGGTATTTTCTGTCACCCTGTTCGTCAACAAATGCCGGCAGCTTCAGGCGTGAACCCAGCTCTATCAGTACTTCCTGGAAAGGTTTGCACTCTCCGGTCGGTGGTAACACTGGGATCCTGACCGAATCAACGGGGCCGTCAAATTCCGATATAGGACGGTCTAGCATCGACATGACATCGTGGCGCTCTAAATAAGTGGTGTCAGGCAGGACCAGGTCAGCATAGGCAACCATTTCCGACTGGAACGCGTCACAGACGATCAGGAAAGGAATTTTATACTCGCCCTGCTCGTCTTTATCGTTCAACATATTGCGGACTTCTTCCGTATTCATGGTCGAATTCCATGCCATGTTGGACATAAAGATCATCATGGTATCGATCGAATAAGGGTCGCCGCGCCATGCGTTGGTGATCGCATTCTGCATCAGTCCATGAACAGCTAGCGGGTGTTCCCAGGAAAAGGCTTTGTCGAGGCGGATGGGTTGGCCGTCGTCA
>Ga0316192_10003463_pt1 | contig 11521 bp, 29 predicted proteins | sample MerIslwburrow_MG_FD_204931 | JGI IMG/M metagenome (GOLD analysis project Ga0316192, IMG submission 204931) | Coastal sediment microbial communities from Maine, United States - Merrow Island worm burrow | ecosystem: Environmental > Aquatic > Marine > Coastal > Sediment | place: USA: Maine...
GGAGCCGATAGGTTACCCTATCGGCCCCGCTAGGAAAGAAGCAACAACGCAAGTTGTACGGCGTGCGGTACCCCGGTGTTACTGGAGGGCGAGCCAGAGCAGGCCCCAAAACACAAGGGAGACAGGAAGGGCGAAGGCCATGCCACGGAACAGGCCGTGCGTGGCGGTGGGTTGTTCTTGATGTTGCATATCAGAGTATACCGCTATTCGCTCGAAAGTCAAGCGGTTTCGTTCGGATTCATCCAGACGCCCATGATGTACTGAGCTTCCGGGTCCATTACCTCGGCCTCCGGGTCGATGTCACAGGCCAGCATGAACCGTTCCCAATCGAAATTGGGATTCGTGGTCTTGAGCATATCTGCGAATTCTCGGGCGACTTGCTCCCGATAGCTCGTGAGAGACATGCGGAAAATCTGATCGTCAAACCCACTCGGGAGTTCTTCCGCGATGACGCGGGCGATGGCTTCGAATTGCTTGCGTTGCATGTTTCTACTATACCCTTTTTTGAGCGTTTGTCAAGAGCGAACTTTGATATTCGCAGGATAGCCGTCATGGTCCACAAGCGACCTCTTGACCTCTTCCGCGTCCATGCTGGGCACGAAATAAACGGTATCGATGCACCGATGGCCTACGTACACGTTCCAGCCTATGTGCTTCATTTGATTTTCCTCAGGATTTGCCTCAAGTCCCACGAGATGAAGAACGAGGACAGGAGCAGACCGGCCATTAGGCCAATCTTGATTGCTTCGAATGTTTCGGGCCTCATTGCAGTATCTCCACGATAATCAGGGCGACCAGGAAACCGATGGGCACGAGGAAGACGAACCAAACACCGGCAGAGCCAAACTTTAGCCCGATGTTGATTATCTCGTCAGTGGGCTCGCCTTCATGCTTCATGGCGTGCCGCCTTGCTCGTTGCTCTCTCATGGCTACAGTGTAGCACCAAAAGGGAGAAAGTCAAGCGACTATCGCAGCCTTTTGAGCAGGACATCGGGCGGAACGTCCGCCGCAAATGCCTCGTACAGTTTCGCGTTTTCGACGTGTGCTACCATGCGGGCGGCCAGGGTCACGAGCAGCCGGGCCGCTTGCTTCACGTCCGCCGTCTCCCCGTCTTGCTTGAGCCGTCTCTTGGCCATCGTACCGAGTCGCGTGGCGACTTGCCCTAGGGCCTTGGCCATGCGTACCTCGGCGTGCTTCTTTGCGATTGCTTCTTGAGTGTTCATGCTAACAGTATACCATGCCCCGCTCGATTGTCAAGCAGGAAATGGAGAAAAGCATGGTGCATAGCGTACGCTCTAAGGCGTCCAGGAGGCCGCGTACGGCACGCACCCCGCACCCCGCGTGGCTAAGCTACGTGGGGTCGGGCATGGGTCCAGCCTGCGGGTTCTCAGGCCGCTTGGAAGGGCCGCTAGGCCCTTCCGTTTTGTGCTCAGGCCGTGACTCGGCGTTTCGCGTTCGGGTAGCGGCTTTTCAGAATGCCTTGAACGTAGCCGAGTCCCTTGGTCCCCTTGCCAGTGTGGACGATGGGAACCTCGGCATCCTTGCTCCTCCAGACGCGGAGGGTCCAGTAGGCTTGTTTCGTTCCCGCGAGCCGTTGCTTGAGTTCGTATTCCATGCTGACAGTATACCATCGGACGCTAGAAAAGCAAACGGAAAACAGATTCTTTTTGGCCTCGTGTGCGGCCTTGTGCGGGCACTTAGTTTTTCGTGCGTGGCTAAGCTACCTGCGATTTTGCAGCGTCCAGCACGGGCGATTAGAGGATGGTTGTAGGGGCCGCTAGGCCCCTTTTTGTTTCCTACGCTCTCTCGAATGTCGGCTCGAAGTCGCATCCTCGACATTTCGGGCAGCGTCCGCTAAGGTTGACCACCTTGAACTTCTTTCCGCATTCGTTACACTGGACGGGCACGCGGATCGGCTTGGCTTTCGGTTGCTTCATGTGGACATTATACCATCGGGAGCAGGATTGTCAAGTCCTACTCCCGATTTTGTTTAGCCTTCGATCTGTAGCGGGCCGTTGCAGACTCGCACGATATCGGCGGCCACTTCCTCGGGCTCGCGGTAGCCTTGGACTTGAGTACAAACGTTGGAATCCGCGAATTCCCATTCCTCGGGTGTGCCGATGATTTCGGCAGTCTCAAGCTCATAGCTGTAGTCGTGGCAGACGATGGACATGCCGTTGCCGTTGACCACGAAAAGGAGTTGCCATCCTTCGTTGATCTCCTTTTTGACGGGCTCGGGGAATTGCTTGCCCGTGTCCTTGAGGGCCATGAGGAGGGCGACGAGCGTTTGTGCGTGTTGTTCTTTCATGTTGGTATTATACCTCAGGATTGGTACAAGTCAAGGAGAATATCGTTTTCTTGTATTCCCATTGCACGAAACAGGGTGAGCTTGCCACGGTACTGGACGGCCAGCAGGGCACCGAAGGAGGGCATCCAACCTCGCGGGATTCTCCACGAGGCTAGGTGCTCTCCGTTGTAGGTCAGCGAGTACACGGGCGTACCCTCGTGAACTCGGGCTCGGCCCCGATACCCTCCCCGCAGCACGGGCACAGGTTCTCTTCGCAGTCGTCCAGGGCCGCCTCGCAGTCCGGGCAGAAAGCCTCGTGCTCGTGCTCGGCCAGGAGGGCTCGAAGCTCCTCGTGGGACTCGGGTACGAATGCCAGGGTGGTCTCGCCGTTGATGGTTCCGAATGTGACTTGCATGGTTGTACTATACCACCACGAGCAGGAAAAGCAAATGGAAAATGGAGAAAGTCGAAATCCCCTCAGACGCCCCACGAGCCCGCGTGCGGGCTCGGGCTCAAACATGCGTGGCTAAGCTACCTGCATTTTTGTAGCGTTCGGCAGAACGCAAGCGAGGCCCCTTGCGGGGCCTCGTGCGTGGTTTTTATCAGAAGGGCATATCCTCCTCGTCGTCCTCCTCCTCGGGCGGGCCGAGGTCGGCAAGCTCGGTGTACTCGCCCCACGGGCCATCCTCCCAATCGTCCTCCATCATCTCGCCCTCGCACTCGGGGCAAGGGGCATCGAACATGCCATCCGGCGAAGAGGTCACGCAACCGTGAGCGGGGCAGCGGCGAGGGTCGCCGTACTGAGCGTTGAATTCGTCCTCAAGTTCCTGTCGTGCGTCCATGTCGTTCCTTGGTTGTTTCCTTCTCGAACCGTTAGCAGTATACCACGGTACGCTAGAAAAGCAAATGGAAACTCGTTTCTTTTTCGACCTCCTGTGCGGCCCTGTGCTGGCACTTAGTTTTTCGTGCGTGGCTAAGCTACCTGCGTTTTTGCCGGGCTCGGCACAAAGCAGGAGAGGCCCCTTGTGGAGCCTCCAGTGCCAAAAAATCGTGCGGTGGGCTAGGCCGCGTATAGCCTCATTGTGGAGGGTCTCGCATTTTTCTTTTCCTCGTGTTTAGCTCAAGAAGGGCGGGAAGGGCTCAATCAGATCGGTGTCCAGGTTGATGTATGCGTGCTCGTGCTTGTTCGGGTTGAAGCAGTACAGGTACCGCGTGCCCGCGAAGGTGAGAGGTTGCTCGTGGCCGCCGCAGGCAGGCACCCAGCGGTCACAGTTCCCGGCCACGGCTTGTGCGAACTCGGTCGTTTGTTCTTGTTGCTTCATGCTCTACTATACCACGGTGGGCGAGAAAAGCAAACGGAAAATCAGGAAAAGTCGCAATCGTCTCGCCAGTCCTCGAAGGCGTCCGAGGGCAGATCGTCAAGGTCCGGGTCGGGCAGGTAGTTCGGGCCACGGTCCCCCTCGGGGTCGATAGGCTCAACCTCGTGGTTCTCGGGGTTGTCGGTGCAATCGTCCTCGTGGGTGTCGATCATACGCTCCTCGATGGTATCGAGGCCGCAGAAGCGGCAGCGGCGAAGGTTGCGGATCGGATCGGTGAACTTGCTCATTGGATTCTCTCTCTTAGCGGACGACTCGAAGGCACTTCTCCGCGATCTCTTCCGCGTCGTATGCCTTGACGGTCTCGTGAAGGACCACGGTGCCACGGCTGTCGGTGACGGTGAGGATGACGTATCCGTTGCGGGCTTCTTTGATCTCGAACATGCTAGACTATACCACGTCCAGCGGATAATGCAAATGGAAAAGGGAGAAAGCTCGAAAAAAGATAAGCCATAGCAGGCCCCACAAGGCACCCAGGAGGCCGCGTGCCGCGACCACCGCCCACCCCGCGTAGCTTAGCCACGCATGGTAGAGGTCGGAGCCAGCACGGGGCGGCTCAGGCCGCCCCGTGGGCTCGTGTGCTAGGAAACGTTTTCCGTCCGTAGGGCAGAACGGGCCGCGTCTTGAGCACTCTTGCTCGCGGTGTAGTAGCCCGTGGCGATACGGCGGCAGACTTCCTCGGGCGTGAGCACGGGGGCGTGCGGGTCGGGGGCGACGATGCTACCGTCCAGGAAGCCTCGTACCATGTCCACGGCTTCCGGGGTCGTACCGCCGACGTGGAAGCCTTCCACGAGGTCGGATTGTGCCGATTGCCACTTGTAGTCATACAGGGTGAAGGCCACGCCCTCGTGCTCGAAGCTCCACTCCACAGTGGACTTGTCGCCCATGCGGTAGTGCGGCTCCCCGAACACTTCCACGAGTCGATTGTAGGACACGTCCACGTAGCCTTGGAGGCAGGTACCGCTTGCGTTGGTTTTTTGCATTGCTTTCCTCTTGGTTTCGGTTGCTCTTGAACAGTGAGAGTATAGCACACAATCGGCAGAAGTCAAGCAGGAAATCGAAAAAGCGTAACGCATAGCAGGCCCGTAGAGCCCCCTAGGATAGCGTCTAACGGACGCACACCGCACCCCGCGTGGCTAAGCTACGCGGGCTTGCCGCCGCTCCCCGCATGGGGGCAGCCAGGGGCATTGACGGGGCCGCTAGGCCCCGCCATTCTGACAGCCTAGAGGCTGTACTCGATTTCCACGTCCGCCCCGAACAGCTTGCGAGCACGCTCCTCGATCTCGCGGTAGGTGTACTCGTTGCCGAGGGCACACGGGGCGAGACAATGCTCCTTGCCATCGACCACGGTGACGAAGGTGTCACGCTTGCAGTCGTCGTCGGAGTCGTCGTAGCTGGTCACGGTGATTTTCATGGTTTGTTTCCTTTGTTGCTTCCTTCGAACGCTGACAGTATACCCTCTCCCTGCCGAATGTCAAGCAGGAAAAGGGTTTTCTTTATCAGACTTCCTCGACCATGAGCGAGTCACCATCGGGGTCGGCCAGCTTGGCCTCCAAAGCCGCCTCGTGGGTCGGCCACGAGAGAGCACGAGCGGGGAGGTCTTCCCACCCCGCGACGAAGTTCTTGGCCTCGTAGTCGTGCGGGAGCGACTTGACGAAGTTCGAGGAGCCGACTTGGCGAAGGACGAATGTCGTTTGTTCTTTCATGCTTGCAGTATAGCACGCCCCAGGAGAAAAGCAAATGGAAAAGCGAAAAAGTGTAACGCATAGCAGGGCCGTGAAGGGGCCTAGGGTACGCTCTAACGAGACCACCGCCCACCCCGCGTAGCTAAGCCACGCGGGGTCCGGGTCGGGTCCAGCAGGCGAGCAGCCAGGGCCATTGGCGGGGGCCGTAGCCCCCGCCGTTTTGGCAGCCTATGAGTACCGCATGAAAAGCTCGAAGGCGTACAGTAGCACGTAGGACCATGCGGCCCCCACGAGGAGGCCGCGTTGCAGCTTGCTCATCGGGGGCACCTCGCGTGCGAGTAGACGGCTCCTCTTTTTGCCTTTTTGGCTTGAGTCGGGCCGAGGAGCATGGGCTGGCCGCACTTCGGGCAGGTTGCCTCCACGCGGACCCTGGGCTGAGTGTTGCGGCGGGCCGTGAAGCCTTCCGCGAGGCTCATCGTGTGGCAGCGGTCGCCCTTGCCGCCCATCATGCGGTGGACTGATCGCCACGCGGGGCCGTGCCCGGCAGCGTGCCCCGCGATGATGTGGGCCGCCTCGTGCGTCACGGTGCGGCGAAGGTCGTTCGCCGGGTCCGCGAAGAAGGGCAGCGAGAGCACGATCTCGAAGGGCATGGAACGCTTCCAGACGGCCTTGCCAGCGGCTCGCGTCATGCGAGTCGAGACGCGGATCGGGAGACCCGCGAGCACGGGGTAGCGGTCAGTGAACTCGGCCAGGATGCTCCGGGCCTCGCGTTGGATTGCTTGCTTGTTTCTCATGCTTCAATATACCTCAGGATTGGGAAGAAGCAAGTGCTTTCTTGGCTTTTGCACGGCTTTTCTTGTTGGCCTTCTTGCGGCCCCACTTGTTGACGGGAGTATGACCGAGGGCCGTCTTCCCGATTCGCTTGTCTTCCTTGTTGCTCATGGTGACAGTATACCCCCGGAAGTGGAAAAGGCAAATGGAAAAGGGAGAAAGCTCGAAAAAAGATAAGCCATAGGAGGCTCTACAAGGGGCCTAGGAGGCCGCGTACCGCGTCCACCCCGCACCCCGCGTGGCTAAGCTACCTGGGCTCGCGGCTACTCCCCGCCACGGGCCTCGTGGGGGTGTTAGCAGGGGCCGTAGCCCCTGCCGTTTTGGCGGCCTACCAGCCGTCGTCCCCGTAGTCGCCATAGTCCTCGTCCGTGCCGAAGCCAGCCGAAGCCATGCCGCTATCGAAGTCCCCGTCCATATCGTCGGGGTAGTCGTCGTCCTCCTCCTCCTGGAGTTGCTCGTCCAGGCGTTCCTGGAGACGGTCCAGGAGCACCTGGATTTCCTCGTCCGAACACTGGTCCGGGAACGCATCGCCACGCGGGCGGAAGCCGTACACGTCCTTGTGAACGTCCGAGAAGATGGAGAGGAGGATGTCGCGGTCGCTGCTGTTGTTGTTGTTTTCCATAACGCCTAGAGTATAGCACAGGATTGGCAGAATGCAAACAGAAAAGGCAGAAAGCTCGAAAAAAGATAAGCCGTAGCCGGGCCTACAAGGGGCCTAGGAGGCCCGCCACGGGGTCGGGCCGCAAGGGCAGGTAGCTTAGCCACGCGGGTTTGGGCCGCCCTCGCCCTGCGGGCTCTCAGGGGCCTTGGAAGGGCAGGAAAGCCGATTACCACCCGGGGGATCATGCCCCCGGGTGGCAGGGTCGGCACCCGATGGGGGATCATGCCCCCTCCGGGCTTAGTCTCGCGGGTCCGGGCCGAAGTCGGCACGCGGGTCGTACCAGTCCGGGTCGATGCTCGCGGGGTCGTCCTGCTCCGCGAGCCAGCCCTGGTACCAGTCCTCCAAGTCGGCCTCGTCAAGCTCGACCACGGGGGCACCCTCGTTCGCCTCGATGTACTCCGCTTCCTGGATTTCGAGGTACTCGTCGCGGAGGTCGCCTTGGATTTCGTTTTGCTCGTTCATGTTGCTTTCCTTGTTTCCTTGAACCGCTATCAGTATACCATACTATCGGCGGTTGTCAAGCTATTCCTTAGCCTTTTTTGAGGATCTCGCGGACCTTGCGACGGTTGCGACGGTTGTGGGCCTTGGCGTACTCCTTGAAAGACTCGCGGAACCAGTAGGTGATCTCGCGGTAGTCCTCGCCTCGCTTGGCAAGCTTGGCAGCACGACGGTCGGTGACGATTGCTTTCTCCATGACGCTAACAGTATAGCACAGGATCGGGAGAAGTCAAATAGAAAAGCAGAATTCCGACACGATTCTGAGGCCCTACAAGGGGCCTAGGAGGCCCGCCACGGGGTCGGCCCGCCCGCCCGCGTAGCTTAGCCACAGGGGGTCCGGGTCGGGGCCAGCACAGGGCCAGCCAAGGCCCTTGGCGGCCCCCGTAGGGGCCGCCATTCTGGCAGGTTCTAGGCTTTCGCCTTGGCCGGGGCGACGATGGCCGGGGCCGCGACCTCTTGGAGCATGACGTACTCCTCGCCTCCGAAGGCCAGCGAGCGGATCGAGTCGAGAGCGTAGTCTCGGACGATGATCTCGTCCGCGACCTCTTGGCGGCTCTTGGAGCGTGCCGGGAGGAACGGGGCGACCTCTTCGCGGGAAAGCTCTTTCCCGTCCGAGTCGATGTAGGTCACGCCGAGAGACTTTTGCACTTTCGTCTCAAGGTAGGTGCGGCCCTTGTGCTCGACCAGCATCGGGGTCGTACGCTCGCCCCATTGACGCGGACGGGCCTCGAAATCGGTGGCAGAGTCCTCGCGGGCACGCTGGCGGTTGACGGCGGCCTCGTACTGGAAGCCGAGACAGACGTTGACGCGGGAGACCTTGCGGACGGGGCCGAAGGGGTTGCCCGTTTTCTTGAGGCGGGCATCGGTTTCGGTGATGATCGTGGCGAAGGTCGCACCCTTGATATCGTTCAGGGTTTCGATCAGGGCGGTTTGAGTGATGGCTTTCATGGTTCTCTTTCGGGTTGCGTTGCTTGGCGTTCCGTAACTGCCAACAGTATAGCACCGTATCGGCGGGATGCAAATAGAATCGGGAGAATGTTGGGTGGAAATATTTTCCGCCTTCGGCGGGCCGTAGCAATCGGCGTGCCAAGCTCGACCGTAGCAATCCGCGTGCCAAGTGACCCGGAAATCTTTTCCCTGCCAATATGGCAGGCCCGCCTGCCAGAATGGCAGCCGGGCCTGCGGAGCAACATGATACAGTAACGCTTTTTGCCAGACTGCTACGTTTTAGGTAAAGCGTTTTGTCACACTTCTAGGGATTCTACTCCCAACTGATGTTGGCGTTCTGCTCGACCATCGTGGTACCGTTGAAGGTCCAACGCCACAAGGCCCCATCTTCCCCCTGCATCTCGATGAAGCACCCCGGCTCGACGTAGGGGGCAATGGCTTGCAGAAGCTTCTCATCGTCCCCGTACTTCTCTCCGTGGAACATGATCCACGCCACGTCACCCGAGCCGTCCCCGTTGAATTCGACCTCGTAACGCCACGCTCGCATGGCGTCTTCCAGGGTTTCGGCGTTGGCGAAGTCTTCCGTGCGGACCCACGAAAAATACTTCTCGATGGTCTGGCCGCCCCGATAGGTGCCGCCCCCGCCCTCGCTCACGCGGCTGGCCAATGCCTTGATGGCATCGCGGGCCTTATCCACGTTCTCGGCCTTGATGCGGAAGTCACAGTCACGTTGTTCGATGCAGTAGCCCATTGTGTTATTCCTCGTATCCTTCGACCTCGAAGATCACGGCGTCGTGCTCATGACCTACGATAGAGTAGCACATGATTTGCAGGGTGTCAAGTTCTCTCCCCTGTTTCTCTTGTACTTTTTCCCGCAGAAAAGAGTAGAAGTCCTCATGTTGCTGAGTCCAGCAGGCTTTGTAGTCTGCGATCAGTTCGTCCAGGCCCACACGGACCCGCTCGGTGATGGTGGTTTGTTCGCTCATTGCTCTACCTTGCCCCGGCACGCCTTACGGTCGGCCTCTTTCTTGCGATCCTTGAAGGTGCGTGCTCGCCCCCTCGTGGCGGCTGCCATCCCCGCACCGCCCGCCTTGAGGCGTTCGATGATAAGGGGGAGACGTTTCTTGTTCTTCTTGCGTGCCATTGTTCTTGCTCCTTGACAATAACAGTATACTATACCGGAGCCAAAAGTCAAGCACGAAAAGGAGAAATCTCACTTGGCGTCTCGGCGGGCTTCGCCAAGCTTGCGGGCGTGCTCGCGGACGGCATCCGGGACCTTGGCATCGGCCAGGGCTTGCAGTTCCTCACGAGGGGGAACGAAGTCCGGGACCTTGCAGGGCACGAAAGCTTCCGTGGCCTCATCCCACAGGCCATTCTTGGCACCGGGGCGGAACGTCCACAAGGGACAATCGGGGCAAACGCACTTGGCCGCCTCTTGCGAGGTGCCAACGCACCCGATACACATTTCGGTGATGGCGTCTTTACGTCCGCCACCGAAGTAGATTTTGAGAGCCCGTGCGGGCCGTTCCCAAATCCACTTGATCGTTTCTTTCGTGTTGCTCATGTTCTCAGTATACCTCAGTTTTCTGGTAAGTCAAGCAAGTTTCGGTTCCCATTGCGGAATTCGCACCTTGCGGTCCCGCGTGAAAATGGCTTGCATGGTACGGTCCACACGTTGCCCCGTGGCCGTGTTCGTGAAGTGAGCGGCCTTGTACGGATTGTAGGATGCACAGGGTAGGTGCCCCGTGTACCCCTCGCCGTCCCGCTCCACGAGTTCGCCAATGGCGTAGGCGTGGACGTTCTTGCGACCCTCGCGGACCACACGCTGCCGACCGGCCTCGCTGATCTTGAACGTGACATCCTCTAGCACGAGGGAGGTTAGGTGCTCCCGCACTCGCCAGCCCTTGCCGGGGATATAGTGCTGCACGGACCAAACGCTCTTGTTCAGGTTGTAGTAGACTCTCACTTTCATGGTACTACATGATACACTCGTGGGGCGAAAAGGCAAGAGGAATCTCTGGTATTTGTGATTAGCTCTGTACGGCCCTGTGCGGCTCTCTCGCGGACTTTGGCCCGGCCCGCGTGGCTAAGAGTCCAGTCGCATACCCGTTCGTGCAGCACGCGAGCTTACAGACCCCTTAGCGGCCCGATTTTACACGGCACCCCTGCACGAGAATTTCAGTCTTTCTGATTTTGTGCTTGACTTTCGGCTATATGGTGGTATACTAGACTGTCATGGTGGAGGACCGGGGAGGAGTGTAGCTATAGGACTGCCATTTTGGCAGCACGAAAAAATGGGCCGACCCCAACAAGGGGCCGACCCGACCATGAAGTTTTTTCCTAGTGCTTGTGGTAGTCCACGTTTGCCACGAGAGGGTCCCAGCAGGCCCTACAATCGCCGCACTCGTTCCCCTGGGTAGGTGCCGGGCATCCGTGCCCCGTGCCCGTGCCGACCGTGCTAGAGACCGTGCCGGGGATCGGGGTGAGAGTCTGACCGATCATCGGGGCCGATACGCGGATCACGAGATTGGACGGGATCGGGAAGCGGGAAAGATATTCCCGGACGACCTTGTACTCTTTCGTGGGAAGCCAGAAAGCGATTCCCGGAAGATCCTTCGCAATCTGGACGATGGCGGAAAGATGTTCCGCACTCTGGATATCGCCCGAATCATGCCAGCGGAAAACGGCATCCGGCCCGCTCTTTTTGGCATACTTGCGGGAAAGAAGTTCCGTCATGTTGACTCGCCACGTTTCGAGGTCGCTGGAAAGAATTTCCAGACGGCGAGCCTGGGCTTTCTTGACGACCGGAAAAACATACATACCCTTGTGGGCGTAGCATCCTTCGCAGACCGTTCCGGCTTTCTTGCGGAGAATCGCACCGATGAGGCACGCGGACGCGGGAGTACCGTAGGACAGGCCCGGCATCTTGCTCGGGTTGGACAGGCCCCCGACGAGCTTTTCTTGTTCCTTGATCTTCATGGTACTACAGTATAGCCTAATTCCGCTCGGATGCAAGCAGAATCGCGAGAACTTTCGCGGCACTCATGGCATTGTCCCAATGCCCACAGTCAACCGAAATCCCGATCTTTCGAGATAGGTCCGCCTTGAGATTGGCGTATGCCTCGCTCGCCCGCTCGTCCGCCCATCGGGCCTTTTCTTGTCCGCTCGTTTCATTCATCATGCCAGAGTATACCCTAGGATTAGGAGAAAGCAAGTAGAATCGGGAGAAAACACG
>Ga0316192_10003464_pt1 | contig 11520 bp, 14 predicted proteins | sample MerIslwburrow_MG_FD_204931 | JGI IMG/M metagenome (GOLD analysis project Ga0316192, IMG submission 204931) | Coastal sediment microbial communities from Maine, United States - Merrow Island worm burrow | ecosystem: Environmental > Aquatic > Marine > Coastal > Sediment | place: USA: Maine...
CTATAGCCTGTTCCAGTAATGAGCGATTGTTTTGATCCAGATGGCAAAACTTTTCTATCTCACGACTGCTGAGCTGATGGTTGGCCTTGCCTGAGCGCTGCTGTTGCCGCTGGCGTGATTTTTCTACTCGTGCCCTGACCTCGGCGCTGGTTTCGCTGTTGCTGGCAGCTTCGCCATAGAGCATTTCCTTCGGTACCGGCGGCACATCAATGTGCATGTCGATGCGGTCGAGGATAGGGCCGGAGATGCGGCTGCGATAGCGTTGTATCTGGTCTGAGGTGCAACGGCAGCGGCCGCTACTCTCGCCGAGGTAACCGCAGGGACAGGGGTTCATGGCCGCAATCAATTGAAAGCGGGCTGGGAATTCGGCCTGGCGGGCAGCGCGGGAGATAGTCACCTTGCCGGATTCCAGCGGTTCGCGCAGCACCTCCAAAACTCTACGATCATATTCCGGCAGCTCATCGAGAAACATCACGCCATTGTGGGCCAGTGAGATCTCGCCTGGTCGTGGACTACTGCCGCCCCCCACCAGGGCCACGCCCGAGGCGGTGTGGTGCGGTGATCGAAACGGCCGTTGTTTCCAGTTGCATGTTTCAAAGCCCGCATGGCTGATGGACTGGATCGCCGCTGCCTCCAGCGCTTCTTCCTCAGTCATGCTCGGCAGGATGCCGGGCAGGCGGCTGGCGAGCATGGTTTTACCGGTGCCGGGCTGGCCCGCCATCAGTAGTGAATGGCCGCCGGCAGCGGCGATCTCCAGCGCCCGCTTGGCATGATGCTGGCCGCGCACATCGCTGAGATCGGCAATGCTGTCAGGCATGGGCGGAATGCTCATCGGCGCTTGTGGTTGTAGCCTGGCCGTGCCATTAAGGTGGGCGCAGACCTTTAACAGGTGATTGGTGGCGAGAATGGTGACATCACCCGCCAGGGTAGCCTCGTCACCGTTTTCTTCGGGCAGTATCAGCGCCCGTTTGGCGTTGCGGCATTGCGCCGCGACCGGCAGCACACCACGAATACCGCGCAGCTCACCACTCAGGGCCAGTTCGCCGACAAATTCGTAGTCACCGAGTTTGTCTTTAGGGATCTGGCCGGAGGCGGCGAGGATGCCCAGGGCTATGGGCAGGTCAAAGCGGCCGCCCTCCTTGGGCAGGTCGGCGGGCGCCAGGTTGATGGTAATGCGCCGAGCCGGAAAATCGAATTGGCTATTTAAGAGTGCGCCGCGAACCCGGTCCTTGCTCTCTTTAACGGCCGCCTCGGGCAGACCGACGGTGGACAGGCTGGGCAGACCATTGGCCAGGTGGACTTCGACCGTCACCAGTGGTGCGTCTATCCCTGCGCCGGCTCGGCTATAAACAACAGCGAGTGACATTAGACCCCCTTGTCCATCTGTGTTCGCGTATTGGTTGATTATTGCCAGCCTGGCTGCGGCTGGCAATCGATTTTATTGTTGGCTTAGTTCTGTTGGCCTTGTTCCAGTGCCGCCACCAGCTTTTCCAGCTCGTCTAATTTGGCACGGCTGCGCGCCAATAGTGCAGCCTGTACTTCAAATTCTTCCCGTGTCACCAAATCCAGTTTGCTGAAGGCTGACTGCAGGGTGGCGTGAAGATTCTTCTCCAGATCCTGCTGTAATTCGCGTACGCCGGTGGGGACCGAGTCAGCCAGCTTTTTGGCCAGGTCGTCGAGCATCTTTGGTTCAAACATGGTTATTCCTTTTGTTTTGGTGGGCCAAGTTTACGCCAATTTGGCTGATGACTGAACGCCCCGGAAAAGCGCACCACACTGGTGCGTTATCGCGGTTACTTATATTTGAAATGGTGCGTGGCCTGTATCTGTTATTGGGGTGGGATATGTAAGTTTTTGAAAAACAACAAAATAAAAGATTGGCACGGCTAATGCTCTAAGCCTGTTACAGCTGCATAAAAATATACAGATGTTTGGGGCCATGCCCTGTTATGAAATTTCAATTAAGGAGAGTGCAATGAAACTGGTAACGGCAATTATCAAGCCTTTTAAGCTGGACGATGTCCGCGAGGCGCTCTCGGAGATGGGGGTGCAAGGCATCACCGTGACCGAGGTGAAAGGTTTTGGGCGTCAAAAAGGGCATACCGAGCTCTATCGTGGCGCTGAGTATGTGGTGGATTTTCTACCCAAGGTGAAGATTGATATCGCTATTGCGGCGGATCTGCTTGATCAGGCGATCGAGGCGATCAGCAAGGCCGCCAACACCGGCAAGATCGGTGACGGCAAAATCTTTGTCACCAGCCTTGAGCAGGTGATTCGTATTCGTACCGGCGAGTCCGGCACTGAAGCCCTTTAAGCAAACTGAGAGGTAGAGAAAGATGGAAGGCAATATTTTTCAACTACAGTACGCCATAGACACCTTTTATTTTCTGGTGTGTGGCGCATTGGTAATGTGGATGGCGGCGGGCTTTTCGATGCTCGAGGCTGGTATGGTGCGCTCCAAAAACACCACCGAAATTCTGACCAAGAACATCGCCCTGTTTGCGATCTCCTGCATGATGTATCTGATTTGCGGTTATGAAATCATGTACGGCGGCGGCTGGTTCCTGTCTGGCATTGCTGGTGGTGAAACACTGGTGGCTGATGCCCTGGCCAAATCTGCTGAAGAGGGTTTTGAAGGCGGTGCTGTTTATTCCGGCGCATCCGATTTCTTCTTCCAGGTGGTGTTTGTTGCTACTGCCATGTCTATCGTTTCTGGTGCAGTCGCTGAGCGCATGAAATTGTGGGCCTTCCTGGCTTTTGCAGTGGTAATGACGGCTGTGATCTACCCAATGGAAGGTTCATGGACCTGGGGTGGTAACGACGTTTTCGGTCTGTACAATCTGGGCGACCTGGGTTTCTCTGACTTTGCCGGTTCAGGCATTGTTCACATGGCTGGTGCTGCTGCTGCCCTGGCTGCTGTGTTGGTACTGGGGGCTCGTAAGGGTAAATACGGTAAAAACGGTGAAATCAACGCAATCCCTGGCACCAACATGCCGTTGGTGGCGCTGGGTACCTTCATCCTGTGGATGGGCTGGTTCGGTTTCAACGGTGGTTCAGTGCTGAAGTTGGGTGACATTGTTAACGCTAACGCTGTTGCGATGGTGTTCCTCAATACCAATGCTGCCGCTGCTGGTGGAGTGATGGCTGCTCTGATTACGGCTCGACTGCTGTTCGGTAAGGCTGATCTGACTATGGCTTGTAATGGCGCTCTGGCTGGCCTGGTAGCGATCACTGCGGGTCCTGACTGGCCGTCACCAATGATGGCGACGGCCATTGGTGTGGTTGGTGGTGTGCTGGTTGTGTTCTCTATCCTGGCATTGGATAAGCTGAAGATCGATGATCCTGTCGGTGCCATCTCGGTTCACGGTGTGGTTGGTATCTGGGGTCTGCTGGCTGTTGCCATGGGTCCAAACGGAACCATCATGGGTCAGTTGGCTGGTGCTGCCACCATCTTTGTTTGGGTCTTTGTTGCAAGTCTGATTGTCTGGCTGGCACTGAAAGCCATCATGGGTGTTCGTGTTAGTGAAGAAGATGAGTACAACGGCGTTGATTTGGCCGAATGTGGGCTGGAGGCCTATCCAGAATTTACCTCTGGTAAATAACGCCAACCTCACTTTAACTTGGTGTTTGAGCCCGGGTAGGAAACTACCCGGGCTTTTTTATGTCGAACAAAAGCTTGAGGATGAGGCGTGAGTGTTCTAAGTTCATGCCACCGAATTTTAATTAAATAATAATAGGACAGACAAATGTTGCAGCAGAGTCAAACCGCGCCTGATTTCAGTTCAATGAATCAGGACAATAAAATCATAAACCTGAAGGACTACAAGGGTAAACAAAATGTAGTGCTGTATTTTTATCCTAAAGACGACACCACCGGCTGCACCATTGAGGCGAATCAATTTACTAGTTTGATTAGTGAGTTTGCTGCGCTTGATACGGTGATTATCGGTGTTAGCAAAGATTCGTGCCAAAGCCATCAGGCCTTTATTGATAAATACGGTTTGAAAATGGATCTACTGGCGGATACCTCCGGTGAGTTGTGTGAAAGCTATGGGGTATGGCAAGAAAAGGAAAAGAACGGTGTTAAGAAAATGGGCATTGTTCGTTCAACTTTTATCATCAATAAACAAGGTCAGATAGCAGAGGCAATTTATGGCGTCAGTGCCGATGGTCATGCTGGGCAGGTTTTTGGCTTGGTGAAAGAGCTGTAGTTTTTCATGGTTCGTTAAGGGGCAGAGTGTGCAGCACTTTCCACCGAGAGGTAAAGAAAGTGCTGCAATTAGCAGAAAAACATGATTTGGTCATTATTGAAGATGATATATACGGTGACTTTGATTTCAGCCAACAAAGCCGATTTGCCAGGCTCGATCAACTGCAACGTGTAATCGATATTGGCAGTTATTCAAAAACATTGTCTGCCGCCATGGGGGTTGGTTATATCGCCTGCAAACATGAGCTCATGCAACAATCCCAGGCCGTCAGCGTAAGAAATAAATTTTAAATGAGTTTGATGCTTTATCAATCCGGCCAGAACGTGCGGTGTAGTCATGCCGGTTAATCGTTGTCACAGACCGTGGCAAGATAATCTGTCAATGTTCGGCCTGGAACAAGCTGATAACTAGTATTGAGTGGCCGCGAATTTTCCATCCGGTCCAAACGAAAGTGGCGAAACTGGTCGCGTAATTCACACCATGCGACCAGAGTCCATACCTTGCCCCAGTAAAACAATCCCAATGGATGTACGGTTCGACTAGAGCGTTCGCCATCCTGGCGGACATAGTCGTACTGAACCTTTTGCTGTGTCTTGATAGCTTTTCTCAACAGTGCAAGGTGCTCCGCCACCTTAGGGTTGGTAGCAAAATCCGGTACTAAAATCTCCTGCCGTTCAAGCTCTGGTCTGAGATGACAGGGTATTACATTGTCTATCTTGGTCATGGCCTGATTGGCTGCGCGCGCTAATTCTTTATCGGTCAAACTCTGTACCATTCGTGCACCGAGCAAGAGGGCGGCGAGTTCCTCTTCGGTGAACATGAGTGGCGGTAGCTGATAGCCCTTCAATAAACGATAGCCGACACCTGCTTCACCGCTGATGGGAACGCCTGATAAGGACAAGTCCTGAATATCGCGATAGATGGTCCGTTCCGATACCTCCAGGTTTTGTGCAAGGTCGTGGGCGGTGATCACTCGCTCATGATGTAGGTGTTGGATGATTTGGAATAGGCGGTCGGCACGGCGCATGATTTAAAAACGCAACTCAAGCGCTTTGCATAAAAACTGCATGTACGGTGTGGCGGCGTTAAATTTATCTATTACCAATGATCTTAGGTTGCTGGATGTCACATTCTTTTTACTGATCTCGCTTAGGGCGATGAAGTCTTTGCGCTTCAAGTCATCAAGCAGAGGGTGGTCTTTTGCGTAACCGCGTGGGGCATTGATGAGCGATTCACCGCTTAAGGTAAATGTTTTCTTGAAGGTTTTATCACCGCTGGCGGCGAGCCAGGCATCACCGTTTTCTACAATGGCATCGCGAATCTTGCCCAGGGCCTTGGCATCCGGTCGCCAGATACCGACACCGACAAAATACTCGCCAGGTTCTATGTGCAGATAATAACCTGGGGCATGTACGTCTTTGCCTATTTCGTGACGAAACTGAATGCCAATGTTGGTTTTAAAGGGGCGTTTGTCTTTGCCGAAACGAGTGTCGCGATAAACGCGCATCAGAGAGCCCCCTACTTTCTTCGGCACAGCAAGAAAGTGGGGGGAAATCAGCGTTAGTTCATCGGCCATGTCGGTAATAAAGTTTAGCGCAGGTGTGCGAACCGTTGTTTCATAATCCTCTTTGTGCGGCCCAAACCAGTCACGGTTGTTGTTGGCTGCAAGTTCGTCGAGAAACCTGAATGTATCCGGAGTGAAATAACGGTTCGCCATAGTTTTACTCTTTATCTAAGTAAGTAATCAGCATCAGCGTAGCGCCTTGTGGATCCTGAATAACAGTAAACCGGCCAACATCTGGAATATCCTGGGGTGGTACGAAGACCTTGCCACCCAGTTGTTCCACTCGGGCGGCCCGTGCATCGACATCATCGACAGTTACATAGGCCCCCCAGGCTGGCGGCATGCCTTGGGCTTCAGCGGGTGTCGCCATCATGCCACCAAGTTCCTTGTCGGCGGATTTGATCATGGTGTATGTCATTCCGTCCACATCAATATCCTGAAACTGCCAGTCCAGTAGTTCTCCATAAAAACCTTTGGCTGCCGTCACATCGGCGGTGGTCAGTTCATTCCAGCTAAATGTGCCGTGTTGCTTCATTGCATCTTGACTCATTATTCTTCTCCTTAAGATGATTGTTTAGTAAGTGCGGAAGCAACACTACCATCCCGCTCCTGACAGCATTGTGTCAGGAGGACTGTAGGTAAAGAATAAAATAATTTCAATTCATTCGGCTTTGATGATGGTTGCAGTCATCGCTTGGCAGGCGGCCAGCACCTCATCCATCAATTAACAGTGCCGCCAATGCTTGGCCCCATTGCGGTGTGTCGGCATCATCGCCTTCCACTATAATGGTCAGCCATTCACTGAAATCCTTGAATATATGGGGGTAGGTTTCACGTATCTTCGGCTCGTGGTTGGCGGCGTCGGTCACCATAAATGCCATTGGACAGGGGGAGTCGGATTTCTGCAAATGGGTCTGGCTTAGGTAGCTCTGCATAAAATGCTGCAGATGTTTGCTTGCATTAATATCTTCAGTAACGTCACTGACTATCGGGCTTTTTAATACTGCGGACTTGATTTTTTCAGCATAAAGCTTCTGTTTTGAGTCAAAGTGGTTGTAAAAGGCGTCACGAGCCATGCCTGCATGGGCCATCACCGCGTCCAGAGTCACGTTGTCATAACCACGTTGGGAAAATAGCGCGATGGCGGCCGAGGCTTAAATGAGCAGTTGAAAAACAGAGTGGAGTTGCCCCATAGACGGGGCAGCTCTTTAACGAATACAGGAGACACCCTGTATTACGCCGAAATAAAGCAACGGCCAAGTTGTGAAAAGGTGTTGGTGGCGCCGCAAATGCCTGGATAAAACACAAACGATATTATAATTCAGGGTATACCGAGGGGTAAAATTTACGCTGACTCAATACTATGCTTGTCATAGCGAAACCCTACCTTTTATGCCACCGATTGGTGGCATAACCATTTAGAGGTATTTGCATTTAGCCAATGCCTGTCGAAGGCGTCGAAAATGCATGATGCTCAAGCCTATCGCTACCAGACTGGCCAGGCTCAGGGCTAGATTAAGCGCCGCCAGGGACATGATGCCGGCAGAAAAATTCTGTGCGCCAAGGACAAAGAATAGAAAGAAGAGGAAACCACTAAAACCCATCGCCAAAACGATGTTGGTAGGGTCAACTGACGAGACTCTTTTCCGGCTCAGGTTATTGACCGCCAGCGCTTTCATGCCTTGTTCATTGCTATTGCCGGCAATAGCAATATCATCATCAACATTTACCTTGTCTACCAGGTCGCGGTTTAATTCGAATTCTTGATCATCGACACGGCAGATGCTGACATTTTTCCCTTCGGCCTGGGTGATGGCGGCAACGGTGCCTTTTTTGATTTCTATGGACATTGAAGCAGGTCATCCTTATCTGGTTTGTATTAGCAACAACAGGCCATTATCATGAGTGGATACTTTTGTATGGCCATTTGAAGAGGGCTGATTGCACTAACCGGCCTCGTTCAGGGGGTAGATGCTAGCATATCAGTGCGTCAAGATGGATGAGAAATACGCTCAGGTTTGCTGGGGTGTAAGGTTCACAGCCCCTGGTTTGTAAAGATCATGTACACTCTTCTGAATATTTGATCTCAATAGCAGGATTTTTAAGATGAAAGAGCTGATTCGGTTTGTTAGTTATACCCTTGCTACCCTGGCGATGATTGGCCTGGTGATCGCAATCGCCAAGGCAGACACCCCTGAAGGAACGCTGGCAACGGCTGCAATCGTTATTGTGGTGGTATTGCCGGTGATCTTTGCCATCTTTTTGGCCAAACGTGAGAAAAGAAATGCAGAGCCCTCATAGCCCTGGTAGTTTGAGATAAGAATAAAAAGGCCGCCCCTGGATATCCAGGGGCGGCCTTTTTTATTGCCCGGATTTGCTCTTAACCGAGTCCGGCGTCTTTGCAAAACTCCGGCTGTGCCAGTGCCGCCCGGTGCATATCGGCGTTGTAATAGCGGGTTTTGAAGGTCTTGTTGCGGACATCGTGTTCACGAAAGCCGTCCAGGCCGGTGGTCTCTTTGTTGGCCATGGTGGCGCTCCACCAGCCGCCAGGATAGCTGGGCTGAGGGAAGTGGTGGGTTCTGGTGACCTCGAAGCCGGCATTGCGCATGGCTTTATGCATGCTCTTGATCAGATCGAGATGATAAAGGGGCGATTCGCTCTGTTGCACCAGAATGCCATCGGAGTCGAGGGCACGAAAACAGTCTCTGTAAAAGGCTTCGCCGAACAGGCCTTCGGCCGGGCCGATAGGGTCGGTGCTGTCGACGATGATGATGTCGATGCTGGCGGGCTCTGACTCCTGTATCCACTTGATGCCATCTTCAAACAGCAGCTCGGCACGGCCATCGCCGTTAGAGATGCACAGTTCCGGAAAATATTTCTCCGACAGGCGGGTCACGGCTTCATCGATATCCACCTGCCAGGCATGTTCCACATCGCGGTGTTTCAGCACTTCGCGCAGAGTGCCGCAGTCGCCACCGCCGATGATCAAGACCTTTTTTGGGTCGGGATGGGTGAATAGCGCCGGGTGGCTCATCATTTCGTGATAGAGAAAGTTTTCGCGGCTGGTAACCATATAGCAGCCGTCGATGACCATTAGCTTGCCGAATTCTTCCGTGTCGTAGATTTCGATATGCTGAAACGGGGTTTTTTCTTCGTGCAGCTTCTCTTTGATCTTGAGAGAAAAGGCAGAGCCTGCGCCTACGTGTTGCTCGCTGAACCAGTTTTTGTCCAGTGTCATTGGAAATCCCCTAACGGTTAAAATCAGTGCCATCCACGGCGATATGAGCCTTATAATAACGGCCAATTGTATATCAACCCGACAGGGTCTGTAGAGGGAATAATGAACTGGAATCTGGACCGGGCACGCAGCACTTACAATGTGGCTCATTGGGGTGGCGGCTATTTTGATATCAATCAGCAGGGCCATTTGCTGGTCTATCCAGATCGTGATTCGGCCAAGTCGGGGATTGATGTCTATGAGTTGAGTCAGCGTCTGGCAGAGCAAAAATTGTCCTTGCCGGTGCTGCTGCGTTTTACCGATATTCTGCGTGATCGTGTGGCGACGCTTTGCGCGGCCTTTGATCTGGCCATGCAGGCAGATAATTATGCTGGCGGTTACACTGCGGTCTACCCCATCAAGGTCAATCAGCAACGCACAGTAGTCGAACATATCTGTCAAAACGGCGGTGGCCGCATCGGCCTGGAGGCCGGCAGTAAACCTGAGTTGATGGCGGTGTTGGGTATGAGTCAGCCGGGTGGTGTGATTGTCTGTAACGGCTATAAAGATAGAGAATATATTCGCCTGGCGCTGATTGGTCAGCGGCTTGGTTTTAAGGTGTTTATTGTTATCGAAAAACCATCCGAGTTGCAGCTGGTATTGCAGGAGTCGGACAAACTTGGCATAGCACCGATGCTTGGCGTGCGGGTGCGGCTAGCCTCTATTGGTGCCGGTAAATGGCAAAACACCGGTGGTGAGAAATCAAAATTTGGCCTGACCTCGAGTCAGGTGCTGGCGGTGGTTAACTGCCTGCGTCAGCAAGATAAATTGCAGACCCTGCAGTTGCTGCACTGTCATCTTGGTTCACAGATAGCCAACATTCGCGACATCCAGGGCGGCATGCGTGAGGTGGCGCGCTATTACGCCGAGCTGCACGGCCTCGATGTGGTCTTGCAGTATGTCGATGTTGGTGGTGGCCTGGGTGTGGACTATGAGGGCACTCGTTCGCGCAGCTACTGTTCAATGAACTACAGCGTCCAGGAATATGCCAACAATGTTGTTCATGCATTGAAGGTAGTGTGCGAAGAAAAGTTGCTGCCGCAGCCAATGATCATCTCTGAATCAGGTCGTGCCCTGACGGCTCACCATGCCATGTTGATTACCAATGTCATTGATAGTGACATCATCGAGACTCCAGAAGATGTTGATGCCCTGGAAAATGATGCCGACCCGAAGGTGATCAAATACCTGTGGAATGTAATGAGCCAGTCTGACATTGGCTCGCCGCTAGAGGCTTACCACGATGCGGTGCACTGGTTGCAGCAGACCCAGGATATGTATACCCAGGGCCTGATGAATCTGGAACAGCGCGCCCGTGCCGAGCAACTTTATTATCTTGTTTGCGCCAAGGTCAAAGCGCGGCTTAATCCATCTATCCGCGCCCAACGTGAATTGTTGGATGAGTTGAATGAAAAGCAGGCCGACAAATATTTTTGTAATTTTTCTTTGTTTCAGTCCTTGCCCGATGTCTGGGCCATCGATCAGGTCTTTCCCATCATGCCTCTGCATCGGCTTGATGAAGAACCCACCCGGCGAGTAGTGATCCAGGATCTGACCTGTGATTCGGATGGCCGCATTGATCACTATGTTGATAACGAAGGCCTGGAAACCAGCTTGCCTTTGCATTCATATTCCAGCGACAAACCGTATCTGCTGGGCATGATGTTGGTTGGTGCCTATCAGGAAACTCTGGGTGACATGCATAACCTGTTTGGTGATACAGATTCAGTGGATGTGGAGTTAACCGAATCGGGTTATCAAATGGTCAGCCCTGAGTATGGTGATGCAGTCGATGAGTTGTTGGCCTACGTCCATTTTGATGCTACTGAATTGTTGGCGTCTTACGAAACCAAATTGAATGATTCAGATCTGACGGATCAAGATAAAAGACTTTATCTCACCGAATTAGAGGCAGGCCTGACGGGTTATACCTACCACGAAGATTAAGAGAAACACACATGGATGAAATTAAAATTGAATCTCAGATTGGCCGTGATCAGCTTGAAGCCGATGGTATCTTAGCCTGGCCAATTTGGGAAAAAGAAGTCTCAAACTTTCCCTGGACATACGATGCCAATGAGACCTGCTACTTTCTCGATGGTGATGTAGTGGTAACGCCTGATGGTGGTGAGCCGATGCAAATTGGCAAGGGTGATCGCGTTACTTTTCCTGCCGGTATGTCATGTACCTGGGAAATTCGTGCTGCGGTGAGAAAGCATTATCGGTTTGATTGATTTACGCTGTCTTGAATGAAAATGGGTGGGTTGTGATGGGTGGCGGCATAGTGCCCCCCATAGCCGTCATTAGGTAATACTGTGAGGCAATGCTCGAATTCAGGGGGCAACCACAGTTCCTAACCTGGAAGCAGTCATTCTATGAAAATCATGATAGGTCTCTGCAAGGATGTTTGAGACTGCCAGTAAAGAATTCCTTATGCTAACCGTTCATTAATGGAGCCCAGCGTAAGT
>Ga0316192_10003465_pt1 | contig 11518 bp, 10 predicted proteins | sample MerIslwburrow_MG_FD_204931 | JGI IMG/M metagenome (GOLD analysis project Ga0316192, IMG submission 204931) | Coastal sediment microbial communities from Maine, United States - Merrow Island worm burrow | ecosystem: Environmental > Aquatic > Marine > Coastal > Sediment | place: USA: Maine...
ACTGCCGCTATCACTCTGCGAGAGGTCCATGTAAATCGCGTCGGCCAGTAGTGACCACTTGCCCTTGTGCGCCCCGAAGCTGCCCATGAAGGTCATATCAAGATCCTTGATGATATCGCTGAATGACAAGTCGATATCACCACCGGTTTGCGTGGTAGCGTCGATAGCGGCCCCCCACAGGTAGATTGTGGCGTCATATTCCCACTTATCACTGTCGGTGGCTACGGCTGTGGTAGGTAGCATGGATGCGAGCAGCATCAGGCTTGCCGCAAGCCATGCAACCGGCTTGCTGTTCTCTGGGGCTCTGTGCATAACTGTTTACCTCCTCAAGTGGTTGTGGTCAGCAGGCCGCTACTTGCGAAGCAGTCCACAGGGTTTTCGAATGAAGATAGTATATACCCCTGTCTATTCACTGGACTTGTTGTTGCGCATGGCGGTCTCGAGCTTTTTGATGTCCTCGGGTGACAGCTGCGGCCGGTCCACCTTGATTGTCAGCTTTTCGAGTTTCGCAGTCAGCGGGAACGGCGGCTTGTAATCCGCGTCGTTTACGCCGGTCAGCGTGTCGGAACCGATGTCGAAGCTCTCATCCCACTGCAGGATCATCGGTAGCGTCTTCTCCATCTTTCGGGTAGCAACGACCTTGCCATCCACCTTCAGCGTGCCGGTCCCGGGTCGGCCGAGACCGCTCATGTTGTTATAGGCAAGCGTTCCTACACCAAGACCTTCATACTTGAAGTCAAACTCGAGGCTATGTTTGCCGGGCGAGAGCGCATCCGGACCTTCCCACTTGATGCGTTCCAGGTCGATCAAGTTCCACAGGAACACCGGCTTGCCCTTGAGCAGGTAGAACCCGTAACCGGCAAAGCGTCCGCCCGATGTCAGGATCATGCCCTCGGCACCGCCCTTCGGCACCTCGATGTCCGCCGTGATGGTGTAGGAGGTGTTGAGGAGCAGTGGCGAGTCGCCCTGCGGCAGGCCGATCATCGGGTGTGTGTAGACGAACTCCGTGCGGCCGGCCGTGATGTTCGGCCGCGGGGCGATGACGCGTGCAGCCACCGAGGCGTCCAGCGGAAAGACCTGGTACTTGTTCGCCTCAGCGATGAACAGCTTCTTCAGCTCCTTCACCTTGTCCGGATGCTGGTCGGCGATATTCTGCGACTGACTGAAGTCCGTATTCAGGTCGTAGAGTTCGAGCACCTGGTTGTTGAGCGGGTCAGGATTGGCGGCACCGAAGGCCTCCCAGGGTGCACGGTTCACCTTGGTGCTGAGCAGCCAGCCTTCATGATACAACGCCCACTGGCCCATCATCTCGAAGTACTGGGTCTTGTGCTTCGACGGCACATCGGCGTTTTCCTTGTCAAAGGTATAGGCAAAGCTGGTACCCTCGATCGGCGCCTGCTTGATGCCGTCGACCTCGTCGGGGGCGGGAATACCGCTGACCTCGAGGATGGTGGGCACCACGTCGATGACGTGCATGAACTGCTCGCGCATACCGCCCTTGTCCTTGATCCGTTCCGGCCACATGACCGCCATGTTCTGCCGGATACCACCGAGCTTGGAGGCATTCTGCTTGAACCAGGTGAAGGGCGTATCGAAGGCCCAGGACCAGCCCGCTGACATGTGGTTGTAGGTCTCCTCCGTTCCCCAGACGTCGTACCAGTTCATCTGGGTCTTCGCAGGCATCATGTTAATGCCGTTGAAGAAGGCAACCTCGTTGGGTGTACCCAGCGGACCGCCCTCGGCGCTGGTTCCATTGTCACCGTTGATGTAGATGACCAGCGTGTTGTCGAGCTTGCCCATGTCCTCGACGGCCTGAATAACACGCCCGATCTCGTGGTCGTTGTAGGCCGCGTAAGCGGCAAAGATCTCCACCTGCCTGATGAAGAGCTTCTGCTCCTCGGGTGTCAGTTCATTCCAGGGCTTCAGAACCTCCTTTGGCCAGGGCTCCAGTTTTGTGTCCGCCGGGATAACACCGAGCTTCTTCTGGTTCTCGAAGATGCGTTCGCGCAGTTTCTCGTAGCCGTCGTCGAACAGGTGCATCTTGCTGATCTTCTCAACCCACTCTTTCGTCGGGTGGTGAGGTGCATGGGTCGCACCGGGCGCATACTTGACGAAAAAGGGCTTGCCGGGATCAATCTGGTTAAGCCGGTTCAGGTAGTCGATGGCGTCGTCGGCCATGCCGGTGATCAGGTTCCATTCAGGATCACCCTTGAAGGGGTAGATCTGGGTGGTGTTGCGGAACAGGTTAGGCTGCCACTGGTTGGCATCGCCACCGACGAAACCATAGAAGTATTCGAAACCCAGACCGGTCGGCCACTGGTCGAACGGTCCGGCCTGGCTGGCCTCGAACGCCGGTGTGTTGTGATCCTTGCCGAACCAGGAGGTGGCATAGCCGTTATCGAGCAGAATCCGCCCGATGGTGGCCTTGTCCTCGGCAATGATGCTGTTATAGCCGGGGAAGCCGGTGGACTGCTCGGAGATCACGCCGAAACCCGCCGAGTGATGGTTGCGCCCGGTGATGAGCGCGGCCCGTGTCGGAGAACACAGCGCGGTGGAGTGAATGTTGTTGTAGCGCAGGCCTTCCTCCGCCACACGGTCCAGCGCCGGCGTCGGAATAACACCGCCAAAGGTGCTGGGTACGCCAAAACCGGCATCATCCGTGATGATGAGCAGGACGTTGGGGGCCTCTTTGGGCGGCACGATGCGTGGTGCCCACCAGGTTTTCGATTGCAGGGCGTCTTCTTTGATCACACCCCCGAATTTCGGTTCGGGTGCGGGCAATTGCTTGCCGCTGATGGTGGTCGTTGCGCCGGGTGAGCCGGGCTCGCCAGTGACTTGCACCGCACCTGCGAGGCACGAACCGACCACGGTGCACGCCCCCAGCAGACCGATGAGTAAACTTTTTCCCTTCATAACCATCCTCCTGAATTGAATTCTTCATACATGGAGAGAAAGCAGCCCGCTCGCGCCTCTCTGTTTATTCACGCCCTGGTGCTCAGGGCTTTGCCGTTACGTACACCAGGCTGTTTCCCTGAAACGTCGCACGATAGAAGTTCCCAGCACAGTAATAGTAGTTCACACCACCCACCGGCGTAGAGGTGCAGCCTGCGGGCAGGCTGGACACGACGGTCCCCAGCGGCAAGGGCTTGCCGTCGGCCGCTGGAGCCGGTGCGGGGGCTGGTGCAGGGGGCGGCGCAGCGGCGGGCTGACTGGCCTCTGCAGCGTATGCCGCACTGTCCGTTGCCGCTACACTGGCGCCGACGACCGCACCCCTTCGGAAGGCGCGGCGTCGAACGCCGAGAATCGCATGCGCTTCCGGAACCAGTTCGACGTGCAACGGGAACTGAGGAGGCACATCGACCAGGAACAGGAGTCCCGCAGAAACGCTAAGCACTGCAGTCTTGAGTATCATCTTCATTTGCTTGCTCCTGATTCATTAGCGGCGTTACCGCTGCTTACGTCGAGTGGCATGAAGGTAATTGCCATGTCCCCTTCAGACGGGACAAAGGTGAAGCTGGCATCGGCCGCAACCGGCGCCAGATCCCAGTCGCTCATGACCGTAGAGACACTAATCAGCGCGGGCGTGCCTCTATCGGTGACGACATATTTGCATGGCAGTGGCCGGGCGCCGTCCGCGACCCAGACCTGGAAGTCGACATCCGGTCGACTGAAGGCGAGGTGCTCGCAGGTCACCCCGTTGATGACCGCCTTGCCGACGACCACCGCAGAGGTCACACCCTGCATTAGCGCCGGGTAGGCATTGCGGTAGACCAGGTCGGCGGCCGGAATGATGAGACCCAGCGAATCGCTCGCGTAGTGAAGCATTTCCTCGATCGTTGCGGGTGCGGGCTCCGTCCCGTAAACACTGTCGGACGGATTGTAGAGTGTCAAAGTCTTGCCGTCGTAGTAGAACGCCTGGTCAATCAGTTCGCCCTGGCGCTCGGCGCGCAGCTTGTTCGGCCGGCTGACAGTGACATTCGCCGAAACATCGGTATCGATCCGCTGCCCCGAGTCGAGCAAATCCTCGACGGTGTTCTGCGTATGCACACTGAATTGTTTCAGGCTGTCGAGGTAGTCGGTCATGCGCTTGAGAATCTGTGTCGCGGCCGGATCCACCCCCGCCTGCGCATTGACCTGCACGGGAGCACTCAGCGAGAGTGCGAACACCCCTAATGCAAGCATTGCTGATGCCATCCTGGAATTCACACTTATCATTACTGTTCTCCTGTTACTCAACTTGCTGCAGCTGCAACGGGGTGCAGCTGTCATCGGGTTTGCTATAGTCAGTGCGGGACGGTTTATTTGCAATAATTCATCTTCACTACCGAATGCCAACCCCGCGACGTCCGACACCTACCCCATGGAAACCGGGACCTACACCGCCGCCAACACCGACCCAGTCAATGAACAATGCGGTCGCCCCGCCACTTGCTGGGATTACACCCTCGATCAGCTGGTAGCTGTAGACCAGGTCGTTGCCGTCGATGACCGGATGGCTGATCTCGACCACGCTCAGCGTGTTCTCCTTGTTCCCCGGCTCATAGACCGACAGCGTGGCGTTGGGCGGGTCGCTTTCGAAATCGTTCGCATCTGCGCCCGCTTTCCATTCGTCCATATAGGCAGGCATCTTCATATGCCCGGCGATGCGCACCGGTCGATCCGAGAAGTACAGCGTCTGCTGACCGACGTTGACCAGCCGCAAGGTCTTGTCATCAGCCTTCAGGTCTTCGGCGGTCTGCACGAACATCAGCTCGACCTTGTCCTCCTCGGCCCTTGCGAGCTGCGGGAGGAAAATCATCGGGGAAGCCACTACGATCACCGCCACCAGCGCCATCAATGTGCGTTTTGTTTTCATTGGTCAGTCTTTATTCTGTGGATTGCATTTTGGATCGGCGTTGGATAAATCACGCCGGGCGTTTTCTGATCCGTGAGCACAGGCTCTACCCAGCCTGGAAGGTCACTATTAATAGCAGATAAGCCTGTAATCTCATTGCCATTTTCTGACAAATGGCTGACAATTTCAGACACTTGATATAATAACTTGCAAATAACGGTAAATAGTATGACAGCGCACAACTGCAAGCTGACACACCCGGCGCCAGGCGGCCACACTGTCAGGATCGGCCCCATGGTGAGCATACCCGCGGTCCTGCGCTCGCTCGGTAGCAATCCAGGCCCCGTGTTAGCGGGCTGTGGCTATAAGCTGGCACAGTTTGAGGATCCTGATGTCAGGGTTTCTTATGTTTCCGTTAGCAAACTGCTGGCACGCTGCGAAGCCGCAACGAATTGTGAGCACTTCGGATTGCTGGTAGGCGAACGTTCTATTCCTTCCCACCTTGGCATTGCGGGGTACCTGGTCAGCAGTGCTCCGGATGTGGGTAGTGCCCTTCGCAGGGTTGTCAAATATCTTGATCTGCATGATCAGGGTGGCGTAGCGACTTTTACCAGCAGCGGTAAACGTACCTTGCTTGGCTACGCCATCAACCTGCCCGGGGTGGAAGCCGCTGAACAAATCTACGACCTCGCGATCACCATTGCCTGCAAGATCATGCGCGCCCTCTGTGGCAGGGACTGGAACCCCGCCGAGGTACTCCTGACACGAAAGACGCCGTCTGACCTGGTCCCCTACAAGCATTTTTTCCGGGCGCCCCTGCGCTTTAATGCAGATGAAAGTGCCCTCGTGTTCCCGACCCGGTGGTTAAGCCATCAGCCCCCCAGCGCGGACCCCCTGCTGCAACGCCATCTGATAATGCAAGCCGACGAGTTGCATGTAAAACAGCATAATGACCTGGTCGGTAATTTACACAGCTTGCTGCGCCAGTGCCTGATGTCACGACAATGCTCAGCCGCAAACATCGCTAGCCAGCTCGGCATGCACGAACGCACACTTAACCGGCGGCTCCAGAAGGAAGGTACCAGCTTTCGACAGGAGCTCGAGCGGGTGCGCTACACAGTAGGGCAGCAGTTACTCTCCGGGACCACTGCGACCCTGGCGGAGATCGCAACATCACTCGGCTACGCGGACGCGAGTGCATTCAGCCGTGCGTTCAGGCAGTGGTCCAGCATCACGCCAGCGCAGTGGAGAGCCCGTGGCGCATCATCTGAATAGGTCGGCGGCATCAAGTGTGCGACACTTTCACGACGAGCACCTTGCAGATGAGTTCCCGGCCGGATTCATCGGGAAAACCAGCCCGGGAGAACGGAACCTACTTGCCAGACGGGAGTACATGAACGTGCGTTTTATTTTCCTGGTCATCATGGCGGCGCTGTCACTGGCAGCCTGCACGACTGGCCCGCAGGTGGGAGAGCGACAGAACTTGTTTCGTGCACTTCCCGGTAGTGAATTTATTCTGCACAAGGGTATCGTTATTCCACCCGGTCGGTTGCGAGTCAGCTTTCAGGGTGGAAAACTGTCATACGGTGCCAGCGAATTCGAGCCGCGCTGCGAGCTTGAACTCAGACACTTCAGTGAAGAACCACAAACCATCCACCCCGGTACCTACAGGATAGACTCGGTGCGCGGTCAGGATCGTTATACGCTCCATCCCGATGAAAAAATCCTGCTGGCGGCAGCAGATGTCCTGCAACTGGCCTCTGACGGCGGCGATTCCCAATGGTATATGAACACCTACCGTATGAAGCTTCAATCAGATGTGCATGCCGACGCACCCACCCTGATTTGTGGCGGCGCCTACAATTTCGCGTTTTATATCCGTTATCCCGACCTGCAGGAGATGCAGGCTGCGCTGGGTGATTATGCGCAACTCAAACTACGCTGATTGACTGCGGCCAGGTCACCTGTCTGGCAGCCCCCGGTCTGTACCCGGGCACCCCCCTCACCGGATCTCGATTCGGTTATAACAGTCAAGGTGCGCAGACACCGCCGTAGGCGACCCCGGTCAAGCGTGCCATCTCGGTCTTGAATGTGGTCAGGTCATCGCTGGAAAACTTCTGCAAATGTCTATGCCCGGCAGCCCGGGCCAGCACGGTCATCAATTCCACCGCAGCCGAGAAAAAACGTGCCAGTCGTTGTGCCGCGATGTCTTCCGGCAAACGGGCACGGAGGTGCGACTTCTGGGTGGCGATCCCGACGGGACAATTGTTTGTATGGCAGGCGCGCATGCCCAGGCAGCCGATGGCCTGCAGGGCCGCATTGGACACGGCCACACCATCAGCGCCCAGGGCCAGTGCCTTGCAAAAATCGGCCGGATGCCTGAGGCCGCCGGTGATAATCAGCGTCACATCCGGGGCATCACTGTTATCCAGGTGTCGTCGCGCGCGTGCCAGCGCAGGAATGGTGGGGACGGATATGTTGTCCCGGAAGATCAGTGGCGCAGCCCCCGTGCCGCCACCGCGACCATCGAGGATGATGTAGTCGACCCCGATCTCCAGTGCCGCATCGATGTCCTTTTCAATATGCTGCGCGGAGAGTTTGAAGCCCACCGGTATGCCGCCGGTCCGCTCGCGTACCTCGGCGGCGAACTCACGGTATTGATCCAGGCGGGTCCACTCGGGAAAGCGGGCCGGAGAAATGGCCGGCTCGCCTTCACGCAAGCCACGCACCTCGGCAATCCTGCCTTTCACCTTGTCACCGGGCAGGTGGCCACCGGTGCCGGTTTTTGCGCCCTGCCCTCCCTTGAAATGAAACGCCTGGACCTTTTCCAGCTTGTCCCAGGAGAAGCCAAAGCGTGCCGAGGCAAGCTCGTAGAAGTAGCGTGAATTTGCGGCCTGTTCCGCGGGTAGCATGCCGCCCTCGCCCGAACAAATACCGGTTCCCGCCAGCTCTGCACCTTTGGCGAGCGCGAGCTTGGCTTCTTCAGACAGCGCGCCAAAACTCATGTCGGAAACGAACAGGGGAATATCCAGATGCAGCGGCTTTTTCGCACGTGGACCGATAATGAGTTCGGTCCCGACGGCCTCCTCGTCCAGCAGCGGCAACCTGTGCAATTGCGCCACGACAAATTGCAGATCATCCCAGACGGGCAGCTGATCACGTGGCACACCCATGGCGGCAGCGGGCCCGTGATGGCCAACTTTTGACAAGCCCTCGTCAGCCAGCTTGCGAATGTACTTTACGTAGGGTTCGTCCCGGGTACCGCTGGGGTCCTGGTAGACACCTTGATAGCTGTCACGCTTGTAGGGCTGCGGGTGATGTTCTGCCCATGCAACAATCTCGTCCTCGTCGACCCAGACCTGTTCATCCTCCACCCAGGCATTGAATCGTGGCAGTTTCTCGCTGTTATTGTATTCGCTGACGCCGGTATCGAGGCGATAGTCCCAGTCATGCACACCGCAAATCAGGTTATCGCCATCGACATATCCGTCGGCCATGAGGGCACCGCGGTGCGCACAACGGCCATACAATACGGTCACCGTGTCATCATAACGCACGATCACCAGGTCGACCTCCGCCACGAGGGCATGTACCGGGGCTCGATCCCCGAGTTCACTCCATTTCTTTATGGCAATCTTTTTCATGTCAATGATGTCCTTGTCGGGTTGAGTTCAGGATGAGTGTGCCTGCAGCGGTGCGATAGTTCTACCGCTCCGAGATGGCAGCTAGCCAGCCACCGGTTGCCTGTAGCGGTGCCGGATTACCCGGCGCGCTGACCCAGGCGGCAAGCGCGTAACGCGGTGCCGTTAATCCTCCCTGCGGTAACGGCACGTTCCAGCGGCCGTTGCCGGAGACATGCGACGCGTGCGCCAGCACCACGAACTGCTGCTTCAGGGTAGCACCGCGATTTTCACCGCGCTCAATCCGGGTATTGATATCAAGGCCCAGCAGCGCAAGGTGTAATTCATACGGCGCGGTTGCTGCATCGAATGTCGCGGTTACCCGGCCCGTTTCAACGCTGACAGACAGATCACCCGGTTCCCTGTTGCTGGCTCGCGGACTCACCCGCAGTGTCCAGCCGCGCCACTCGCGACCATTGGCAAACAGGCCCGGCGTATAGACACTGCGTGCCTTGCCGGCACGGGCATAATTGCGCTGGCGCTCACCGTACTCACCACTGGCATAGACATCCTTCCAGCCGATGTAATCCCAGTAATCGACATGAAAGGCAAGCGGCACAATGCCTGTCCACAGTTCTGCAGCATCGACATACTCATTCAGCCAGCGTTCGGCCGGCGGACAACTGCTGCAGCCCTGCGAGGTATAGAGTTCCAGCAATGTGACCTGACGGTTACCGCTGTTGAATGTGAGCTTTTCGGCGAGCGCACTGCGTGCGTGTATCAGGGCCAGTGCCAGCAGCAGTGTTGCCGGGATGCGCCCGATAGTGTCGGCAGGCATGTATTTACCCTGTTTGCTGCGAATAGGCATGCGCTGGGTCCATGCCGGGAAATATGAGACACTCCTGGGACCCCGTTCCTTACTGATGAGTTCAATAATGAAAGCAACCGCTGAATTACAGGTCGTACCGATAGGCGCAGGCGTTTCCGTACGTCAGCAAGTCAAACACGTTGTGGAGCTGTTACAGGGTCATGATTTCATTCTGGAAACACATGCCTCAGGGACCAACATTGAAGGTGAACTGGAAGTCATCCTTGCAGTGGTCGCACAGATCCACGAGCAACTGCATGCCAGCGGCAGCGTGCGTCTGCTCAGCTACCTGAAACTGGAAACGCGTACCGACAAGGAGCCCACCCTGGCCGGGAAACGACTGTAGCGTTTACACGTGCATAACCTGCCTTATTGATCCTGGAGTTCACCTCCAGTGAGGTTCTGAATCGGTACTGTAGGAGCGCCGTCACCTGCAGGGATGCAGGTGAGGGGCGTGAGCAGGACGCGGAAGCTTCCCCGGCGCGATTGTTTTCATCTTGCACCGAATCGCGGCGAGGACGCCGCTCCTGCAAGTTAGACTTTTGCAATTAATCGGGCAATACAGGGACGGCTGCCGGCCCATGCAAGCATTTGTGATACTTTTGTGACAGCTTCACACTATTATTGTAGTGCCACAGCGACGCAGCCTGCTTATGCCACACCGTATTCTTGTCATCGAAGATAATCACGACATTGCGCGCCTCGTGGAGCTGCATCTGAAGGACCTGTCTTACCAGGTTGACCTGGATTCGCATGGCCGCACCGGCCTGCAACGCGCCATGAACGGAAACTACGACCTCATCATACTGGACATCATGCTGCCCGGACTTGATGGTCTTGAGGTTTGCCGCCGGCTGCGGGGCGCTTCGAACCACACACCGGTATTGATGCTGACCGCGAGAACCACCGAGCTGGACCGGGTACTGGGTCTGGAACTGGGTGCCGACGATTACCTCACCAAGCCGTTCTCCATCATGGAACTGCTGGCGCGCGTCAAGGCCATCATTCGGCGTGCCGGGCTGTCGGAAACACAACGCCCGGACAACGGCTCGGCAATCATCCGTATCAATGGCCTATTGATCGACCCGGTGCGCCGGGCTGTCAGCGTCGACGACTCGGCCGTTGAACTGACGGCTCGCGAGTTCGACCTGCTGCATTATTTTGCCAGCCATCCGGGGCAGGTATTCAGTCGCGAACAACTGCTGAACAGCGTTTGGGGTTATGGTCACGACGGCTACGAGCATACCGTCAATTCCCACATCAACCGGCTGCGCAAAAAGATCGAACGGGACCCGGCTGATGCGCGTTATATACTGACGGTGTGGGGCGTCGGATATAAGTTTGCCGAGGCCGTCAATGCGCCTGTTTAACAACCTCTTCAAAACGCTGTACGCGAAACTGTCACTGGTGCTGTTTCTGCTGTTTTGTATCGTCGGCGGTACCTTTCTTTTTGCTGCCCTGTATTCCGCACAGATGTACCAGCAGGAGGTTGCACAGCGTCTCAATCGTGACCTCGCGATGTATATCGTCGATGAACACGTACTGTTCAGGGATGGAAAGGTCAGCCAGGCGGAGCTGAAAGACCTGTTCCACACCCTGATGATTGTTAACCCGAGCCTGGAACTGTATTTGCTGGGGGCCGACGGCAAGATCCTCTCCTATTCGGCATCACCCGACAAGGTCCATCGGGAGCGCGTCGATCTTTCCCCATTGCAACGCATGCTGGGTGGTAACGCCACACTGCCGGTACTCGGTGATGACCCACGCCATATCGGTCAGCAGAAGGCCTTTTCGGCCGCCCCCATTACTGTCAATGGCAAAATCGAGGGCTACATCTACGCGATACTGGGCAGCGAGCAGACTGATAATATTACGGCGCTGCTAAAAGACAGCTACATCATGCGCTGGAGCGCTGTCGCCGTCGGCACCGCCCTGCTGTTCGCGCTGGGTGCCGGCCTGCTGATCTTTGCAGTGTTGACGCGACGTCTGGGATCGCTCAGTCGCAGCATGGAACAATTCAAACAACAGAATTTCTCTGCAGACGTCTCGTATTCAGTAAAAAATGACGCTTCTGCTGACGAGATCGACCGGCTCAGCAACAGCTTCTTTGAGATGGCAACGCATATCCGTGCACAGATGGAACGCCTGCGTGAAACCGATTCATTGCGACGCGAGCTGGTCGCCAATGTCTCGCAT
>Ga0316192_10003469_pt1 | contig 11509 bp, 7 predicted proteins | sample MerIslwburrow_MG_FD_204931 | JGI IMG/M metagenome (GOLD analysis project Ga0316192, IMG submission 204931) | Coastal sediment microbial communities from Maine, United States - Merrow Island worm burrow | ecosystem: Environmental > Aquatic > Marine > Coastal > Sediment | place: USA: Maine...
GTGAGATGGTTGCACGAAAAATTGCCCATCGCTGGAAACTGGATTGCCGCCAGGATGAGATACTTATAAATACCGGCGACATGCACGAGCTGTTCATGCATTTGATTCGAATCTGCTACCTCACCCCGCTGGTGGAAAAAATGCTGCCGCTTAGCCTTGCGGCATATAACCTATGGGGCCAGTTCGGCCTCGCCTGGATGCGCCTGCAGATCCGACATTTTCGATAGCTCTACTTCGTCATATTCATTTCAAATTTTAGCACATATTTTTAACTAAAAATGCAATCTCCTGAAGTTTTAATATAGCCACAGACCCACACGGACAGACACAGACAATTTTTTAGGGTCTAATTCCCGCAGCTTGCTGCTGAATATAATAGACATCATTCCTATCACCCGATACCACGTCAGCTCTGCTGCGGGGAGCCTTCATTAAAGCATATTGTGCTGATAATGTGCCAAACTGGAGCTAGAACAGCTGCAGTTGCCCGGCCTTTGGTTTTTTTGCCTGAGAGGGCGTTAATTCCTGCCAATCACCCTCATAATTTTCCGGGGGAACATCCGAATAGGTCACTGCCATGGAGTTCTCATCAATCTGCTCGATGTTATCCAGCGGATTGAAAAAGAGCTCCATTTCCTGCCGGGTTACCACTGGAAACTTATAGTGCCGGTTCAAATATTTAGGGTTTCCTTTTTCTTTAGATCGTTCTCGTACAAACTCGAGATGGTTTTGGATCCTCTGACGGATACGGTCATTGGACGTATCAATGACCGTACCCTTGATGGAAAAAATTTGATCCCGAAAATCGGGTTCGATTTCAAAGCCGATGCTGTTTCTGGCCGATGCCATTGCGGCGGCCGTGGTGGTTCCGGTACCCAGAAACGGATCCACCACCGTATCGCCTTTGGTCGAATACATATTAACCAGACGATAGGCCAGCTCAAAAGGAAATGCCCCACTTCTCAACCTGGCAGCGCTATTTTTCATCTTCTGGGTGGTTCCGATTAAACCAAACCACACATCCGAAAACCAGCGGTTCCTTTCTTCCCAGAAGAAGGCGCCTTCCCGCCGGCTTTGTTTTGTCCGGGAACTGATAAATTCTCTTTTAGAGCCTTTGCGCAGGATGAGAATATATTCATGTTCGAGGGTAACGTAGGCCCCGGCCGGCAGCATCCCCGACCCCATAAACTTATTGGGGGCATTGGTTGGCTTGCGCCACAAAATCAGGGGCAGGGCGCTGAAGCCGGTTTTCAGCATGGCCGTCAGGATTCTGGAGTGATTTGGGTATAACCTGAAATCTCCGTCGATGGTCCGGACGGCATCGCCGATATTGATGCAGGCAATACCGCCGTTTATCAATATTCGATAGGTTTCTTTCCAGACCGGGTCTAGTTCCCGGTGCATCCGCTCAAAGGCCTGCAAACCGTTATCGTCTTTTAACGCTTTGATAATTTCGCTATTTTGGCGCTTAAACATATCATCCCACATTTCGATCATGGGGTAGGGCGGTGAGGTGACCACCAGATGCACACTTGCCTTAGGGATGGCACTCATTTTTTTAGAATTTTCAAAATAAATTTTGTGTATTGTTTTCATAATTATTTTTGATTATTATCTATTTTTATACTTTAATAAATTTGAAGGTTACCTCAAATATTTAATCTTCAGTTTTCAACCGTCAATTCGAGCGTGTCTGGGCTATACTGATATTTCATATATCCTTCGGATAGTCAATTATCTCTTTCCCTTTTAGGAAATGAGGCTTATAAAGATAGTAATTCCCAATTCCCCAATAAACGGGGATTTAGATATTGTTGCAACCGGGCTCTTCCGGGGCAGGCAGATGTATCAAAGGAGACGCATTGTGAAAAAATTAACGGTAGAGGACTTGGAAATTAATGGCAAGCGAGTTTTGATGCGGGTTGATTTTAACGTGCCGCTGGAGGCCGGAAAAGTTGCCAATGACAAGCGTATCAAGGCGGCCTTGCCGACAATCAAATATATTGCAGACAAAGGCGGAAAGCTGGTCCTGATGTCGCATCTCGGCCGGCCGAAAGGATCAAGAATTCCCGAGATGTCCTTGAGACCTTGCGTGGCGGCATTAAGCCGGCTGTTGGGCAAAGAGGTCGCCTTTGTCGATGACTGCATCGGAGAGGCCGTTGAAAGCGCCGCAGCCGGGCTTAATAACGGAGATGTTCTGCTACTTGAAAATCTTCGCTATTACAAAGAGGAAACGGACAATGATTCCGAGTTTGCCGGAAAACTTGGCAAACTCGGCGACGTTTATGTCAACGATGCCTTCGGGACCGCCCATCGGGCCCACGCCTCCACCGAGGGGGTGACGCATTTTTTCAAACAGTGTGCCGCAGGATATCTCATGGTGAAAGAACTCGACTACCTTGGAACGGTTATGGAAAATCCTGCAAGGCCGTTTGTCGCCATCCTCGGCGGGGCCAAAATATCCGGTAAAATCGATGTCATTACCCACTTGTTGCCCAAGGTGGACAAGGTAATTATCGGTGGTGGTATGGCCTACACTTTTTTTAAAGCCCGGGGCCTTGAAATCGGCAACTCTTTGCTTGAAGCGGATAAGGTGGCGGTTGCCAAAGAAATTTTGGCACAGGCCGGCGACAAGCTTGTTTTACCCGTTGATTGCATGGTTACCGATTTTTTCGATTTTGAGGCCCGCAAAATAGGCACACTGAAGGAGGTCGGTGCAGAGGCCATTCCTGCCGGTTGGCAAAGTCTTGATATTGGGAGCAAATCAATCAATACATTTCGTTCCGTGCTCGAAGATGCCAGAACCGTTGTCTGGAACGGCCCCATGGGGGTGTTTGAAATAGACGAAACCGCTCGGGGAACTTATGCCATTGCCGATCTATTGTCCCAGGTGACCGCTAAAGGGGCCACTACCGTGATCGGTGGCGGTGATTCGGCCTCGGCCGTCAATAACGCCGGGGTGGCAGATAAGGTTTCGCATGTCTCCACCGGCGGCGGGGCTTCGCTGGAATTTATCGAAGGCAAAACCTTGCCGGGGGTTGCGGCGCTGACCGATAAGTAAGTGCTAAGTCACTTTCTAAAAATAAAAAAAAGGGATTCTAATTTAATCTTCGAATTAGACAGGATTGACAGGATTATCTGGAGAAATTAATCATCATGTTAGTCCTGCCGCTCCAATCGAACAAGCAATCCCCGCCATATCGCCAACGTTAGTCTTAAATACTCGTTTGTCGATGTTAATATCTTTAGCATAAGATGTAAGTTGTACCTTATTGGCTGTCTAAGGCCCTTGGCTCGTGGATCAGTGACTGAAACCGAAAAACCGCCACCGATCTTCGGATGATAACATATCGTCGCTTGTAGATTTCCCTTTTCGTAGAATTTCAGGAAAACGTCGATGACAGCCCTTTGGAGTGGTAAAAACTGAATCATCAAAAGATGCGTGGCTACAACCACCCCGCTTCCCAGCCTTTCCCTTACAAATGCCAATATGGTTTACACCCAATCGAAGATTCGCAAATTAAATTTACAGTGGATGCATTGTATCCTCTATCGGAGATTTATTGGGTGAATGGTGATTCTGGCAAAAATCTAAAATAATGTCAGATAGTTATATGTATGATACGGCAATGGCTTTACTGTCTCCTGCTTCTGGCACAGATCATGCCTTAGGATAACTGCTGGGCGGCAAAAACCTGAAATTTATCGGCATTATCCTTGACAGGACCATTTCAATTGATGGGATAAATAAACTTTCAACGTACTGGAATTGTAGCGAGTGACGCCGGGGAGCGTCACTCAATTCGGTCTTCCGAGCGTTGAACCGGGGGATATCATTGCTCTTAAATTGGCTAAAAAGGAGGTAATTCTCATGGCATATCATTTTCGTAATTTGATATTTGAAGGCGGGGGCGTAAAAGGCATAGCGTATGTGGGGGCGTTGCAGGTGCTGGAAGAAAAGGGGATCCTGCCCGAAATTACGCGGGTCGGTGGAACTTCCGCCGGGGCGATCAATGCCGTTTTGCTGGGACTGAACTTCACCCCTCAAGAGACGTTTCGCATTCTCAACAAACTGGATTTTAAGAAATTCATGGATGATGATGTAGGCGCATTACGCGATACCAAGCGGTTACTTAATGAATTTGGGTGGCACAAAGGCGATTTTTTCCGTAAATGGATTTCCACCTTAATCAAAAAAAAGACCGGCAATTCCGACGCCACTTTCGCGGATGTCCAGGCCCAAAAGGAGAAGAAAGGCTTTCGCGACATGTATTTTATGGGGACCAACCTGTCAACTCATTTTGCCGAAATTTTTTCCTTCGAGCGCACGCCCCGGATCTGCCTGGCTGATGCTGTGCGCATTTCCATGTCCATCCCACTATTTTTTGCTTCCCACCGCAGTCCGAGAGGAGATATTTATGTCGATGGCGGGGTGCTGGACAACTATCCAGTCAAACTTTTTGACCGACAGCGCTACCTGGATCCTGACAGTTTGGCGAGCCATGGCTTTGAAACGGATTACTACGCCAAACACAATCGAAAGCTCGAGCGCAAAAATTTAAACATCAGTCCTTATCTATTCAATAAAGAAACCTTGGGATTTCGTTTGGATAGTGCTCGTGAAATCGCCGTGTTCCGCGACCAGGCCGAGCCGACCCATGAAGATATCGACGATTTTGGGTCTTATTCTTTAAATCTAATCAAAACCTTTCTGGATGCCCAATCCAATCAGCACCTGCACGGCGACGACTGGCAGCGAACCATTTACGTCGACACCTTAGGGGTTAAGACCACAGAGTTCAAGATCACCGACGCCAAGAAAAAGGCTCTCGTCGATTCCGGGCGCAAGGGGACCGAAACCTACCTCAAATGGTTCGACGACCCGGCCAGTGAGCCGGCCAATCGCGTTTGATGTGAAAGCATTATTAACGATGGCTTAAGCTCATTAATGCCTTCTTTTTCCTTAACCCTGAACCTGTGAACGGTTACATAAAAAGTAGTAAAGGAGGTTCTCATGGCTTTAAAAAATTATGGTGTTCTAAAAGGCCGCCCCATTGATCGGCGGCTCGGTTTCGGCAGTTCACCCCATTATCAGGTTCATTTGGTCGATGACGACGATGATTATCGTATTGCTGTCAATGTCAAGTCCAAGAAGTCGCCTTCGGAACTGCTCTATTTGATCGAGGAGAGTTATGCCCATCCGCTGGTGGATGATTTAAAAGACCTGCCGGCCGGTTTTACGACCATCGAGAGGGTGCCGGGAGGCCTGGCTCTTGACTACATTCGCGGCAACTTGTTTGCTCCGGACAAAATGATTGCGCTGCCTTTTGATGTCCCCGGGCCGGACAACGATCTGAATGAGAAGATCGACTATCATGTCCAAAGAGCGCTGGCTGAGGAAGATGCAATGATATATGCCTTTGGCGAGCGCTGGGGGCCGGAACCCAATGCGCGTGACAAATACTTCGGGTTCAAGCCGGGTAACGGCATCCACGACATCCACATGAATCAGGGCAGCGTGGAAGAATTTCAAAAATACAATGGCGTTTGGCAGGACGGCGGCATCTTGATTCATCTGCCTTCCGACGACCGCTGGGTGGCCGTTTTCCTGGCGTTTCAATCCCAGTGCTGGCACACCGACGATGAAATGGGCAATTGGACCGGCGACGTCGACCAACCGGCCGAAGACAAGTGTGTTGTCATCATCGCCGCCACGGTCAACCCGGCCGGCCATGATCCCGGACTGGAAAGAGTGCTGCTGCTCAATACCTTGGCAACGGCGGTTAATCTGGATGGCTGGGCGCCCTGGCCGACAAAAACAAGCGACGGCACCCCCTGGACGGCATCGCCCTGGAAGCCGGTGCCGTGACGGCGCTGACGCTGCCGGGGCCAACGATCCAGCTGAGCAACCAGGGCGGTATTATTACCCTGTTAAACAGCGATGGCTTGAAAGTTCATGGGGTGCAGTACAATAAAAAGGATGTCTCCGAACAGGGACGGACCCTTGTTTTTTAATCGAAAGAATACCTCGCAGCTCTGCTGCGGGGAGCTTCATTTTTATGGGTTTCTCTTTACTCTCGATGCCCTGGGGTGAAATTTTACATCACCATATTTGCGAATGCGAGTCTTAAGCCTTATGTTAAAACATGGAAAATACCACGGAAAGGAGGAAAATTATGACCGATGAAATGAATGCAGTCCAACATTTGGAGGCGGCCGCCCGACTGGTTAGAGAGGAACACGCTTCCATTTCGGTAGTGGGGAGACCTTTGACGCCCGAGGAAGAACGCCGCTTGCAGGCCCTGGAAACAGCCGAGGTTGATATTGAAAGTGCCATCGGCCATTTGACGGGTTTGACTGACGGTCACGGGGTAAACCTACCCGCTGACGGGCGCTATGCGGTCGGCAATGATGCCTTGGCCGTCGAGCTGCGTATCGATCTGGCCGGATCCAATATCATCAGCGGCGATATATTTTCGGCGGTGGGTGGTTTTCGCGAGTATGTGGCCTCTTTCCGCAGTGAGCCCGGCGCGGAAATAACTCCGGTGGATAATCCACTGGAAATCGTTGCCGAAGATCGCGATGGTAAACACGCCCAGGGGGAAGTGCTGTTTGGCAGTGCGGACGTAACGGATATCACCATGACGCTGTTGCTCGACGCGGCGCTAATCGCCTTGCCGGTCAACCAGACCATGACCTTTGCCGGGCGTTTTGAAGGGGACGCCATGCGAGAGCTGGGTGTCGAACTGGAGTCGGAGATTGGAATCGATCCGCTGCCGGAATGGGATTTTAACGGCGAAGCCATGACAGTGGAAAAATCCTTTGCCAATGCGGGATTTGATGTTTTCAATGTCGGGTTTCGCAGTCAGTTTCCCAGCCCCTCTTCGGGTAAATGGGACACTTCGCAGCTTCACGGATTGATGGCCCAGTTTGCCCAGGAGCCGATCGACCGCAAGTCCTGGAATCTGCACTTGCTGCTCCTTGAGGAATCGACCCTGGGCGGTCTGCTGGGCGTCATGTTTGATTCCGGCGAGGCAGATGTCAATCAATTGCCGCGGCAAGGAGCGGCCGTGTTCCAGCGGCCGATTAAGACCCGCCCGGATTGGCCGCGTAAACTGATTCAGACCACGGTCCATGAACTCGGCCATGCCTTGAACCTGGCTCACCGGTTCGAGCGCCCGGTGGGACGCGCCGATTCCACTTCGTTTATGAACTACGACTGGAAATATCTTGGCGGGATGAATGCCGACCGGTTTTGGCGCGAATTTGACTTTACCTTTGATGCCGATGAGGTGGCCTTTCTAAGGCACGGCCCGTTGGCCAATGTCATTCCCGGCGGGGCTGAATTTCACACGATTCCCTATTGGGAGAACCCCGATGGCGGTTATGTACCGTATATTCCCGAAATCCCGTCCGATGACTTCCGTATCCGTCTACTCCCCCCGGCTAGCGGAACCCTCTTCCAGTTTGGCCAGCCGGTCCTTTTGACGGTTGAACTGACCAACAATACCGGTCGAACCATGGAGTTGCCGCGCTTTTTGCTGGATCCCAAGGCCGGCTTTCTGGAGCTGGTCGTCAAGCGGCGAACCTCACCGGCCAGCGGGGGGACACCGAGCCCGGGGATGGTTTTTCGACCCATCATCCATCGTTGTTTTGATATGGATCTGGCGGCCGCCGACGTGGTGCCCCAGGGTGGGACGCTGGTCGATAATGTAAACCTGACCTTCGGGTCCGCCGGTTTCACATTTATCGAACCCGGCGACTATGAGGTTACGGCGGTATTTATGTGGCAAAAGGCCTTTAGGGATATACGTACCATCAAGTCGGCACCCTTATCGATCCGCGTTGCCTATCCCAAAACGGATGAAGAGGAAAGGGAAGGTCAAGAGCTGTTTCGCCGGGACGTGGGCGTTTTCTTTGCTTTGGGAGGATCCGATGCCTTGTCGGACGCCGAAGATGTCCTGGATGCCATCGTGGATCGTCGCCAACATCGCGCTAAGACCGTCACTGATCCGCTGGTGGCCAATATCCTGCGCAGCAAAGCCATTAATCAGGCGCGCGACTTTATCCACTACCGAAATGGGAAATATCGTAAGCGTTCGGCGAACCTTGAAAAAGCACAGGCTATTTTTTCATCGATCAGCAATGTGACGAAGAAGATTTTCGATCCGCAGACGAGTTCAGCGACAGCCAAATTCGCCGCTGCGATTAAAAAAGAGGGGAAAGGCAAGAAGTAGCGTATAGACCGAAGCGTTCTTTTGTCAAGCTTTACAAGGCCGAACAGTGAACCGCAGAATAGCTTTTCGATTGGGTATTGCAATCAATATACAACTAAAATAAAATTACAGAGTTTCTTCCTCGATCAGATTGGAGGCTAGCGGCCAGAGGCGTCGCTTATATCTGGCTCATCGTCGAGTGCTGAAAGGGCGCGTCGCATCTGCCGCAGGGCTTGGCGGATGCGATGTTCGTTTTCAACCAGCGCCAGCCGGAGGTAACCTTCGCCTTCTTCACCGAAACCGATCCCGGGGGCGATGGCCACATTGGCGTGTTCCATCATGTGAATCGCGAATTTCATCGAACCTAAGCGGCAGTGCGGTTCCGGAATGGGCACCCAGACGAACATGCCGGCGCCGGGTTTTTGTACGGGCCAACCCATTGACTCCAGCCCCTGGCAGAGCGTATCGCGTCGGTTTTGATAGACGCCGGCTTGCTACCGCACGTCATCGTCACAATCACGCAAGGCCACGATCCCGGAAACCTGGATCGGCGAAAAAATACCATAATCGTAATAGCCTTTGATTTTGGCAAGTCCTTCAATCAGTTTTTTATTGCCCACACAGTAACCCAGTCGCCAGCCGGCCATATTAAATGATTTAGAAAAGGAGCCGAACTCCACGCCCACCTCCCGGGCTGCGGGTATTTCCAGAAAACTGGGGGCCCTTTACCCGTCAAACGTAATTTTGGCGTATGCAAAATCATGCACGACAATAAATTGATATTTTTTGGCCAGGGCCACGATCTCGGCGAAAAGATCGCGGCTGCCCAGTTCGGCGGTGGGATTATGGGGATAGTTGATGATCAGGACTTTGGGGGGCGGGTAGAGGGATTCACACATGGTCGCAATCCGTTGCGGAAAACTATCCTCGGCGGTGATGGGTATCCGGATGACATTTCCGCCGGCGATGGTGACGGCGTATATATGGATGGGAAACGCTGGTGCCGGGACCAGCACGGTATCCCCCGGACCGACAATGGCCAGGGAAAGATGTGAAATGCCCTCCTTGGAACCGATGGTACAGATGACCTCGGTCTCACTGTTCAGAGAAATACCGTATTCCTGTCGGTAGGATTTGGCAATTTCCTTGCGAAGATTGCGCAGACCCATAGCCATTGGATAGCGATGACTTTTGGGGTCCTGGGCAACCTCACACAGTTTTTGAACAATCGGCGCCGGTGTCGGATCAACCGGGTTTCCCATGCCCAGATCGATGACATCATCGCCTTTGAGCCGCTTTTCGGTTTTCATCTTATTGATCATACCAAAAAGATATGGCGGCAGCTGCTCCATACGTTGTGCGAATTGAATCTCATGTTGGAAATGGATAACGTGCAACTCATTGCACACAAATAGACTCTATAATACTCGATATATTTGTAATAAAATAAGAATAGAAATTATACTTGACAATATTTAAGGGTTAGGACTATGAAAACACGATCCAGTCTTAGCGGCGATATTTGTTACTCACACCTTTCATTCCTAACCCGGTTCCGCCGATGGCGGAGAACTAAAAAAATCTTTTCATAAAATACAAAAAAAACCTATTAATAGATTAAGCTGAACATCCTAAGAAAGGAGCGATTTGTACCATGGCACAGGTGATTGCAGACCGGCGCGATATTGATTTTGTTCTTTATGAGCAATTAAAGACAGATGAGATGACCAGCCTCGATAAATACAAGGATTTTAATAAAAAAACCTTTGATATGATTGTCACCGAAGCGCGAAATTTCGCGATAAAAGAGCTGCTGCCGACCAACGCCGAGGGCGACAAGCAAGGGCTTGGCTTTGAAAACGGCCAGGTAAACGTCCCGCAATGTTTTCATCGCGCCTATGATCTTTTTGTTGAAGGGGAATGGACATCCTTGACTGAAGATCCGGAATGGGGTGGCCAGGGGTTGCCCAACACCATTTCCCAGGCGGTTTCCGAATATCTGATCGGTGCCAATTGGGCGGTGGCCAATTATGTCGGCATGGGTCACGGCACGGGAAAGATGATCGAAATTTTCGGCACCCAAGCGCAGAAAGACATATTTTTAAAAAATTTATATACCGCAAAATGGGGCGGCACCATGCTCTTGACCGAATCCCAGGCCGGCTCGGATGTCGGTGCGCTGACGACCACCGCAGTCAAGAATCCCGACGGCTCCTATGCCATCAGCGGCAATAAAGTTTTTATCACCAATGGGGATCATGATCTGGCGAAAAATATCATTCACCCGGTTCTGGCACGGATCGAAGGTAATCCGCCGGGCACCAAGGGGATTTCCATTTTTCTCGTGCCCAAAATATGGGTCAACGAAGACGGGAGCCTGGGAGAACCCAATGATGTGGTGTGTACGGGGATAGAAGAAAAAATGGGGATCCACGCCAGTTCCACCTGCTCCATGACTCTGGGGGGCAAAGGCAACTGTCGGGGATTGCTTCTTGGAGAAGAACGCCAGGGGATGAAGATCATGTTCTACATGATGAATGAGGCGCGGCTGGGCGTTGGATTTCAGGCCTTTAATTACGCTTCGGCCGCTTATTTGTATGCGCTTAACTATGCCAGAGAGCGGGTTCAGGGCCGGGATCTCGAAAAAGGCAAAGATCCCAACTCCCCCCAGGTGCCGATCATCCGGCATCCGGACGTACGCCGAATGTTGCTGGGAATGAAAGCCTATGTGGAAGGGATGCGCAGTTTTATCTATTATGTGGGTCAGTGTCTTGATAAGGAAGCCCTGGCGGCCGACGAAGCTGAAAGATCGTATTACAAGGGGTTCGGAGATTTGCTGACCCCCCTGGTGAAAGCGTATTGCGCCCAGCGCGGTTTTGATGTTTGTGTCACGGCCCTGCAGGTTTACGGCGGATACGGCTACATCAAAGAATATCCGGTTGAGCAGCTTGTCAGGGACTGCAAGATTACGTCGATATACGAGGGTACGGACGGCATTCAGGCCATGGATCTTCTGGGACGGAAATTGGGAATGTCGCAAGGACGGGTGTTTATGAATTTCCTGGGAGAAATCCAAAAGACGATTGTACTGGCAAGGGACACCCAAGGATTGGAAGAATTAACCGCCGAATTCGAAAGGGTCGTCAATCGGTTGGGGGAGGTCGCCCTGCACATGGGCAAGAGCGCCCTGTCACCCAAATTTAAAGTCGCCTTTGCCCATGCCTTTCCGTTCCTGGAAGTCATGGGTGATGTTGTCCTGGCGTGGATGTTATTGTGGCGGGCCGCCCTGGCCA
>Ga0316192_10003476_pt1 | contig 11502 bp, 12 predicted proteins | sample MerIslwburrow_MG_FD_204931 | JGI IMG/M metagenome (GOLD analysis project Ga0316192, IMG submission 204931) | Coastal sediment microbial communities from Maine, United States - Merrow Island worm burrow | ecosystem: Environmental > Aquatic > Marine > Coastal > Sediment | place: USA: Maine...
CTATCATTTTTATAAAGATGGAGCGATGCGACTCATTAACTTTAGGCACTTCCCACTTTAGATCACTTTAGTCACTTGTTTTGTGAGCCACCGTAACCTTGCTGGCGCTGGGCATCGATCCTCTGGATCTTAGCGTCAGAGGTCAGAAGACAGAGCACAGAAAGCAGGTTAATTAATGGTGTCAGAAATATGTTAAAAAATAAAAAGCTATTCCCTCTGAAATGAGGTTGTGATAAAAGGAAAATGATCATGAAATACCGGAAAGAAAAAGACACCATGGGAACCGTGTTGGTTCCGGAGACCGCCTATTACGGACCCCAGACCCAGCGGGCGGCTGAGAACTTTCCCATTGGTGATTTAAAACTTCCGGCATCTTTTATTCGTGCCCTGGCGCTGGTCAAAAAGTGTGCGGCCCGGGTAAACCAGGAGCTGGGATTACTGGATTCAAAACTGGCCGATGCGATTGCGGCGGCGGCCCGGGAGATCGTTGACGGCCAGCTTGGTGACCAGTTCGTGGTCAATGTGTTTCAAACCGGCTCCGGCACCTCAACCAACATGAATATGAATGAGGTGGTTGCCTGCCGTGCCAATGAAATTTTAAGCGGGAAAAAGAGCGGTAAATCCCCGGTTCATCCCAATGATCATGTCAATCTGGGCCAATCGAGCAATGATGTGATCCCCTCGGTGATCCACATTGCTGCTCTGACGTCCATTCGGAATCACCTAATTCCTTCCCTTAATTTGCTCCAGCAGTCCCTTGCCAAAAAGGCTAAAAAATTTGTAAATATTCATAAGATTGGCCGGACGCATTTGCAGGATGCGGTTCCCATGCTGCTGGGTCAGGAATTTTCCGGTTATGCCCGCCAGATCGAACTGGGGATCAAAAGAATCACTGCTGCCGAAGAGCGGCTTTGCGAGCTGGCCCTGGGCGGCACGGCTGTAGGAACCGGTACCAATACGCATCCGGAATTTGCTGCCAGAGTGATTGCGTTGCTTTCTTCAGAAACGAATATCTCGTTTCAGGAAGCGGCCAATCATTTCGAAGCCCAGGCTGCTCAGGATGCCGCGGTTGAGGCCAGCGGGGTTTTGAAAACCCTGGCGGTGGGTCTGGTTAAAATTGCAAACGATATTCGCTGGCTGGCCTCGGGTCCTCGATGCGGTATCGGCGAGATCAACCTGCCATCTTTACAACCGGGCTCTTCGATTATGCCGGGCAAAGTCAATCCGGTGATTCCCGAAGCCGTCATTCAGGTAGCCGCCCAGGTAATGGGCAATGACACCACTATTATGATGGGGGGGCAGGCCGGCAATTTTGAGCTTAACGTGATGCTGCCGGTAATAGCGTACAATCTTTTACAGTCCATTGACCTGCTGGCATCAGCGGCTGATACCTTTGCAAAAAAATGTATTGACGGCATCAGCGCCAACATGGAAACTTGTAGAGGTTTTATCGAGAAAAGTCTGGCGCTGGCCACCGGATTGGTTCCAAAGATCGGATACGACAAGGCCGCTGCGGTTTCCAAAAAGGCCCATGAATCCGGCAAAACGATCCGCGAAATTTTACTTGAAGAAAAGATTCTAAGTGAAAAAGAATTCGACGATTGGCTGCAGGGCCAATTCGAATAATACGCAACATTAGCCAATAAGCATTTTACCACGAAAACACGAAAGAACAAAAACACGAAAATAATCAAAACCAAAACATATTTCGTGCTCACGCGGCGCAAGCGCCTGCGGTGCGCGTTTTAAATTTCGTGTTTTCGTGGTTAACTTCTATCTAATATTTAAAAAGCTTTTGCCATTTTTAAGAAAAGGAGGAACTGCATGGCCAGAGAGAATTACCGGATTAAAACCGCCTGTCCGCAATGCGGATGTACCGAGCTAACCGTACTGTCACCCCAGGAGATCAAAGAAAAATATGGCGATGTTCCTAATTTTGACATGGAATGCGGTGAATGCATGGAAAAATACTCGGCCGAAATGAAGTCCGCCTGTCCTGAATGGGATAAAGACTGCAAACTGCAGGAATAATAAATTTTCATTTGAGGATGAAGTCGATGGCCGAAACCTCGTGCCAGTATGATTTTACCGGCATTGCCCGCCTGAAGCTTTTCTGGGCACTTTCCCGAACCCCTCACGGGCTACTGGATATGTGTACTGCCGCCCTGGCTTCACTGCTGTGGCTGGGCCATTTCCCTTCATTTAAAATAATCGGTCTGGGGCTGATTACGGTCTTTGCCGGCTATACCGCTGTTTATGCCCTCAATGATGTGGTCGGTTACCGTTCCGATAAAAAGAAAGTTCAACAGGGAAATTTGCGGGGCATTGAGGATTGTGAAGATCTCGATGCGATGTTTGTGCGCTACCCGATGGCGCGCGGACTCCTGAGCTTTAAAGAAGGACTTGTTTGGGCGGTGGCCTGGGCCCTTTTGGCTTTAATTGGCGCTTACCTGTTGAACCCGATATGTGTTTTGATATTTGTTGGCGGCTGTATCCTTGAAACCGTCTATTGCTTAATGTGGAACATCAGCCCTTCGCGCACGCTTCTCAGCGGAATCGTTAAAGCCGCCGGCCCGATCGCTGCTGTGTTTGCCGTCGATCCGAATCCTTCTGTTCCCTATTTGATTATTTTATTTTTTTTAATATTCTTCTGGGAAATCGGCGGCCAGAATGTTCCCAATGATTGGATCGATATAGAAGAAGATGTCCGTTTCGGGGCCCGGACCGTCCCTATTCGCCTGGGGATTGAAGAGGCCAACGTCATTATTTTTGGTTCCGTTATTTTGACTGTCATTTTATCGGGCATCTTGCTGATTTTATCCTCTGTCACTTTCGAGCTCCCATTTATAATTGCCTTTGCTTTTGTGGGGTTTTATTTTCTGTTGATGCCGACAATCAAGTTATATCAATCGGAAGAAAGTTCGCATGCTTTGATTCTTTTCAACAAGGCCAGTTATTATCCCCTGGCGCTGCTGGTCGTTGTCGCCATCAAATTGATAATCTAAGTCAACATCTTTGGGAGGGGAGCGTTTATGCAGGAATTTGATATTGCCGAGTTGGAAAAATACGATGGTAAAGGGGGTCGACCCATCTATATTGCCTATCAAGGCAAAGTCTATGACGTCAGCGACAGCAAGTTATGGAAAAGTGGTCTGCACATGAAACGCCATCATGCCGGCGGTGATCTGACAATAGACATCCAGGGGGCACCACATGCGCCCGATGTTTTAGAAAGATATCCGCAGATCGGTACGCTGAAAGAAGAAGTGGCAGATGTTGCGGAATTAGAGATTCCCCGGTCGCTGGCATGGTTGTTGGAAAAATACCCTTTCCTCAGACGCCATCCCCATCCGATGACCGTTCATTTTCCTATTGTTTTCACGTTTTCCACTTCGATTTTCAATATTCTGTATTTGATTACCGGGATTAAATCATTGGAAATAACCGCCCTGCACAGTCTGGCAGCCGGGATTTTGTTCACCGCCGTCGGTATTGCCACCGGCGTATACACCTGGTGGTTGAACTACATGGCGCAACCCATGCGAGCGGTAAAAATTAAAATACCGCTTACCCTCACCCTGCTGGTGACCCTGGTCATTATTTTCATCTGGCGCATTTCCGATCCGAATGTCCTCGATTCCATCCAGGGCGTCAACATTCTTTATTTACTCCTTGTGCTGGCGTTGATCCCGATGATTACGGTTATTGGATGGTTTGGGGCGTCTATGACATTCCCTGTCGAAAAACACTAAACCGGCTTTTAGGGCATCATCTTTTGCCCGATGGCTGCGTTGTGAGCCGCTTCAAAATGCTCACGTACTCCGTGTACGCTCCGCTTTTAAAGCGGCTCACGCCTTGCCCTCGAACAAAATCTAATGCCCTAAAAGCCGGTTTGGAATTTGGAATTTTGAACGGGCTAAATCCACATGCGGCGGACTAACAGGACCAATGTTATAATAAGTAAAAGCTGTGATTTAAAACGAGTATCACAACATTTTCAGAGTTTCAAAAGTAATGATAAGTTGGATATTACAGGTTTCAATACGGCTATTAAACCTGAGATCAATAGCAGATAGCAGCACCTTGGCTTTAATGCTGGGATTCAGGGATGCGGCACATATTGTAAATGGATTACAAAGTCAAGAGCAGTTGCGAAAAAGCCGGCAATCGCCGGTGTGAGAAGCCAGGCGATGAGTATGTTTGCCAGAGTGCGACCGCTTACGGTGCTAATCCCTTTGACAATACCTACACCCAGAACCGCCCCTATCACTGCTTGGGAAGTAGAAACAGGGACCCCTATAAATGTATAAATATGGACTGTAATGGACTGAGCCAAAAGCACTACCAGAGCGGAAAACGGATCGAGCCTAACGAGCTTCTTGCCTACGGTCTCCATGACTCGTTTGCTGAGGGTCAGTATCCCAAGTCCAATGCTCAAACCGCCAATAAGAGCTGCCGAAAAGACGCTTAGATGGCCTGCGCCCACAAAAACGGCAGTCACATTAGCAACATTGTTTGCTCCGAGCGCATATGCTCCATATGATCCAGCAGCAATCATTAAGAGGCGTATCAATATGTCGGATTGAAATAGATTGATTTTTAAATTGTTATAAAAGGCAGCCAGTACCTTATAAATGATAACTGCGATCACCGCTGCTCCAACAGGGGTTCCAAACCAGCATGCCACAACCTTTCCTAACCCTGCCAGATTAAGCTGTTGGTTAAGAATACCGATGCCTAAAATGGCACCTACAACTGCCTGGGAAGTTGAAACAGGAAGCCCCAAAATCGTCATTATGGTTACAGTGGTGGCTGCTGCTACAGAGGACACGACCGCTTGTTCAAGGGTAAATTGAGTTAGGCCTTTGAGAGTTTCAATTCCTGCCTGGCCTTGCAAAAGAGCCCCTAAGAGAACAAAGACAGAGGCTAAAACTGCAGCTGTCCAGAATTTTAGCATTCTGGAGGCCACAGCCGAACCAAAGACATTGGACGCATCATTTGCGCCCAAAGACCACCCAAGAAAAACCCCGCCTAATAGAGAAAGCACTATACATGCCTCTTCATACTAATGATGTTGATTCGTTTTGACACACGGTCGGCTTGATCCGAAATCTCGCCCATATGAATTATCATTTCTTTTAGTTGCAGTTTCTGGAATGGATCGATATCAGAATCAAAGATCGTGGTAATGATCCGGCGTTCGATATGATCACAATGGCTTTCATTATAATCAATTTTGGAAACTAAGGACCTCAATTCCTCACTTTTCTTGAACAGAGCAGAAGTCTGCTTAAACAAGAGGTCGCAGCTGTCGAGAGAAACTTCGATTAACTCCTTGATATCCGAAACAATGAAGTCGGGGATTACCAACTTTTGAGTTTTAATCATATTAAGAATCAGCTCCAAGATTCTTGGAATCTCATCTATCGATTCTAAGAGTCCCATAATGTCCCCGCGTGATTCAGGTATAAGGGCCTTACCGTACATAAGGGCTTTAATTTCTTCACGAATGTCGTCAGCCTTGGATTCGAATTTATGGGTTTGCTTTGTCAGGAAATCAAAATCACCACATACACCCTTCTTTAAGCAGGAATTTAGTGCCTCAGAAAAATGTTGCTCAGTCATCTTAAGATTATCCAAATAGTCATATATCAACGATTCAATCTGCAGTTGTTTCTTAAAAAAAATCTTTAGCACGTTATCCTCCAATTTCACATATTGGGTGGATTATGATTTTTAAAACCCCAAAGTGGAGTTTTATTATGTTATAGTGCAAAATAGAAAAGGATGAACAGCAAATTACAGGGGGGGACTATGTTCGTGGCAAAGCAGGTGTTTTTTGCGGAGTGAATCGTGGAACTGGTCTATATTTATAGCGAATGTTTTATTCATAATTGTATGGTAAGTTGAATTTTTATAAATTTCAAGTGCTATAAATCTAATATCACCCAAGTACCGATTGAGAATACCTGAAAATACCGAAAGTACAGATATGCAAAAATATCACAACTTCAGGAGGCCGGTCAATTTTGCCGATAAGTTGGAGATATCACCGCTTGATAACGCCGCGGATAAGTCGCGAGCGATTAGCGAGTCGATCTTGATCCGCATGTTAGCCTGTTGCCAAGAAACCTTCATGAAACTCAATAGTACCTTTCGGAACCTTTTCGTTGAACGGCAAGGCAAGGAAAACTTCTTGCGGAATCCCCTCATGAACCAGCTCTGGATAATTCCTGAACCCAAACCGTTGTGCATGGCTAACAAGTAATTATACAGGTCTGTATATCAATACCATTGTAATGTTATCCATCCCTAAATTCCATAGGTTATCGTACCAAAAAGCCAAAGATCATCCAATTACCGATTGAGAATATTACAAAGACAGTGAACTTGTGATACGCGAGAATATCACAACCTCTAAAAATTTAAAAACAGAAAGGTGAAGGACCTAAATTCCACAGGAAATTTTTTGGTCTGGTCTCAGTACTCCACAAAAAGGGATGCGGAATAGTCCTTGACAGCTCATGTCTTAAAACGACAATTCATGGCTCCAGGGGGACGATTCATGGCGGAAAGCGACGACTCATGGGGGAAACTTTTTTTGCTGTCAATATTTCACGAGCGCCCCCTCTTTTCTAAGTATTTTGAAACAAGTTTGGTATTATTAGAACCTATCTCAAAAATAGGATTTTGGTTCAAGATTGCGGCGGGGCAGAGCTTTAAACCGGAGGCATACTGTTGTATGTTGAGGATTTAAAGCGAGGCACCAACAAAGATATTGGGCCAAAAGACATTTTTGAGATAGGTTCTAAATAAGGTTGCATCAGATGCGGACATATGAACCCTTTTTTTGGGATACAATTTCGGCATGGATGCCGGTTTTTAAAAGTTTGAAATCGGATTCCTCAACATTTACGATTGGAAACGTCTTTCCGTAAAAGTGCTTTCCAACAACCGGGCCGGTGGCAAGTAATGGCTCTGTCCGGATGTTGATAATTGCCGCTGGCGCAAGATTCAATCGTAAAAGCTCTAAAATCATCAGCGAGCCTGTACTTGAACCCTTACCAAAAGGGAATACCAGGACCTTTTCTGAAATCGATTCTCCAAACAGTTCATGGCGCCTGTCCGAAATATTGCCGGTTACCGGGTCCACACATCCCCAGAAACTTATCGGTTGGCGGGTTGACAACAACTGGCCGCGGTTGGTTCCAGGCAATATACAAGTTGCCGCTATTTCCATATTGGATGTATCCTTAATTCTCCTGAGATTGCGGTTTCAACGCAATCCCGGGTTCCTGAAAAAATCACATCAAGCCCCGTTTGGGAGAAACAGTAGTTGGCATACTTAACGGAGTCCGACATGGCACATGTAAAATCCCAGCTCTTTTTCGGATATTGTAACGCGCATCCATCTGTAAAAATTTTTACGCCCGATCTTTCTATCTGCCCCCGGAGATTATTTTTCTTTATTGCTTCATAAGTTTTTCGGCTGGTAAAGACCCAGAATTCTATACCGCTTTTAATCTTTCTCGAGTCTAGATATTCTTCAAGGATTTTAAATTCTTCAACCGAATAATGGGGGCATCCCAGAGTGATGAGATCCGGCGCAGAGCAGGTGCCCTGAATCAACCGTGATTCGGCTGAGACAATCATTTCAGGTGTGATAACAACCGTGTCTTTCGGTTTCCCATTTCGAAAACAAGTTTCGATGTCGGGAGCTTCAGGGGTGACACCGATAACATGAAACAATCCGACGGCCCCTGATGATGCGGCTGCCGCGCTAAATGATTTCAGATTGTCTTCAGTTACCTGCTTGGGAATCCCTTCTATAGCAGCCACTCGATCTCCGGCAATTTCTCCGAAAATAAACCCCAGCAACGAATATATCCTGGAGTCATTGAATGCCTGAACCGGAAAATCCTCTATCACAAGAAGGATTTCGGCTTTGCGGTTTTCAGCCAGGTGAAGGCCAAGTTCCGGAACGATCCCTGTTATAGCGGCACAAACGTCCGTAAGGTCAGCATATCTTTCAGTTCGTGCGCCGATTACAGAATTGACAAAGGCCACCGCATTGGATTCTCCCCAAGCAACCTGTTCGCCAAATGAAGGGATTAATCCTTGCTGGTAGGGAGCGCAGGTCCATGTTGGAACTGCACCCATTTTTAAAAAAGCGCTTTCAAGCCGTCGACTGTTTTCGAGGAGGTCTTTAGGAACACGCATTTTTTCATGGCGAATCAGATCGATAGATGCCGGATTCAGTTGCGTCGGAACCGCGAATTCCCCTCCCCAATCTGCCATTCTTTCGGCAAATTCCACACCAGCATCTACCATGTAAAGGGTCATATCGATATGCACCTGCGATACGGCTATCATCCTTTCCGCGCCATAGAGATCACCCAAATCACTAAGAATATTCATCGCCAGTTCGCAAGCTTTACCATTTTTACCGGCAAGCATACGTTTCTCGGTCTCATTCAAGTGCATAGCGTCTCCATTCGATTCGTATTCCGGGTATTCAGCAGATGTCTGGCATATGCTCAGTCTAAGACCACCTGGCAGGCATCCTCATGGCGCTTGCAGGAGATGGACTGGCTGTCGGCCTTGACGCCCACGCCTAAGATTCCCATGCGTTTCAATTCAAAGGTATGGGTTAAGGACAGGTTGGCATCTTCAAATGCCTGCCGCAACTCTTGGCCGTTGAAGCGGTTACGATCGGGATGGACCACAATATGTTTGGTGATAAAGTTTTGATAAAGGCTGGGGTAATATTCTTCCATAAAATAGATGCCGCCGTATTTTAGGACCCGGGTGACTTCAGCCAAACCTTCTTGCCAGGCCGGGACGTGATGCAAAAATCCAAAACCGAAGACCGCATCTAAAGAATCGTCTCTGAAAGGGAGCCTGACAGCATCTCCCACACATAAATAGATGCGATTTTCATCTTTTCCGTTTATGCGCTGATTGGCTTTTTGGATCATTTGAAGGTCTAAATCCAGCAGGTAAAGCCTAGCGGGATGATATGCTTCTGAAATAAGTTTAGCGCCCACGCCGCTGCCGCATCCCACTTCTAAAATGGTCTTGCCGGTTTTTAATGCCACCGTGCGCCTAAACCATTGCATCACCAGCAGTTGTGCGATTTTTCTTAGCGGGCTGTTTACAGCCCAGCGCTCAAATGGGTTGAGTTTCATAGGCGTAATCTTTTCAAACGGCGGTTTATACTTGAACTACTTGACTGCCAGGTGAATGACGGCGATTCCGTTGGTCAGGCTGCGGTAGGTTACCTGTGAAAAACCGATTTTCTTTAATAATTCTGACAGTTCATCCGGCAGCGGAAACATGCGGATGGATTCCGGCAGATGCATGTACGCTTTCCGGTTGCCGGCAATCAGCTGGCCCAGAAACGGCATAATATAAAATGAGTAAAAATCATATAGCCAGCGAAAAAGCGGCCAGGTGGGTTTGGAAAACTCCAGGCACATCATTTTCCCACCGGGCTTCAACACACGGTACATTTCTTCAAATCCCTTTTTCATCTGGGTGACATTGCGGATGCCGAATCCCACCATTGCGCTATCAAAATGACGGTCGGGAAAAGAAATGGACTCGGCATTTCCCTGTATGTACCCCATGCGATTCTCAATTTCGGTGTCGATCACTTTGTGCATGCCGGCCTGGATCATGTCACGATTGATGTCGAAAATAACCACCCGGCCTGCCGGACCGATCACTCTGGCAGCCAGGATTGCCAGGTCGCCGGTACCGCCGCACACATCCAGTATGCGGTCACCGGGGGCCGGTTTTAACATTCTGACGGCGGTACGCTTCCAGGCGTAATGAATACCGAAACTTAACAGGGTATTCATAAAGTCATAATGACGGGCTACGGAGCTAAAATGCTGTAATACCCGATCAGTTTTATCCACGGTGTTGATGCGCTCATAGCCGAAGTAGGCCTCATCGGCACTTTTGGGGCTGTTGTTAATTTGCGTCTGGCGCTTTTTTTCTTCGAGCCATTCCATCTTTTTTCCCATTCCATGAGAAAATATATTCATATTTTTCGGTAAATTTTGCCGAAATTAAGAATAACATAATCAGATTAACGTTAAAGTTCAACCTGAAGTATCGACTTTCATTCTTCGGCCACTTTTACCAACGGATGATGGCTTCACCCGGCTGCATGTGCCCGTAACGAAGATGGCCAATGATTTGACAATCTTTTGGCAGCCAACGAAAGCGGGTTTGGCCCAATTTTTAGCTAACCCGCCGCACTTATTCGTGAAATTAAAAAAGATCCGGATTGCTGAACAAATTGGCATGAATTCTGCTATTAACTATGGGCAAAAGCCGTATGCAGCAATACTTTCGCCAAGGGCTTATCGATAAATTCAATCTCTATTGACGCGGCATTTTATGGCCTGTATCAGGAGGCAATTGAGATGAGTTGTTCTGAAACCAACTACTGTAAAAAGGAAAAAATGTCCATTTGCAGCGCTGAAGATTCCAAACAACAGGAAAAATGCAGGTTTTTTGAAAAATCAAGCTATGAACATCGCTGTATGTATTTTATTTTTGATGAATACTGCGATTGTCTTAAAGCGCAGATACAAACCAAATGAATTTGCTTAATTCTGTGTCCACTTTTTGGGGGGAACTCCATGTTTGGATCATTGGAGATTGGAATTTGGAGAGTGTTTGATATTTGTTATTTGGTGCTTGGGAATTTTTTAAAGGAAGGACTCAATCGATATTAGATATACGACAAAGTTTTTTTAGGTTCTAATCTCAGAATTATAAGACTCCATAATACTACCCTCGTTAGGCTTCGGCAAACTTCTTTGCCAGGTCATTATCTATCACGTAAATACATATCTCCTTAGCACCCTGTTCCGTATATTTGCATTTTTCGCACAAATTATTGATCAGATAGGTCACATCGTCTCTGATCCGTTTATCGTAGGTTTTAAAATCTTCTTGATCGTAATCTTTGATGGCGCGGCGAAAGTTTTCGTTTTCAAGAAAGGGGTCCAACACTTTTTCCTTTAAGTTGTGCACATAGCGGTCGTGCATGGACTGAAAAATCTTTGTTTCTGCAATTGGAATGTTCTCCACCATGATTTCCTGGGTCAGCGTTTTGGTGGTGTATTCTTTCTGGGTTTCATCACGAAATACGAGGCGTTGACTTCGATCCGCTTTGGGGCCCAACAATTTGTTTTCAATATTTTCCAGAAATTCTTCGGTAATTTCCAGTTTTTCCCCGGTGTAGGTGCAGGTTTCAGTTGAACCGATTTCAAAATTAATGGCAAACAGATAGTTTTCAATCTCTTTGGAAATCTGCTCTTCGTTGTAATAGTAAAGGGATTCTTTGACCTCCTGCAGGATCGTGTAATCATACATACGCAGCAGTGAATCCAAAAACCCCTGGGGAATCAAATCTCTAATTTCTTTGCGGGCTTTGGTGAAAAAGTTACACAGGTCCGACATGTTGATGAGTTTATCTTCTTT
>Ga0316192_10003478_pt1 | contig 11486 bp, 7 predicted proteins | sample MerIslwburrow_MG_FD_204931 | JGI IMG/M metagenome (GOLD analysis project Ga0316192, IMG submission 204931) | Coastal sediment microbial communities from Maine, United States - Merrow Island worm burrow | ecosystem: Environmental > Aquatic > Marine > Coastal > Sediment | place: USA: Maine...
CAGCGACGACGGCTTGATCAACGTCTCGCGCGATGCCGGCGGCACGTGGGCCAGGGTTTCCGATTCGGTGCCCGATGTCGCCGAAGGCACCTGGGTCTCCTCGGTCTTTGCCAGCCCCCACGAAGAGGGAACCGCCTTCGCGACCTTTGACGGTCATCGCAACGGCGACATGGCGCCCCACGTCTACCGCACCGATGATTTCGGCGCGACCTGGCGCTCCATCACCGGGGAGGGTATCGAGGGTTACGTTTGGACCGTCAAACAGGATCCCGTCAACCCAGAGCTGCTCTTTGCCGGCTCCGAGTTCGGGCTCTTCATCTCCCTCGACTGTGGCGGCCAGTGGGCCCGGTTCACCGATCTGCCCAAGGTCGCCGTCCACGACCTCGCCATCCACCCCACCGAGCACGATCTCATCATCGCCACTCACGGCCGCGGAATCTACATCATCGACGATTTGACCGGGCTGCGCGGACTCACCCCCGAGATCATGGAGTCCAAGGTCGCGTTGCTGCCTTCGAGACCGGCGCCGCAGGTGCTCTCCGGGGGGATGGCCTGGTTCGGCTCCGACGACGAGTTCGTCGGCCGCAATCCGGACGAATCGGCCTCGATCAACTACTGGCTTCAGCGTCGCCACCTCTTCGGCGACCTCAAGATCGAGGTCTATGACGCCGATGGCGAACTCATCACCACGTTGCCGGGCAAGAAACGGCGCGGGATGAACCGGGTCGGCTGGCCCATGCGTCTCAAGGCCCCGACGATGCCGCCGGCCAATGCACTGGTCATGGCGTTCCAGGGCCCCCGGGTCCCTGAAGGCGACTACACCTTCAAGCTCATCAAGGGCAAGGAGACCCTCGACGGCACGGTGGAGCTGGTCGCCGACCCCCGAAACCCGCATCCCAAGGAGGACCGTCTGTTGCAGCAGGCGACCGCCATCGATGCGTATGACCTCCTCGGCGACCTCACTTTCCTCGCCGACAGCGTCACCGATCTCCGTGATCAGGCGCGCAACCGGGCGGAGAGCCTTGAGAAGAAGGACAAGGCCGCCATCGAGGCCTTTGCCGATGATCTCAATACCCTTCACAGCACCCTCGTGGTCGCCGGTAAGGCCGGCATCATGTCGGGCAGGGAGGAGCTCCGCGAACGTCTGGGCAACCTCTTCGGCGAGATCGTCAGCTACGATGGCCGACCTTCGGACTCGCAGATCGAACGTCTGACCGGCCTCACCGCCGAACTCGCGGAGAAACAGACCGAGTTCGACGCCGAAACCGCCAAGATCGACGGTCTCAACCGGACCCTGGCCAAGAAGGGCCTCGAGCCCCTCGAACAACTCACACGCGAGGTGTGGGAGGAGCGGCAGGAGGGGTCGGACGGGACGCCTTCAATGGCTTCCAAAGCGAAGTGGAGCCTCTTGCTCGGTCTTTGATGCGGATCGGACCGAACGGGAAGATCGTGAGCGAGTCGCGAGGCGCGGGTCGTGAGTGGTGAGTCGTCAGCCGCTCATGGCTCATTGCTCGCGACGTGTGACTCACGGTCATCGTCTTGGTGTGAACGATGTCGGATGCTGGACATCGGTCAACGAGCTTCGGCGCGTGAATTGAAACACGAAGATCACCAAGATCCACGAAGCGACCAGAAAGAGGCTCATTCAACCCATTCATTTGTGTCGAGGGAGGTCTTCCGTTCCCGTGAGACCCTCGTCCGGCCCAAAAATCACCTTTGTGATTCCTTGGTGGTTCTTCGTGTTCTTTGTGTTTCAATACAGTCGTTCCTGTCGGCCGTCTTGCCGAGCCTCAGACGATCGCCCCGGCCAACCTGTGATGAGACGAAATACTGTTGATCTTCGACTTACGGCCGTCGAACCTATTCCACGATCCTCGCCCCCGAAACCGGACGGCAGACAAAGGTCGAACTCGGCAGATCGATCTCGGCTTGATAGGCGGCGTGGACCTCCTCGGCAAAGATCTCGGCGCTCTCAGCCGCCACGAGGGCGATGGCGCACCCGCCGAATCCCGCCCCGGTGAGCCGTGCGCCGAAGCACGAGGGGTGTCGCTGCGCGAGCCCCACAAACAGTTCGAGCTCGGGACTCGACACCTCGTAGAGATCGCGGAGACCGGCGTGCGACGCATTCATCAGCCGCCCGGCGGCAACGAGGTCCGTCTCGGCCAGGGCCAGCGCCATCGCAAACGGTCGGGCCATCTCCGACACCACGTGCAACGCGCGTTGGTAGGTGGTTTCGTCCAACCGGCCGCGTTCGAACTCGAGAAACCCGGGTTCCACATCCCTCAACGCGGCGATCCCGGGATCGGCGTCACGCAGTTCCCCCACCGCCGCTCGGCAACTCCGACTCCGATCGTTGTACGCGCTTGTCGCCAGGGTGCGCGGTGCGCCGGTGTCCATGACCACGATGGCGGCTTCCGGCGGGATCGGAACGAGTTCGGTCTCGAGGGTCCGGCAATCGAGAAGGAGCGCGTGTCCTTCCTGTCCCAAGACCGAGATGAACTGGTCCATCAACCCGCCCTTGACCCCGATGTACTCGCGCTCCGCGCGGTGACCGAGGAGCGCCATCTCGACCGGAACCCACTCGGTCCCCGATCCATGGCACAGAGCGAGCATGGCCGCCATTTCGAGCGCCGACGACGACGAGAGCCCCGATCCCAGAGGAACATCGCCGTCCACCACGAGATCGACGCCGGTCACCTCATGCCCGGCCGATCCCAAGGCCCAGGCCGCGCCCTCGATGTAGGACCACCACTCGGCTCCGCCGGGCGGCGCCGGTTCATCCAGGCCGATCTCGCGGGTCTGGTCGAAGACCATGGAGTGCATTCGGAGCCGTCGATCAGGTCTCGGGGCGAACGCGACTCCGACCCAGCGGTCGATGGCCATGGGCAGGACCCAGCCATCGTTGTAGTCGGTGTGTTCGCCGATGAGATTGACCCGGCCTGGAGCGAGGGCGATCTTCGGCTGCGCGGCGCTCCCGGACAGGCGACCAAAGCTCGACCCGAGGCGATCCACCCAATCCGGGTAAGTCGTCACGCCCGCTCGTTCCGCATGATTTCGAGCGGCCTCGCGCTCTTCCACCCGCCCCGGGTGAAATCCGGGAATGCCAGGGGCTCGCCGCCCTTTTCGATGGATCGGCCGCTGAGTTCGACCACCGCGCTCATCATGGCGCCGTCGTAAACATCCATATCGACGGGCCGGCCCTTGCTCAGCGATTCGACGAGTCGGAAATCCTCGATGAAATCCATCCCACCGTGGCCCGCTCCCGCGCTCGCCGCCTCGAGCCGGCGCCACACCGGATGGTCGTACTCCTCGAGGTACTCCTCGACGGGATCCCACCGGTGCGGATCGCTGCGGCCTTCAATATAGATTCTCGGCTCGGGGTACTTGCGCGCGAGCCCTCGGGTGCCCTGGATGAGATAGTCGCGGCTGTAGGGCCGCGGAGAACTCGTGTTGCAGTTCTCCATCATCACGCAGTGGCGGCGGGTCCTCTCCGAGATCTCCACCAGCCGCCAGCAGTCCTCGACGGTGAGGGCCATGGGCACCTCGGTGGCCGCGTGCTTTCCATTCTCCATCGCAGCGGCACAGACCGGAACATGCCACTCCCACGGTGTCGAGCAGAAAACCAGATCGAGATCCGATCGATCACAGAGTCGTTCGAAGTCCCTCGGCCCTCTTCTGTAGCCCTTCGGTTTCTTCTGTCCGGTATCGACCACCAGCTGTTGGGCCCGCGCCACCCGGTCATCAACGATGTCACAGATCGCCACGATCTCGACGCCGTCGATCTTCAGGAAATTCTCGACGTGGGAAGTGCCCTGGAGGCCGACACCGACGAATCCGATCCGAACCACATCCATCGGGCGATCGTGGAAATCCAGCATCGTCGCCTCGGTCCGATGCGTCATCGATCCCGTCGCCGAAATGGGTCGGATCATCAACCCGCCCGCACCGAGGGCGCCCAGGCGGATCACTTCTCTACGGTTGAGTCCACGCATCGAGGCTGTCGAGTCGGAGTCACGACGAAATGGCATTCGGTCCTCCCGCCGCCATCTTAGTCTGTCTGCGACCACCCGGCCGGGATCACGGCTGGGCCGTCGACCAACCCTCGAGTCCGCCGGACTCGAAACCGTCGCCGAAGAGACGGAGTTCGGGGCAACCGACAAGCTCGATCTCGAAGAGACTCGGCCACCACTTGCCGGTGACGAAGAGCCGCTCGCCGGCATCATCCCAGGCAATGCCGTTGAGCACGCTCGCTCCGGGTGGTACCGGATCGAGCAGACCGGCCAGATCGATCCAGGCGATGATCTTGCCGGTGTCGGGATCGATGCGGGCGATCAGATTGGTGAGATACCGGTTGGCGAAGACCTCGCCTCGGATCCACTCGAGCTCGTTGAGCGCCGTCACCGGAGAACCGCCGTCGACGACCGCGACCGACCCGAGCTCGACAAAGGTCGCGGGATCCCTGAACTTGAGGCTCGACGACCCATCGCTCATGATCAGACGCCGCCCGTCATGGGTCAGGCCCCAGCCCTCACCACCGTAGGAGAAACTCCCTTGCGAGGCAAAGGTCTCGGCATCCCAAATGAAGGCGAGGTTCTCCCTCCAGGTCAGCTGAATCAGCCGGTCCTCCCACAAGGCGAGACCCTCACCGAAGTCTTCTGCGGCGAGCAGGATCGCCTGGAGGACATCGCCCGTTTCCAGCTCGACACGACGCAGCGACGACTCCCCGTAAAGGCCGGTGCTCTCCAGGAGTTCGCCCCCGGAGTAGAGCAATCCCTGGGTGAAGGCCTCGGCATCGTGAGGATATGAATTCACAATCTCGTAGGTGCACACAGGTGTCTGCGCGGCGAGGAAAGGGCCGCAGAGGATCAACGCGGCGATGCTCGACATCACCGGCAGATGGGGGCGAAACGACCGAATGGTGCTCACCTGTCCCCTTCAATCTCGGGTCGCCGGGATCCCGATGACGGCACAACGACCTGAGCCGGCTTCATGAGCTGGAGAAACCCCGGGCGATTCCATCCGCCCCGTGCGAAATCGGGGAACGGCAGCGGCTGCCCGCCGGGCTCGATGGATCGACCGCTCAGCTCCACCACAGCGCTCATCATGGCGCCATCATACCCCGCTTACAGAGTGGCTGTTGCGACCGACGATGCACATTGCCCTGTCGAATTTCGGCAAGTCGGAGTGTACGACGCTCTGTCGTTCCAGAAAACCGCTCCAAAGAGTTCTCTGTCGCGTTTCGACATGCATTTGTCGTGATCGTCCATTCCCTCAAACCGCCAATAGACCGATGATTTGACAATGGCAGATGCAAAATGTCGCAAAAGGACTCAGGAGTCGTGTTAAAATACCCTCACAACTTGTTTCGGAGGGAAAACGTGAACCACTCCGGGTACGACCCGGAGGCAAGGGGGAGACTATGAGGCAGTATCTGATGATCTTGGCAGCAGTGTTGATCGTGGGTCCGCTGACCGCAGTCGCAATCGAGGGGCAGGCGGGAACCGAGCCGCCGGGGGCCGCCGCAGCGGCGTTGGCGGCCGCCCAGCAACGCCAGGTCGAGGAGCCGGGTGAGTTGGAGCTCCTGATCCAGCAGCTGAACAGGGCCCGGAAGGCCGGCGATGCAGAACTTGCGTATGCGCTGCAGGCCCAGATCCCCAGACCGGAAACCGAGTTCGGAGGCGAGGTGGGAGGCGGTCTCACGACCAGGGCCAGCGGCGCCTACGGTGGGCTCGGCGATCCCGGCACCGGAGCTGCGGCACCGGATGCCGTCACCTTGGGATTCGACGTCAAGGTCTCGGGTTTTTCGTCGCCCGACGTCGAGTGGAACCCGGACATGGCCAGCGCATCGAACGGTGATCTCTACTCGGCCTGGCAGGACGATCTCAGTGGGGATGATTACATCCAGGTCTACAAGTCGACCGACGGCGGCAGCAGCTGGGTGGCGTTCGGTTTCGTAGGCGCCGCTGGCAGCGATCTCGTCGAGCCGTCCATCGCCATCGGTGAAGGTTCGACCGGCGACCTGGTGCTCATCGCCTACATCGTCGACGATGGAGTCCAATCGCGGTACGTGGAGGTGGCCAGCGCCCCTCTGGGCGGCGGCAGCTTCACGATCCACGCGGTGACGGGGCCCGCGGCGACAAACTGGGACTTCTACAAACCTACCATTTTCACCGACTCCCACAGCTTCGGTGTGTGGTGGGCCTACCTGACGGCTGGAGCTATCTTCGACAATGTGGCTACGAACCACAACGTCACCGCCTGGCGCGCGACCGATGGAGTCACCTTTGACACCCCCCTCTTCATCTGGGGCGACAACGATGCCCTTACCTGGAGGGACCCTCACGGCACATTCGGAACCTCCGGTCTCGACCCTTTCGTCGCCTGCTACAACGACAGCGACGACACTCTCTACATCAAAAAGAGCCTCGACCTCGGGACGAGCTACGAGCCCCAGGTCGCGATCTTCACGATGACCGCCACCTACCTGCCGGTCTTCCGTCCGGTCGAACCGGAGATTGCCGCCGCCATCAACCACAACAACGTCATGCTGACGTGCACCAGGGGGTTGAACGGCGTTGACACCATCGGTCAGACGTACTCGACCGACGGCGGCGCCACATGGACGACGCTCTGGGCCATGGACGGCTACAACGCGACCGAAGAAGAGTTCGCCGTCGCCCTCACGGCCGGCGAGGGAGGCCAGAACTGGCACGTCGCCTACACCACACGTTGGAAGGTCTGGCTCACCCAACGTCCCCAGGATCTTTCGGACTTCTGGAACAGCAGCCACCTGTTTCTCAACGACACCGACACCGCGAGCATCGACCGTTCCGAGAAGGGCATCGCGGCCGACTGGACCAGCGACGTCACGGGCGTGGTGTGGTCCGACTACCGCGACACCCCCGACTACTACATCTACTACGACGACGATTTCTTTTTCATTATCATCATTCCCATTTTCTTCGACGGCTTCGAGTCGGGCAACACCTCGGCATGGGATGCGACGGTTCCGTAAACGCAACACATTTCCACCCGCATCTGGTGGAGCCGAGGTAGCCGTCTAGCTTGGCGAAAACCGCAGCGGCGCGCATGGAGTTCGCACAACCTTGCACGAGCCACCACCTCCGGCCGACCACAGGTCGGCCGGAGTTTTTCGTCGGCACTGCCGGCGCGCCGCCCCTTCAGGCTCGCCACCGGCATCGGCAGACGCCCGGCGTTTGTCGGGCGGAAACTCCGGGAATTCCCATGCAACCACAAACCCGGCTGCGGCACACTACCTACGGGAGGAACCATCTGATGTCCGACTTCATCCGATCTCGAAGACCCGCCGGCCGGCGAGGTCTCGGTCCAGTCCACGCGTTCACCGCCGCCGTGGCGGGGATTGTGCTCCTCGCTGCTGCCGGAGATGTCTGTTCGTGGTCGGGAGACGACGAGACCGTCAACACCGAAACCGCCATCCTCGCCGGCGGGTGCTTCTGGGGAATGGAGGGCCTCATCCGCGACCTCGACGGGGTCGTTGACACCGAGGTCGGGTATGCCGCCGACAAGGGCGACAGAAAGGCCGAGCCCGCCGAGGCGATCCTCATCGTCTACGACCCCGAGCGGATCAGCTATGAGAATCTCCTGCGCTTCTACTTCAAGATGCACGACCCGACGACCAGGAACCGTCAGGGGAACGATCGGGGCGCCGAGTACCGGTCGGCGATCTTCGTGCTCAACGAAGATCAGCTTCAGGTTGCCGAGAAGGTGCGCAACGAAGTCGACGCCTCCGGATTCTGGAAGAAACCCGTGGTCACCGAGATCAACGAGGCCGGGAAGTTCAAGGAGGCCGCCGAGCACCACCAGGACTACTTGGAGAAAAACCCGGGCGGTTACACCTGTCACTTCGTCCGAGGCGAGTGACGGCTCCGATCACCGAGGCTGGAACCGGTTGAAGGGAATAGGGGGCCGGAAGTCTCGCTTTCAAGAGATGATTGAGAGCGAATAGATTGCTCGGTGAAACCCTTCTCCACTACCGAATCCTCCGTAAGCTCGGCGCCGGAGGCATGGGTGAGGTCTATCTCGCGCGGGACACCAAGCTCGGCCGAGAGGTCGCGATCAAGATCCTGCCTCCCCAGCTGAGCTCGAACACAGATCGGCTCGAGCGCTTCCGCAGGGAAGCCTCCATCGTCGCGACCCTCAATCACCCCAACATCGTCACCATCTATTCGGTGGAGGAAGCCGACGGGCTCCACTTCTTCACCATGGAGCACGTTGACGGGAAGATCCTCTCGGCCCTCGTTCCCGCCGATGGACTGGCCATGGACGATTTTCGTTCCCTCGCCATCCCCCTCGTCGACGCCATCAAGGCGGCCCACGCCAGGGGGGTCACCCACCGCGATCTCAAACCCGGCAACATCATGGTCAACCGCGACGGCCACCTGAAGGTGCTCGATTTCGGGCTCGCCAAGGTTCAGATCGCCGAAACACCCGCCACAGGGAGCGACTCCCTGATGGAGACGGACTTCCTCACCGGTCACGGTCAGATCCTGGGAACCACCCCCTACATGTCCCCTGAACAGCTCAAGGGCCTGCCGGCGGACCACCGGTCGGACATCTTCGCGCTGGGAACCGTTCTCTACAGCATGGCGACCGGGAAACACCCATTCACCGCCGACAGCTCGGCGGAGGTGATTTCTTCGATCCTGAGCCACGCACCCGCTCGGGTGAGCACGCTCAAGTCCGAGCTTCCCGACGAGCTCGGGAACATCATCAACCGCTGCCTCGAGAAGGATCCCGCGCTCCGCTTCCAGTCGGCCCGGGATCTTCAACAGGCGCTGGTCCTCACTTCCACCCTCCCCTCCACTGCCGCCGCCGTTGCACCGCGGCGGGCCGCGGCCGCCGAACAACCGGAGCAGGCCGACTCGCAAACAGCACCACCGCCTCGCCCGAGATCTCGATTGACGGCTCGGTGGGCGGTGATCGCCATCGCAACCGTCATGATGGTCGCGGGCGCTCTGTGGGTCTGGAGGACCCAAAGCCGGCCGGTTCCCCCGCTTCGGTCGCTCGCGGTGCTCCCGTTCGCCAACCTGAGCGGCGATCCCGAGCTCGACCAAATGAGCGAGGCCGTCAGCGCCGGTCTCATTACGACTCTGCGCGAGGTCGAAGGTCTGCAGATCGTCGGCCGATCGGAGTCCTGGAACCAGCCCGACAAGAGTCCCGCTGGTCTGCTCCGAGACCTGGGCATCGGGTCCGTGGTGAACGGTGAAATCCAACAGGACGGCGCCGGGCTGCGAAATACGGTCAGCCTCACCGACACCGCCACGGGGTTCGTCCTGTGGTCGCATACCTACTCCACCGCCGCCGACCAGGCCTACCAAACCCAGCGGTCCATCGCCAGGGATCTCGCGACCTATCTGTCGATTCCACTCACCCCGAGCGATCGACGCCGCATGGCCGAGAAGCCCGACGGGTCGCACGCCGCTTACGACTACTACGTCACCGGCCAGAGATTCCTCGATGCCGGAGAAGATCCACGCAGTCCGGATTCGGCCGCAGAGAACTTCCGCCAGGCGTTGCGGCTCAAACCGAACTTCGTCCTCGCTCACGTCGGCCTCGCCGAGGCACTGTGGCAGATCTACTATCTGGATGGCGATCATGCAACGCTGGCCGAGGCGGAGGGGGCGGCCGAGGCCGCATGCCGGATCGATCCCGACGCACCGACCGCACAGGTGGCGTTGGCGCGAATTCTCAGGACAACCGGCCGTCAGGACGCCGCCATCGAGCAGCTCGAGGAGGTACTCGCCCGCCACCCACGTCCCGACGAGGCCTACCGCGAGCTCGGGCGAAGCTATGAAAGGGTTGGTGACCTCGAGAAAGCCGAAGACGCCTACCGCGCGGCCACCGCCCTGAACTCGGGCGGCTGGTCCACCTGGAACTCCCTCGGCACCTTTCTCATGGTCCAGGGTCGGTATGAGGACGCCCTTGCCTGCTTCGAGCGAGCGGCCGAGCTGGCGCCGCCCGAGATCACCCGACCGAAACAACAGCTCGCGACCTACCACCTCCACATGGGACGCTTCGACGAGGCCATCGATGCCTACGAACGAATCCCGAAACCGAACCAGGGGCCGGATCTGGCGTCCAATCTCGGCACCGCCTACTATTTTTCCGATCGTCCGGACAAGTGGGAACACGCCGAGAAGAGCTATCTGATGGCGATCAAACTGAGCCCGCGAGATGCCATGTATCAAGCCAATCTCGGGGACCTCTACGCCAGGCTCGAGCGCCACGAGGAGGCTCGTGACCGATATCGCCGCGCCCAATTGCTGACCAAGGAGCGGGTCGACGACGATCCGAACAACACCGAGATGGCGCTCCAGCTCGCCCTGTATTCGGCGAAAGCAGAGAACTGCGACGAAGCTCTTGCTCTGACAGGCGAACTCCGGCGAACGATGCCGGACACCGGCCCGAACGCCCACCAGTTGGCCTACGTCTACGCCATCTGCGGCGACGATGACGCGGCCATGGGCGCCATCCGCCGAGCCATCGAACTGGGCGACTCGGCCGAACTCATCCGCCACGAGGACGAGTTCCGGGCGCTCCGCGCCCACCCCGAGTTCATCGCGTTGGTCGGTGACTCAGGGGTCTGATCGGTCAGTCATTCCACTTGATGCGTGGGTCGACCGTGCACAGATACGGGCCCTTGGCGCCGTCCACGCACCGGTACGCCGTCACCATGTAGGGCCACTCGGCGTTGGGAATCTTGGGCTTGGGTTTGGGCTGGACCTTGATCGATGAAGCACCGCACGCGAGATTGACGTCGCCGAAGTAGTTCTCGCTGCCGCCCCCCTTGCCGGGGTCGTACCGAAGCTCCCAGTAGATGTCGCCGAACTCGGGGCTCGACTCTCCCACCCAATAGACCTTTTTGATCTTGGCGTTGCTGCCGCGCGAAATGATCGCGGTCTCGGGGCTCACGGTGATGGTGCACCCGCCGGCGCCATCGGCCACGACGGTCAACGTCACTTCCTTGGCGTCAGGGTCAGCCGCAGCGACGCCCACCCATGAAAACAGTCCGACGCCGACACACACAACAACCGACAATCTCGAGAGACGCTTCATCCTTACCTCCTGCCGTTATTGCGGGCACTTTCGCCCGACGCGGATCTTAGATTCAATCTCAATAGTCTCAGATCAGCCTAGTTGCGCGGTCGCCCGAGGTCAAGAAGCGCGATCAAAGGCGCGCCCGACTCGGCACACCACCGATGTCGACTATCCCGATGCGGACGGGTCGCCATCAGGCGCACCGATGCCGACACCCACCATTTTGGTGGAGACAATCAACGCGAATCCGTACGCGGCCAATGCAATCACGAGCACCAGCGTCTGCCCCGACAGAAACTCTCTCGCGATCATTCTCAGCCCGGTCAGGAGCAGGAAAGGGTAGACCAGCCAACCAGCCTCGGCTATTCCCCAACGCCTGGCCAAGAGGGCGAGCCCGACCGTGACCA
>Ga0316192_10003479_pt1 | contig 11485 bp, 7 predicted proteins | sample MerIslwburrow_MG_FD_204931 | JGI IMG/M metagenome (GOLD analysis project Ga0316192, IMG submission 204931) | Coastal sediment microbial communities from Maine, United States - Merrow Island worm burrow | ecosystem: Environmental > Aquatic > Marine > Coastal > Sediment | place: USA: Maine...
TGCGGCTTGCCCGCCGCCAGGCCGCCGGTTTCTTCCTCGTAGAGGTTCTCCGCCAACTCTCGTCGCACTTCGGCGATAGGACACTGCACGTACGCGCGTCCCACCATGATCGGAAAGTCCCGAACGTAGACTTCCCACTCCTGCTCGAGGTGGATGTGCAGCTTATCTCTTGGCACGAGACCAGCGGTGAAGGCTGGCCAAGCCCAGTGCGTCTTTCGCTCCATCTGCTGAAGTAAGGCCTCTTGGAACTCGGCTACATCCACTCTTTCAAGGTAGAGGTTGGCCGGGCCAGTGTCGAAAACGCCTAAAAAGACGGCGAATTCAGGCGTCGCCCTTGAGATACGTGTAGCCGCGCAGGCTTTCCTCGTAGTGACGCATGAAGGTGCGCAGCTGCGGCAAGGTCATCCGCCCCTGGTTGAGCGCGCGCTCGGCCTGTTTGCGAACGCGCTCCACCATCTCCTCCGGATCGTACTGCAGATAGCGCAACACCTCGTCGATCGCGTCGCCCTTGATGACGTTCGAGACGCTGTAACCGTAGTCTTCGAGGCGGACGTGCACCGCGTTCGTGTCTCCGAAGAGATTGTGAAGGTCGCCCAAAATCTCCTGGTATGCGCCGCCCAAAAACATCCCGAGGAGGTAATGTTGTCCGGGCTCTACCGGATGAAGGTCGAGGGAGTGCTGTACCTCTTCGACGTCGATGAAGTGGTCGACGATGCCGTCCGAGTCGCAGGTCACGTCGGCGAGTCGAGCGCGAACCGTCGGCTCCTCGTCCAAGCGATGAATCGGCATGAACGGGAAGAGGTGGTCCATCGCCCAAATGTCGGGCGCCGATTGGAACAACGAGAAGTTGCAGTAGTAGATCGCACCCAGGAGCTCCTCGACGGCGTTGAGCTCCTCCGGCACGTATTTGAGGCGGCGCATCGATCGGCGAATCTTTTCGCAACAGCTCCAGAACAAATGCTCTGCGCGCCCCAGCTCGCGGATCCCGAGGTAGCCGAACTTGAATAGGCTCCGCGCTTCTTCGAGCGCCTGCTGTGCGTCGTGCCACGATTCCTGCACGTTCTTGGGTTGGATGCCCTTCCAGGTCTCGTAGAACTCGTCGAGGATCCTATGGTCGTCTTTGGACGGTTCCAGAGGGTCTTCGAAGTCGACCTGGTCGACGCCCAGCGCATCGAAGATCAGCACCGATTGATAGGCGGCGATCGAGCGTCCGCTCTCGCTGACGATGGTCGGCGGCTGCACGCTCGCCTTCTCGCATGCTTCCTGAATGCCTGCGACCACGTCGTAGGCGTACTCCTTGAGGTCGTAGTTCATCGAGCCGCGGAAATCGGTCTTCGAGCCGTCGTAGTCAACCGCCAAACCGCCCCCGACGTCGAGGAAGCTCATCTTGCATCCCATCTTCATGAGCTCGACGTAGATCTGGCTCGCTTCGCGCATGGCGTTCTTGACGGGGATGATGCTCGAGACCTGGCTTCCGAGATGGAAGTGAAGGAGCTTCAGACAATCGAGCATGTCGCGCTTCTCGAGTTCGTCGACGACGTGAACGATCTCGGACATCGTCAGGCCAAACTTCGCGCGGTCGCCGGCGGAATCCGCCCAGCGGCCCATCCCTTTGCTGCTCAACTTCGCCCGTACGCCGAGACAAGGTCGAATGCCGAGCTTCTCCGATGCGCGGAACGCGAGCTCCAGCTCCTCGATGCGTTCGAGCACCACCACGACCGTGTTGTCGAAACGCTGCGCCACGAGAGCGGTCTCGAGATACGCGAGGTCTTTGTACCCGTTGCAGATGATGAACCCGTCTTCATCTTCCATCGCCGCGAGAGTGATCAGCAGCTCCGGTTTGGAGCCGGCTTCCAGCCCGAACCGCCAAGGCCTTCCCGACTCGACGATCTCATCGACGAGGTGCCTTTGCTGATTGACCTTGATCGGAAAGACGCCCCGATACTCTCCGTCGTATCCGTACTCGCGAATCGCGCTCTCGAAGCACTCGTTGAGCAAACGGATGCGGTCCTGGAGGATGTTGGGGAATCGGATCAACAACGGAAGGTCGAGCCCGCGCTCCGCAAGCTGCTTGGTGAGCTCGTAGAGATCGATCGCCCTGTCTACGGTAGGGTCGGGCCGGACCTCTACGTGACCACCTTCATTGATACGGAAGTACGGCTCTCCCCAGCCTTTGATCTGGTAGAGCTTGGTGCTCTTCTTGACGCTCCACTCGCGGGGCTGTCCGTTCCCATCCATGAGTTTCCTGGGTTAGCACATCGGAAGCGGTTGCGGTCGTCTCGGCGTCGTTGCTCCTGTCCCCGGGCCGTGGTAGCCGAACGCGCTAGGGGGAAGTCTCATGAAGAGCCGCTGGGCGCTTGTTCTCATTCTCTGCCTGCAGGGATTCACATGTAACGACGGCGGGGCAGAGCCCGGTGCGTCGATCAAGCAGGCCGGCGGGGAGGCCCCCGAGGAAGCCCAAGCTCCCCGGCGAGCCCGCGTTTCGCCAGCACCTGCCGTCGCTCCTGCCCCGGACGGCACCGCGACCTACGAGGACCTCCTGGCGCTCTTGCACTTGGCGGACGTGTATGATCCTGCGGGCCTCTTCATCGACTTCGGGACCGCCGCCCGTCTCAAGTACACCATCGGGAACTGGAACAGCGGTTGGCAAGGCGAGAGCCGCGAAGGTGACGCTAGCGTGTCGACCTTCGGTAAGACGGCGCGCCTGTATCTTCCCCTCGCGTCGAAGCAGCCCATGCAACTCCGGTTCCGCGCCAAGCCGTACGCGACGGGAGCGCTCATCGTGTACGTCAACGGCAAGACCGTCGGCGAAGCGCGCTTTGCACAGGGGGACGGCTTTCGGGAGTTTGTAATTCCGATTTCCGCCGCGGACCTTCGCGCTGGCGAGAATTCGATCATGCTGCGTGCGACGAAGACCGCCCAGGTGCGCGGCAAGGCGCGGTCGCTCGCGATGGACTGGCTGCTCTTCGAGCCAGGTTCTGCCGAGAGCACGACTCCGCCTCGGCGTGTTGCAGTCGAGCAAATTTCGGTGGGCGGGGTAGCCAGGCGTGCGATTGCGCTAGCGCCTGGCGCGCAGGTCGACTGGTTCGTTGAAGTACCGGAAGACGGCGCGCTGATTTTCGGGTCCGGTCTCAAATCCCCAGGCGCCGGCGTGTTGGCGTTGCAGATCGACAGCGACGGGTCGGCTGGCTCGACTCAGCGGCTCGACGCAGGGCCGTCCTGGAACGATCAACAGGTCTCGCTGAAGGACCTCGCAGGCAAAATCGCGCGCTTGCGCTTCCGAAACGAGGCAGCCACCGAGCTGGCCCTCAGCGATGTACGCATCGTGCGGCGCTCGGGGGCGGTGGTGACCATCGACGAGCCCGCCCGCAACGTCATCGTCCTTCTCGTCGACACCCTGCGCGCGAGCAAGCTGCAGGCTTACTACCCGAAAACCCGCGTGAAGACCCCCACCATCGATGCGTTCGCTTCCGAAGGCACTCTGTTCGAGCGACCGCAGTCACCGGAAAACTGGACGAAACCCGCGGTCGCCAGCGTGCTCACCTCGCTCCATCCTGCGACGCACAAAACCAAGCAAGACGCATCGAAGCTTCCGAAGTCGGCGCTAATGTTGAGCGAGGTCTACAAGAAGGCAGGGTTCAAGACCGCGAGCTTCATCGCCAACGGGTACGTCTCCAACGCGTTCGGCTTCGATCAAGGCTGGGACCACTACACCAACTACATTCGCGAGGCACGCAACACGACTGCTTCCAATGTGTTTGGTGAGGCCGAGGGCTGGATCGAGAAGAACCGGGACGGCAGGTTCTTCGTCTACATCCAGACGATCGATCCGCACGTTCCGTACGACCCGCCCGCCAAGTTCCTCGAGATGTACGACCCGGAGCCGTACAACGGCCAGGTGCAGAACCGCCGCACGCATCTCATGCTCGACGACGCCAAAAAGAACCCGAAGAAATACGCGTTCACCAAGCGGGACAAAGAGCACATCGAGGCGCTGCACGACGGTGAGATCAGCTACCACGACGAGTACTTCGGGAAGTTCCTCGCGAAGCTCCGCGAGCTTGGTGTGGACGAGAACACGATCATCGTCGTGACATCGGACCATGGCGAAGAGTTCCAGGAGCACGGGTCTTGGGGCCACGGCCACTCGGTGTATCAAGAGCTTCTTGGCGTTCCACTCCTGTTTCGGTGGCCGGGTGTCATTCCGGCGAACACACGCGTCGCTCCGGTGGTCAGTACGCTCGACATCGGGCCGACGGTGCTGGAGGCGACGGGTGTCCCGATTCCTGAGAAGTTCGAGGGCCGCAGCTTGCTTGGGTTCATGCGGGGCGATTGGCCGGCGGGTCCTTACGTAGCGTTTAGCGACTTCCTCGAGCACCGCCGGGTGATCCGCGGCGGCGATTGGAAGATGATCATTCGCGGCAATCTGTCCCAGGTCATCTTCGACCTTGGCAACGACTATTGGGAGCAGAAGGAGCTCGACGGCAGCCAGCATCCCATCGCACAGCGCTATCTGCGGACCCTTCACGGGCAGTTCCTCGGTGCCGAGGATCGCGGCCATTGGCTGGCCGCTTCCGCCAGCTCATCGAGCAGCAAAAAGCCCGGGCTGACCGAGGAAAAGCAGGAGATGACCCCGGAGCTATGCCGCCAGCTGGTAGCCCTTGGTTACATCAGCGCCGAGTGCGACGAGCTGCTCAGCAACTGAGGGTTTAAACGCTAGTGGCGCTCTGGCTTGGCGCCACCTAGGCGTGCAACCAGCGTCGTGATCATGTAACCGACGCCGACCAGGCCGACCGCCATCATCACATCGGTGAAAGTCGGTGCGAAGAACTCGGTGGGATATTTGTCCGGCGCGAGATCGGCCAGGCGCTCGGCGGTCAAGGTCTGTCCCTTGAACATCTCGCCGACCCGGGGCGCCACGCCTTCCTGGAACGGCCACAAACCGAACACCGCGCCGACGAGCAAGCCCATGAGCGCGCCCAGGGTTGGCTGCTCGTACCGCTCGAGCACGACCTTGATGAGGTTGCTGATGACCAGGACGCCGATCGCGACACCGACGCCGACCGGAAGCACCACGCCGAGAATCGGGTCCGACGCGCTTGCCAAGTCATTTACTTTGAGCGCTTCCTTGAGAGCGTCGATCGCGCTCAGAACCGGCACGTACACGCCAAGCACCAGCAGCAGATATCCGCCGCTCACCCCCGGAAGAATCATCGCGCTCGCTCCGGCAACTCCTGCGATGAACATCATCGGAATGCCTTCGCGACTCCCGCCCGAGCTCGCGCCATCGATCTGCAGCCAAGCCAAGCCGGCCATCACGATGAGCCCCGCAACCATGCCGACCCAGAACGCGTTTCTCGCCGGCCGCGCCATTTGCCAGAGCACGGGAACGCCTCCGAGCGTCAGCCCGATGAACAAGCTGTACATCGCCCAGCGGTGTTCGATGACGGCGTCTTTGACCGGGCCGGCACCCAAGAGAATCGCGACCGCCGCCGCGACGCCTACGAGACCCAGGACGATGAACGAGTCCTTCCGTAGCCGGAGCCCGCTCAGGTCGGCCAATGCCTGAATGAACCGGGGATAGATTCCGGCTGCGAGAAGCATGGTGCCGCCGCTGATACCCGGGACTAGGTTTGCGAGTCCCATCAGGGCGCCGCCCAACAAGCACCGCAGTCCCCATTTCGGGCTCATCGACCCCTCTGCCGGCATGTTCATGCGGCCGGGTTTACGGCAGAACGCTAGCGCGGGCCAGGGATCGGACCTAGGTTCGTCTCGTGGGCCGCCTTTTCCTGTTATTCACCGTCGTTCCGCTCGTCGAGCTGTATCTCTTGATCGCGATAGGACGAATTCTCGGGCCCGTGCCGACCATCGGCTTGGTGCTCCTGACGGGCGCTGTGGGCGCATGGTTCGCGCGGCTCGAGGGCTTGAGGGTCCTTCGTCGCTGGCAGGAGGCGATGGCGCGTCAGCAACTGCCGAAGGACGGCGTCATCGATGGATTCCTGATTTTCATCGGCGGCTTGATGCTGATTACACCCGGCATCCTGACCGACATCGCCGGGCTTTCGATGGTCATGCCGGCGACCCGCCGTGTCATTGCCGGCATCGTCCGCGCGTGGGTCGAGCGCCAGATTGCGAGCGGTCGCGTACAAGTGTACGCGCCGGGTTACAATGGCGCGCCCCGCGGCCCCCAGGATGTGATTGAGGTCGAAGGCGAAGTCGTCGAGGTCGTTGCCGACCGGGACGTGCCGCCGCAATTAGAGAAGTAGACAACGCGCGCGCAGTCGGCTACCACGCCCCGATGAAATCTCTCTGGACCCTTCTTTGTTGCGCGACGCTGGCCGCCGCGCTGACCGCCTGCAAGGGCAGTGCACCCGAACCCGCCGAGGGCGAGCCCGCCTCTGATTCGGAGGCATCGGCCGAGAATGCCGAAGCCGCTGAGGCCACCGCGGAAGAGACTGCGGCGGCAGAGATCGAGGCGAAAGCAGCGGCGCCTGCCGGCATTCCAGCGCCTCCCGATGTTGCGGCTGCGCCTGAGAACGCCAAGAGCAGCGAGTCGGGCCTCGCGTGGACCGTGTTGCAAGAAGGCACGGGCGACAAGCGCCCGGCCGAGGCAGACATCGTCACCGTCAACTACACAGGCTGGACGACGGACGGACGCATGTTCGACAGCTCCACGAAGCGCGGCAAGCCGGCAGAGTTTCCGCTCAATCGAGTGATCAAGGGCTGGACCGAGGGTGTGCAGTTGATGGTCGCCGGTGAGAAGCGCCGTTTCTGGATCCCCGGTGACCTTGCCTACGGCGAGGCAACTCCGACCGATCCGCATGCTGGCATGGGCCCACCCCGCGGCACCTTGGTGTTCGACGTCGAGCTGATCAGCTTCAAGGAAGCGCCCAAGCCGCCCGACACGCCCAAGGACGTCGCCAAGATTCCAAAGAACGCGAAGAAGACCGAGTCCGGCATCGGGTCGCGCGTGCTCTCGAAGGGCACGGGCAAAGATCATCCGACCGCCACGAGCGTCGTGACCGTGCACTACTCCGGCTGGACGACGGACGGGAAGATGTTCGACAGCTCGATCGTGCGAGGCACACCAGCGACGTTCGGTCTCAATCAGGTCATCCCCGGCTGGACCGAGGGCTTGCAGCTCATGGTCGTCGGAGAGAAGCGCCGGATTTGGATTCCTGAAGAGCTGGCATACGGCGGCCGGCCAGGGCGTCCCGCTGGGATGCTGGTGTTCGACGTCGAGCTGCTCGAAATCAAGAACTAGCCTCGAGCTCAGCGTCATCTAGGCGTAATCGCGCGGGTTTTCGTGCAATAGATCCAAATTGCGAGCTCACGCGTCTACCAGGGCAAGTGAGGAGCAATCTATGAAGCAAGTATTCGCTGTGTTGGGTCTGTGCGTGGCCATGGCTTGGCCGACTACGTCGCGCGCGTTCTGTGGTTTTTACGTGAGCGGGGCGGACGCGTCCCTGTACAACAATGCGACGATGGTCGTGATGATGCGCGAGGGCACGCGAACCGTGCTGTCGATGCAGAACAACTACCAGGGTCCACCGGAAGATTTCGCCATGATCGTCCCGGTGCCGGTCGTTCTTCAGGAAGAGAACGTGAAGACCTTGCCGCCGGAGATCTTCTCCCGCGTCGACAAGCTCGCGGCGCCGCGACTTGTCGAGTACTGGGAGCAGGACCCGTGTCGTCCGATGGTCGTGTACGAGATGGCGGCAGGGGCACCGTCGGCGCGGCGAATGAAGTCTTCGGCAGACGAGGATTCAAAGAAGGACTACGGCGTGACGATCGAAGCGCAGTTCAAGGTCGCGGAGTACGACATCGTCATTTTGAGCGCGAAGGATTCCGGTGGCCTAGACAAGTGGCTCCGCAAGAACGAGTACAACATTCCGAAGGGCGCCAACGCGGTCTTGCGCCCTTACGTCGAGCAGAACACCAAGTTCTTCGTTGCGAAGGTCGACGCGAAGAAGGTGAAGTTCCGTGACGGGAAGGCGATTCTCTCTCCTCTTCGTTTCCACTACGACGCGCCGACGTTCACGCTTCCGGTGCGGCTAGGTTTGCTCAACAGCGCCGGGAAGCAGGACTTGATCGTGCACACCCTCGGCAAGGGTCAGCGCTACGAGGTCGCCAACTACAAGAACGCCTCGATTCCAACCAACATCCGTGTCGAGAACAGCGTTCGAAAGAGCTTCGGAGCATTTTACGATGCGCTGTTCGAGCGAACGACTGAGAAGAACCCTGGCGCAGTCGTGACGGAGTACGCTTGGGACGCGACGACTTGCGATCCGTGTCCTGAGCCGCCTTTGACGCCCGATGAGCTGGCGACCCTCGGCGGTGATGTGCTCGTGCCCGGCGAGCAGGATCCGTACTCCGACATTCCTGGCGTCGTGCCGCAGCGTAAACGCCGTCCATCATGGCAGCCGTATGGCTTCGTGCTGACGCGTCTGCACTACCGCTACGACAAGGACGGACTCGACGAGGACCTCGTGTTTCGCGCGGCCGGTCCAATCGTTGGCGGCCGAGGGATGCCCGATCAGAAAGGCCAGCTCGGGGAGCGGCGCGCACAGGCGTCGAGTGTCAACAATTTCCAAGGGCGATACGTGATGTTGAATCCTTGGGAAGGCGACATTGCGTGTGAGAATCCGCAGCGTGGAACCTGGGGCGGTCCGCCTAGCGGCCCGGCACCTAGGCCTTTTGCAGCAGGCAACACCGCGCTCGAGGGCACGACCAACAAGACGCTGACCGGCCAGTTGCCGGCACTGATTCGAACCGACATTCCCGAGCTCGACCTCGAGGCTGGCACCATCGACCTCGCACCCAAGGGTGCGCCGGGTTCCGGCAAAGGAGAGGGCGGACCGAGTGGCGACACCAGTACCTACGATGGCTGCAGCGTGAGCGCTGCCAAGAGCGCCTCGTTCGGTTGGATTGCGCTGAGCATCGTTGCTATGTGGCTCACGAGGAGACGGACAGCTCAATAGTTCATGGCAGACTTTATCTTCACGATGAAGGGGGTTACGAAAGTTCATCCCCCGGACAAGAAGATCATCGAAGACCTCTATCTCTCGTTCCTTCCGAACGCGAAGATAGGGGTCATCGGTGTTAACGGGACCGGAAAGTCCTCGCTGCTTCGCATCATGGCGGGGGTGGACGAGAGCTTCACCGGCGAGGCCTGGATTCGTCCCGGTGCGAGAGTGGGCTACCTGCCGCAGGAGCCGGACCTCGGTAACGCCAAGACGGTGCTCGAGGCGGTTGAAGCAGGGGTTGCTCCCGTGCGTGGGCTTCTCGACGAGTTCAACGAGCTCAGCATGAAGCTCGGTGAGCCGATGAGTGACGACGAGATGGCCAAGCTGCTCGACAAGCAGGGAACGCTTCAGGACAAGATCGACGCCGCCGACGGCTGGAATCTAGAGAGCACCCTCGAGATCGCGATGGATGCGCTTCGCCTGCCGCCGGCCGATGCCGACACGAAATTGCTTTCCGGCGGTGAGAAGCGCCGGGTCGCGCTCTGCCGACTGTTGCTCGAGAAGCCCGAGCTCCTGTTGCTCGACGAGCCGACCAACCATCTCGACGCCGAATCGGTCGCCTGGTTGCAAGGGTATCTTCAGAAGTATCCCGGTTGCGTGATCCTCGTGACCCACGATCGGTACTTCTTGGACGAGATCGTGGAGTGGATACTCGAGCTCGAACGCGGTGAGGCGTATCCTTTCCAGGGCAACTACTCTCAGTGGCTCGAGGCCAAGGACGCTCGGCTGGCCCAAGAAGACAAGAAAGACAGCTCTCGGAAGCGCAAGATCGCTCGGGAGCTCGAGTGGGTGCGTTCGTCGCCCAAGGCGAGGCAGGCCAAGAGCAAGGCGCGCATCACCGCGTTCGAGAGCCTGGTCGCCGATGCGGCCAAGGCCCGCCGCGACGCCAACGAGATTCGTATTCCGCCGGGGCCGCGGCTTGGCACGCAGGTGTTTGAAGTCAATGGGGTGAGCAAAGCCTACGGCGACAAGCTCCTGTTCGAGGATCTGAGCTTCATCGTGCCGCGAGGGGCGATCGTCGGCATCGTTGGGCCCAACGGCGCCGGCAAGACCACCTTGTTCCGGATGCTGGTTGGTGAAGAGACGCCCGACTCGGGGTCGATCACGGTGGGCGACACCGTGACGCTCTCGTACGTGGACCAGAGCCGGGACGCGCTGGGCGACGGCAACAACGTCTTCAAGGAGATCACCGGCGGCGCCGACGAGATCGACGTCGGCGGCGGTACGGTAAAATCACGCGCCTACGTCGGCTGGTTCAATTTTCGCGGAAGCGATCAGCAGAAGCCGGTGAAGAACCTCTCCGGCGGTGAACGAAACCGAGTCCACCTGGCCAAGCTCCTCAAGAGCGGCGGCAATGTCCTGCTCCTCGACGAGCCCACCAACGACATCGACGTCGAAACGCTTCGCTCGTTAGAGGAGGCGATCTTGAGCTTCCCCGGCTGCGCGCTCATCATCAGCCATGACCGCTGGTACCTAGACCGCATCTGCACTCACATCCTAGCCTTCGAAGGCGACAGTCGAGTCGTCTGGCACGAGGGCTCCTACGCCGATTACGCCGCCGACCGCAAAGCCCGCCTTGGCACCGCAGCCGACATCCCCCACCGAATAAAATACCGAAAATTCTCCCGCTAAGGGGTGGGAGATTGTTCGCTCGTGGTGGCGGTTAGGTGGTGGGTGATTTCTGGTTCTAGGGCGGAGTGGCCGGAGTTGGGGGCGATGATGAGGGTGCTTTTTGGCCAGGCTTGGTGGAGCTGGTAGGCGCTTTCGGCGGGGCAGACGATGTCGTAGCGGCCTTGGACGATGGTGGCCGGGATGTGTTGGATCCGGTCGATGTGCTGGAGGAGCTGGTCCTCTGCTTGGAAGAAGCCGCCGTTGATGAAGTAGTGGCATTCGATGCGGGCGAATGCTTCGGCGAATGCTTCGTCCCCCGTGCGTTCGATGAGCTCAGGGTCGGGGAGCAGCCTGCTCGTGCTGCCTTCCCACATGCTCCATGCGCGGGCGGCTTGGATGCGTTCGGCTCGGTCACTGCTCGTCAGACGGCGATAGTAGGCGCCTACCATGTCGCCCCGCTCGTCCTCGGGGATCGGTTCTAGATACTTCTGCCAAGCCTCGGGGAAGATCCGGCTCGCGCCTTCTTGGTAGTACCATTGAATCTCCCGGCGGCGGAGGAGGAAGATGCCGCGCAGCACCATGTCGGTGACGCGTTCGGGATGCTGCTCGGCGTACGTGAGGGAGAGCGTGCTTCCCCAGGAGCCGCCGAACAGTTGCCAGCGCTCGATGCCGAGGTGCTCGCGGATTCGCTCCATGTCGTCGACCAGGTCCCAGGTCGTATTGTTCCGGAGCTCCGCATGGGGAGTGCTGCGGCCGCAGCCTCGCTGATCGAAGAGGATGATGCGGTACACGGCCGGGTCCCAGAACCGCCGGTGCACGGCGCTCGACCCGCCACCGGGACCTCCGTG
>Ga0316192_10003480_pt1 | contig 11485 bp, 12 predicted proteins | sample MerIslwburrow_MG_FD_204931 | JGI IMG/M metagenome (GOLD analysis project Ga0316192, IMG submission 204931) | Coastal sediment microbial communities from Maine, United States - Merrow Island worm burrow | ecosystem: Environmental > Aquatic > Marine > Coastal > Sediment | place: USA: Maine...
ACGGCAGCTCATGGCGGAAGAACTCCTCGCCGCAGAAATACTGATAATAGGGGTTCTCGACCCAGCGCGCGCAAAGCTCCTCGTCGGACAGGTTGTCGGCATATTTGAGGATATGAAGACCCGCCATCAACCGCGTCGACAAGGCGGGATGACCCGGCTTGTCGGTGTAGTTCTCACCGCATTCGTCTGACAGGAATTGCCAGTCGATCCGATTGGCCAGCACCACCTTTTCATGACCCATGTGAATGATCTGGTCGAGCCTTGAACGAAACATGTCGTGCTGGCCCGTATCGACTGGTTCTGACGGCTTCATGGCCCCTCCAAATCAATATCTGGACCAGTGAATCACATGCGAATGCCTGACCGTCGCAGCTGTTCCGTCCACGCAAATGACGTGAACTGGCTACCTTGATCTGTGTTCATGATCTCTGGCGGACCGAACTTGTGGATGGCCTCGTTCAGAGCATCAACGCAGAACCCGGCCTCCAGAGTGTTGGAGATGCGCCAGGACAGCACCTTTCGGGTATGCCAGTCCATGATAGCGATGAGATAGAGGAACCTATGCTGCATCGGAAGATAGGTGATGTCAGAACACCAGACCTGATTGGGCTGTGTTAACTTACGTTTCCAATACCGCAAAGATGGGGATGGCCGGACTCTTTCATTGAACATTCACACCTCCACTCTACAGTGCTGGTAATCGAAGCACAGAAAAGTTCGTGACAATGCTCAGAAAATTCCTTGCGCCTCTGGACTCTGCGATAAGCATTATCGGATTGGTTTGTGTCTCTGCGTGGATTGGCTTGTCTTATCCCGCCCACGCCAATGAAGGTGGGTTAGTGGTTGTAGTTGACGTTTCAGAGCAACAGATGACTGTGTTTCAGGACGGCGAAATGCGTTACAATTGGACGGTTTCGACAGCACGAAGAGGCAAGGTGACGCCACGTGGGCGCTGGAAAGCAAAGTGGTTATCTCGCCACCACCGCTCCAGCCGCTATAAAGGCGCTCCAATGCCCTATTCGATCTTTTACAATGGAAATTTTGCAATTCACGGCACGAATCAGATCAAGAAATTGGGACGCCCTGCTTCAGCTGGATGTATACGTTTGCATCCCGAAAATGCTGCAGTCCTTTTCAGCCTGACTAAAGACTATGGCTTGAAGAACACCATTGTATCGGTTGTGGACTAAATTGATCGCAATTGGTCAACACTAAGTGTTGTCGGTAGACAGAGGATAGGGCAGCATTACCTTGGACCACGTGGGATTCGGCTCACCGCAAAAGCGTAAACGTCCGGGGAACCCCACCTAACGCGATGACCTTTCACGTGGTAGTGTCCATTTGTTTTAGTGGACATTAGGGGTTTTGGTATGGCGGGTCGAATTGTTGCCATGGAATTACTTTGCTGGTGAGTGACCATCTGGGGTAAGCGCCCGGTGAACCCGCTCTGCCTTTGAACGGTAGTGAGAGGTAATGTCCATTAGCGAGTAAATGGACATTATCGGAGTGGTTTATGGCGAAGCGGCGCAGACGTCGAAACTGGGGTGATGACGAGAAGCGGATGATCTGCGCCCAGACGCGGGTTCCTGGTGTTTCGGTTTCACAGGTTGCGCGTCGGTACGATGTCAACGCGAACCAGGTGTTCAACTGGCTGAAGGAGCCACGCTTTGCGGATGCTGAGCCACCGGAAGCCGAGACCGCTTTTCTCCCTGTAGAGATAATGCAAGCACGGGACATGACTGTTCATGGTAACCGAACTGAACCCGTCACGCTGGAGATTGACCTGTCCTGCGGCCATCGGCTGCGGATCAACGGACCATACGATGGCGATGCTCTGGCGTGGTTGATCCGAGGCCTCTCGTCATGATCCCGGTCCCAGTATCGACGAAGGTGTGGCTGGCGGCAGGCGTCACTGACATGCGCAAAGGGTTCAACGGGCTGTGCCGCACAAACAGGCCGAACACATGGCAGCTCCGACCAGCAGCGCGATATCAGTCAAATCCCTTGACAGCAAGGAGCCGTCCACACATGGCACTAAGCAGTCATCTGTGAATGGGCGGAGCATGTCTGCTCCACCCCTGATTTCAGACTTCAATCTGTTCGGCTATCGCCAAGGCATCATTGACCTCGATACCGAGATAGCGAACCGTGCTCTCGATTTTGGTGTGGCCGAGAAGCAACTGGACCGCCCTTAGATTCCCGGTCTTTCGATAGATCACTGTCGCTTTGGTTCGCCGCAGCGAGTGGGTCCCGGCTTTTGGTTCAGCGTCTCAAGGTTCGAGCCTTGTACGAGCGGCCCTTCCAAACATTTCCCTGACCTCGCAAGTGCTGCAACGCGCCCATAATAGTCATTAGGGCGTAGAATCCAGCAGACACTGGGAGCGCACAAACGCTTAGCGGATGTTTGTCATACAGAGACAAGGTTGGCCAATAGGCAATTGACATGACTAGCCAAGTGATCATCCCTAGAAATGCCATCGCCTGATCTTGATGCCAAGGCAAGGTTACCACCGCTAGCGGAGCGGCTAGGTAGAGCAGGCACATGCCTGCAACGGTACCAAACAATTTCCACCAAGAGTAGCCCAGTTGTGTGAAGGCAGTACGGGTCACCATACTCCAGGTTGAGGACAAGGCTCTATTATCCCGCAAGCTGATGACCTCCCCGCAACTAACTCCCAGCCAGATGTCTCTTGAAGTTGGGACGGTCTTGATGCGGTTCGCCAAGGCACAATCATCGATAAGCTTATCACGAATTGGACTAAGGCCCCCCACCTGCACAAGTCTATCCTTACGAACCAACATGCAACCGCCTGCGGCAGCAGCAACTGAACTTCCGGGATCATTGACAGCGCGGAAAGGATAGAGCTTCTGGAAAAAGAATACGAAAGCAGGGATTAGCAGAGTTCCCCATAACCCGCGACTGTCTAGGCGGGCCATAAGGGATACCAGAGCAATTCGATCATGCTCGGCCTTCATGACCAAACGGCTTAGGGTATCCGGAGCGTGCACAATATCGGCATCGGTGAACAGAATATACCGGACATTAGGTGCCTGCTTTTCAGCTATACGAAGTCCATCTTGAAGGGCTGATAGCTTCCCGGTCCATCCCGGTTCAAGCTGCGGTGCATGCGCAATGGTTATTAATCGACCTGATTTGTCGGCCACCGTTTCTGCAATTGCTGAAGTCCCGTCACTAGAGTGGTCATCCACCAGTACGATGGAATACTTGCCTTCGTAGGTACTTGACGCATGTGAGCTCAGAACAGGGGCGATATTATCTGCCTCGTCACGGGCCGGAATGACGGCGACTACCTCCGGCCATTTGTCAGGAGCCGGCAGGTCGGCATTCAATCGCTGATCCGCGCGCCAGAAAGACCAGTGGAACAAGATCAGATAGAGCCAGCTGGCCAGTGAGATGGCCAAGATCAGCTCCACAATCTGCTCCATAACCGCTATCCTAGCTTCATTCATAAGTTGGGTGGATGACAGAGGTTCCATATTCTAGCGACTCTGCTACAGATCTTTACGAGTCGCATGACTCATTGGAAAATACAATCATGGTTGTGAAGGCTGTCGTGATCTAACTGATCCACAGTTACACGCACAGGGAATTCAAAGTCGCACATGAAAGGAGCCCCCACAATCCAAAAGACCCGTGAAGTCCGCGTTCAACGTTTAACGAGATCCATTGCCCAATGGTGCGTCGATCATGCGACAACAACCATCATTCTATTTATCGCATTCGCTTTGCTAAGCGCCGCACTGGCTGCCACAAGATTAAAGATCGATACCAATCCTGCCTTGATGATCAATGGCGAGTTGCCGTTCCGGCAGAATTATCAAGACCTGATCAAACAATTCCCTGCGCTCGATAATGGTTTCGTCGTCATCATTGATGCTGAGATTCCTGCTAAGGGGCGTGATGCAGCGACCAAGATAGCCCGACAATTGGAGATGCGGCCAGACCTTTTTTCGGATGTCTTTGCCCCCGGCACAGGTCCGTATTTCGACAAATATGGAGTGCTCTATCTTGATGAAGCCGTCGTCAGACAAGTTGCGGACGACGTCAGGGGATCGACCCCGCTCATCAATACCATGTCGCTGCAGCCCGATCTTGCAGGTTTTGCCGACCTGTTCCAGCAGATGGCACCGGTCGTGGAGATTGGAGAGGCACCCCCGGAGCTGTCGGGATTTTTGGACAAGATTACAGAAACAATCCAGTTCGAGACCCGCGGGCAAACCCGGCCGCTTGATTGGATGGCTCTCGGTCAAGAGCCTCCCTCACTTACCGAGACGCGCTGGTATGTCCTGGTCAAGCCGATCCTTGATTTCTCCGCTCTTGATTCTGCTGCCCGCCCGTTATCAGAAGTGCGTCGCGTGATGGCTGAGTTCAATGACAATGGGGCAGGAATCAAGGTCCAATTGACCGGCGAAGCCGCCTTGAATGCAGAGGAGTTTGATGCTGTTACCGAAGGCGCTGCGATTGCAGGCGCCCTGTCACTTGCGCTTGTCGCATTGACGGTGGTGATCGGATTCCCGTCACTGGTTCTGGTGGTGCCGGCCCTGGCGCTGATCCTGCTGGGTTTCCTGATCAACGCGGGTTTTGCAGCACTTGCCGTGGGGACACTGAACATGATCTCCGTGGCCTTCGCAGTGCTGTTTATCGGGCTTGGCATCGATTATGCCGTTCACGTGATCCTGCGGTTTGCAGAAGAGCGTGCCAGGGGTGCTAACGGAAAGAAAGCGGCGGTTGCGGCTATAAGAGGTATCAGCGTGCCGCTTGGCCTCTGCACGCTGACCACGTCCCTGGCCTTCCTGGCATTTACCCCATCAGACTTCGTCGGCATGGCGCAACTCGGGATCATCGCGGCGGGTGGCATCGTGATTGCCTTCATCGGCTCGATCACCCTGGTGCCTGCCATACTGTCAGTTCTGCCCGGCTCTGAAGCAAAGATCACCCAGGCGTTTTCAAAGCTCACACCACAGCACGAGGGCTGCTTGCAGGCCCACCGGTCGACCATCCGAAAAGGCGCTTCATTGTTGTTGATCTTCGCCGCCATTGCGAGCGTCTGGCTCATCCCACAGGTCCGCTTTGATGGGGACCCGATCAATCTGAAGAACCCGGCCGCGCCCAGCATGAAGGCGTTCAACGACCTCGTTAATCACCAACCAGCCCACACATTCGCAGTCCAGGTACTGACAGAACCAGGCGAGCCGTTGCACCGGATGGTAGAGGAACTCAAGGTGCTGCCCCAGGTATTGGACGTCGAAACGCTGGACTCGATGCTACCACCAGACCAGGAGTCGAAACTCGCTCACCTTAATGCACTGGCCGACCTGTTGCCGACACAGATCGAGCCGGCAACCGATTTAGCTTCTGGCGAGCAGGTGGACCATCTCACCTCATGGCGTGAAGCAGTTACCGCCATGGCCGATGCCGACAGCGCTACAGAAGACATCCGCAGCTCGGCTGCCCGACTCAAACAAGCTCTTGAGGAATTTGTCGCTGCCAGCAATAGCTCGCCAGACGCCATTGCTACTCTTCAGATGTCCTTGGTGCAGGGCTTTCCGAGATTGTTTGAGGCAGCTCGTCAAATGGCCGACCTTGATCGCGTTACAGTAGAAAATATCGATGCCGGCTTCAGGCAGCGCTATATCGCGCGAGATGGAAGATGGCGCCTGGAGGTTTTGCCCAGGGGGGATATGCGGGACCCGGCCCAGTTGGACCAGTTCGTCACAGCTGTACTCAAGGTTGCACCGCAAGCCACCGGCGCGCCTGTCGAGATAACAGGCGCCGCCAATGTCGTATCCTCTTCCATGAGCAAGGCCTCCGTAATGTCACTGGCGCTGGTGCTGCTTGCCACCTTCGTGGTCCTTCGTCGGCTCGATGATGTCCTGCTCGCACTTGCTCCGCTGCTGCTCGCCGCTGCGCTCCTGGCCGGCTATACGGTGATGTTCGACTCACCGTTCAACTTCGCCAACGTTATCGTATTGCCGCTACTCGCGGGGCTGGGTATCGACAGCGGCATCCACTACGTCATGCGGGCGCGAGAGGCAAACACCGGTCCGGATGTCATCAGGAGCTGGACGCCTCGAGCTGTGCTTATATCAGGTGTCACCACAATGGGATCATTTGGCTCGCTGTGGCTGTCCGCCCACCGTGGCATGGCAAGCATGGGTGAACTTCTTGCTGTCGCAATTACGATTACATTGCTGTGCACACTCGTCGTGCTACCCCAGTTGATTACGTGGTTTATGAGGCCTATCAGATAATGAAAACCTGCCTCTCTGCCGACCTGGCAATATCCAATTCGACACGGTCGATGACCAAGACGCGCCGCCTCACGCTGTTGTATGTTGCAATCGTGTCAACTCTGCTTGCTGTCATGAGTGTGACACCGGCGTCAGCGCAACTGCGGGAAAAGGCGTTTGGCGTATGGGCTGAAGAAAACGGCGAGGCTCATATCGAGATCGCCCCGTGCGAGGACAAACTCTGCGGGCGTATTGTCTGGCTGAAAAAACCGATAGACGATAACGGTCGGCCTCAAATGGACCTAAACAATCCCAACCCTGCGCTCAGAGCCCGCCCGATGCTAGGTCTCCTGATCATGGCGGGGCTGCAGCCGAATGATGACAATGCCTATCTGGAGGGACAGGTCTACAATTCAGAAGATGGCAAAATCTATGATATCTATCTCACGCCCGAGGGAGATACCATGGAGGTTGAAGGTTGTCTGATGAAATTTCTTTGTGACTCACAGACATGGACACGCGTCAGATGAGGCTCAGTTTACAACGCGAGAAGCCATGTTACCCTGCAAACATCGCTGGCTTGAGAACAAACCAAAAGGGATAAGCATGATTGGTTACGCAGACAGAATCCTTTCACCGGAACAGATCAGAAAAATTGCGACGCATTTAATGGCTGCCCTTGTTGTCTTGACCACATATGCGATGTCAACGCACAACGCCTGGGCATCCAACATCTATGACGCCCGGATTTTGCAGCGCATTAAATTCACTTCGGTCCAGCGGCCCAAGGTAAAGCGCATCATTCGGAAATCCGACAAGGAGATTGCTGTTGTCTTCAGAAAATATGGCATCAACCCCAATGCCAAACCTGTATTTGAAAAACTGCAAAGAGCGAGCAGCGAGCTGCAAGCGATCGAGTCAAAAGAGAAGAGGCAAATGAAGAAAATCCTCTCGCCTGACCAGTACAAAACCTATCTTGGCTTGCTTCAGGCAACCGCCGCACGGGTCATCAAGGCAACGCGTACGAAACCCTGATAGTCCCATCTGTGATCTGTAATGCGACCGATCAGCCGACGTGGAAGCGGAGCTCGATTAATGTCGCCTTCTGGCACATAGCTGCCGTCTCGGCCGCCCTCCTGGCACGGCTGGTTTGCATCCGAAAGCTGACATTGCGAGAGATTGGCCTTGTTGGCAGAAATACACGCATAGGTAGGCAGGCAAAAACGGTCGTTTTTGCTGCATTCCCCTCCCCTACGGATTTCTGCGGTTTTCAATGCCGCAAAAACCCCCAGCAAAACCTTGTGAGTTTTGCAACGTTTTTGCTATACTTAAATTATGATATTCGGCTACGCTCGCGTTTCAACACAAGATCAAAATCTCGATGCTCAACTTGACGCTCTGAAAGCGGCGGGAGCCGAGAAAATTTTCAAAGAGAAGATCACCGGTAAGACAAAAAACCGACCACAGCTTGACAAACTGCTTGAGCAGTTGCGTGCCGACGATGTGGTGATTGTGACGAAGTACGACAGGCTAGCCCGATCGCTGAAAGACCTAATTATGATTGTAGAGGCGATCAGGGAGCGAGGAGCTGGTTTCAAATCCCTGGGGGAAGATATCGATACAACGACTTCAGCCGGTCGGTTGGTGTTTCATGTGTTTGGCTCGATTGCTGAATTTGAAAGAGAGCGAATTGCCGAGCGTACTCGGGAAGGACTAAATGCCGCTCGGTCGCGCGGCCGTGTTGGTGGCCGTCCCCGTGCCCTGTCAACCGATCAGCGCGAGGAAGTTCGACAAATGCGGGACAAGGACAATCGGCCAATCAGTGAGATTGCCAGGTTATGCCCATTTGCGTCCCTCGCCGTCCTTAGGACGAGATCCCAAATCCCTGGCTGTTTAAGTTCGAACGTACGAAGGCCACCAAGGAGGGGTAACCCGGTGGCCTTCTTCAAGGTCGTTTGCAGGGGAAATACACAAAGGGGGGACCTTGATGATTTTCCATCATATTTGATTGTGTGAGGATTTAAATTGATTTGAGTCAACCGCACATACAAAAAAATATCTATTCTACACTCCATGATTGCTATCTGAGATCGGCACGTTTGTTGCTGTGCAGATGGTAACCGACAGAGCAAAGGGAAGATTACTGGAATATGTAAATGTTTTGCTATCTGAAGATAATTGGTGCTTTGTGCATTATTACCGGCGTCAGCAGTAGTGGCATATATGACTTGAAGTTGCCCAATCATGCCGGGCAGAACGCAACGTCGATCCAGAAAACGAACCCGTACTGGCCAGCTAAAGGCATGATATCGGTTTACCCGTGCCGCTATCGCCGCTGCATAAATGTTTGAGTGAGTGCGTCAATGCAACTTCATAAGCTGACTATTCGCCAGACTGCGCAATCTCCCGCAAGCCATCAACGTCACATATTTCTAAGGTTTTCATGTCGATCTGCTTGATCATACCCATAGACTTCAATTTGCTTATTTTTCTGCTGACAGTTTCAAGAGTCGTGCCGAGGAAGTTCGCGATTTCTGCCCGCGTAAGTAGTAGATTGATGGTGGAATTTCCATCAGATTCCACCTTGTGCAGGCAATGACTCTGCTCTTCTTGCCATAGCCACAAAAGGAATGAAGCAACCTTTTCGAGAGCACCCAATCTACCTAGCAAAATCACTAATTGTTGGGCATTTTCCAGATCTTCCCGCGATTTAAGCAACAAGTACTGCCCCAGTTCAGAGTGCTCTCGAAGTACGGTTTCGAATTGCGTGCGCTTGAAACAACACAACTCCACATCGGTTACGCATTCAGCACTATTGTGACTAACCGAAGCATTGACCTCGCCAAGGGTGTCCGTCGCGGCAAGCAAACCGACAATCTGCTCGCGTCCATCCGGTAGCATCCTTTTCAGCTTTACAACGCCAGAAACAATCACCGCGAACAATTGGCTGGTTTCTTCCTGATGCAATATCTCATCACCCGCCGAGAAATGGCGGTGTGTCATAATATCGGACAATTCGTGCAGGTGTGATCCGTCGAGAGCTGAACAAACGGCATGGTGACGAACTGGGCATTGTGTGCACCGCAGATCAAATACAACAAGAGGTGAACACTGAGCCATTTCCTACAAAACCCTGACGCTGAAAGCAATAGTTTAAACATACATTTTGATTATAGCATTGAAATTTGGCAGAGATGTCAAGTTGTTATCCGCAAAACGCCAGCCGGCAAGTTGTGGCGATTGCGGATCAAAGATGCTTTCAAAGCGATTTTATCTGCGCCTTTGATGGCATACTCCCTTCCGCCAAAAAGAGTAACATCTTCCCAACGCAGGTGCTGCCTGGTGATTTCAAAGCAACATCTCAACAAATACCCGGCAGCTTCGACATTGCTCAAATCATTTCCTGCAATCACATTTCCAATCGGCTCGGCAAGTTCGAAAGCGTAAGACTCGATTGTAGAATGCTCAGAAACAGCCAACTCGATACGTTTCGCCAGAACCTTGTCTGCAGGCTTACGTTCCAGCAGCAAGTTAAACAAAGCCTCTTCGTCGCGATGATAGAGAGGCAGCTCATCGCGCAGACTGTTCAGGATGGACTTGTACAGTTGCACATTAACCTGACCACCCAACTGGTCTGCTATCAGTTCCAACTCGTCACAAATCTCATGCAGTCTGCTGCGCTCATGCGCGATCACGGACAGAGAACCATTCTTATCGGCGATAGACTTTTCTGTAGGCATTATCCTTGCACCATTAATTGTCTTGGAAACGCTGTAGGCAAGATGCGCGTCGCAAAAACGCCTCTCGTTTCGCTGAAACCAGGTAAAAATGGCCACTATTATGGCCGCCTGCGTTGATTTCAATCAATTCAATACCATTTCATCGATCGGGATGGCTTTGTTTCGGCCCAAAATTGGCTGAGTCCAAAAAAACCCGGGCTTGTGACCCAGGGAGATGGTTTGCAGGGAGTTTTGGAAGTGGAGGAAGTTTAACGTTTAAAACTGGCCAACTGGATTGAAACCAATGTCCCTCATCGTGCGGCATCAGTGTGATTACTAGCCAGCAGGCAGCAGTTCTTGTTGGAACTCTGAGCACCAAAGACATGCTCTACACGAGCCCGGACCTTCAGACGGGTTTTGTTGCCCTGCGTCTCCCGATTGGTCAGTGACTTGTTACGATGGAACGTACTTATTCGCGCTATCCAGCGGCTTGCCTTCACTGTCGACGAACGTCAACGGATAGACGGCGTCCTCTGGAGCGTTGGCTCCTAGCCCGCTTCTCTCACAGCGTCACCTTTGGTGCGGTCTGACGAAGCAATTTTTTGTCGCCCCGCCTTTCGGTTTTCCGGGGCAAACGTATTCGCCGCCGCGATCTGCGGCGGTTGGTATTTCAGCAATGTATCCTGTGTCGTTATCGGGAAGGGTTCGTGCCCTGCGGCATCATTGGGCCGCAGCACATATTCGGGCGTGCGCCAGAGCGAACTCGTCAGCATAGGGACGGCTTGAGCGCTTCGATTTCGAGTACCGGCGCAACGGCACGGTCAATCTCTTCGTCTTTCTCGATGCGCATCGGCCATGGCGCACGGTGAAGGTCACCGATCGGCGCACCGCTGTGGACCTCGCAGCCTGCATGCGCGAGCTCACGGACATCTACTTCACTGAAGCCGCGCAAATCCGGGTCGTGCTCGACAATCTGTCGACCCACAGCGCAGCTTCCCTCTACAACACCTTTGCCCCGGCTGAAGCCAGACGCGTGCTGCGCCGCCTGGAGTTTCACTACACCCCAAAACATGCAAGCTGGCTCAACATGGTTGAGATCGAGATCGGGGTCCTGCGCAGTCAGTGCCTTGATCGGCGCATCGCAAGCCGTGAGAAACTGGTCGCAGAAATCGCAGCCTGGGAAAAACGCCGAAACAGCAGCGCCGCACGCATCAAGTGGATGTTCACCACTAACCAGGCCAGGCAAAAAATGCAACGGGCGTATCCAAAGCTCAAAACTCTGCACGACATTCAATTCAAAGAGTCATAATCTCTGTGCAGAGCCACTAGGCCGACCATGGAGATTTCATGTTCTGGTGGGTGACTATTGGATGAGAGAGAAGCAATCGGACCAGTCAGACAGCCTTCGTCCACATACGCTATTCCCAAAATCATTATGACGGCCGCACCAAAGCAAAACAAGAATACAATACTAAAAAGACTATCAAGCATTGGATGTACATGCTTATCGTGAA
>Ga0316192_10003483_pt1 | contig 11477 bp, 10 predicted proteins | sample MerIslwburrow_MG_FD_204931 | JGI IMG/M metagenome (GOLD analysis project Ga0316192, IMG submission 204931) | Coastal sediment microbial communities from Maine, United States - Merrow Island worm burrow | ecosystem: Environmental > Aquatic > Marine > Coastal > Sediment | place: USA: Maine...
GGGAGAGCTGGCCATCCCGTTCACCACCGGCATCCTCGTCGGCATCGGCGAATCGTTGGCGGACCGTATCGAGGCCCTCGAGGCCATCGCCGGGTCACATCGCCGTCACGGTCATGTGCAGGAGGTGATCGTGCAGAACTTCCTGCCCAAGGCGGGGACGGCCATGCATCTGAAGCCCGCGTGCGATCACGACGACTATCTCCAGGCCATCGCTCTGGCCCGGCTGATCCTGCCCGCCGATATCCATCTCCAGGCGCCGCCCAACCTCTCGGACGACTTCGGGGTATTGCTCGATGCCGGTATCGATGATTGGGGTGGGGTGTCCCCGGTGACCGCCGACCATGTCAACCCGGAGCGGCCGTGGCCCGCCCTCGACCGTCTGGCGGAGATCACCGAGGCCCGGGGCTATGTGTTGGCGCCCCGATTGACGATCTACCCCGAATACGCCCTCGACGCGTCGCGCTGGCTCGATGAGGCCAACCGGTTCCCGGTGCTCGACCGGTCCGATGCCGAGGGCCTCGGGCGGGACGACCCAGGCGCCATATTCCCCGAACGCACCATGGAGGCGGCCAAGGTCGAGGACGGCGCCGACTTCGTCGTCATCGGCGACAAGTCCACCACCTGGTTTTCCGGGGCGGAGAACCCGCCGCCCCGCCTGGTTCCGTCCCCGGGCTCGGCCCGGGGGGCGGTCGGGGAGGTACTCGCCGGGGTGCGAGCCGGCCAAGAGGTGGGGGAGAACGAGATCGTGACCCTCTTTTCGGCTCGGGGGCCCGAGGTGGCCGCCGTCGCCGAGTTGGCCGACGAACTGAGGGTTGAAGCGGTCGGTGACGTGCTCACCTGGGTGCACAACCGCAACATCAACTACACCAACGTGTGCACGTTCAAGTGCCGGTTCTGTGGCTTCTCCAAAGGGCCGCTGTCGCTGAACCTCCGCGGGAACCCCTATCTGCTGACGTTGGAACAGATGCAGCAACGGTGTGTCGAGGCGGCCGAGCTGGGCGCCACCGAGGTCACGTTGCAGGGTGGGATCCATCCGAGTTTCGATGGGGACTACTACATCGAGGTCACGCGGGCGGTGAAAGAGGCCGTTCCCGACCTCCATGTGCACGGGTTCACCGCGTTGGAGGTCTTTGAGGGCGCGAAACGGCTCGGTGTACCGCTGGTCGAGTATCTCCAGCGCCTACGCGATGCCGGTCTGCAATCCCTGCCCGGGACGGCGGCCGAGATTCTCGATGATGAGATCCGCGCCGTGCTGTGCTCGGACAAGGTCAACACCGAAGAATGGCTGGAGGTCCACGAGGCCGCCCACTCGATCGGACTGAGATCTAACATCACGATCATGTGCGGCTCGGTTGAACAACCCATCAACTGGGCCCGTCACATGGTTCGCACCCGAGCGCTCCAGAAGCGTACGGGCGGTTTCACCGAGTTCATCCCTCTGCCATTCGTGCATATGGCCTCGCCGATCTACCTCCAGCGTCAGGCCCGGCGCGGGATGACCTTCCGAGAGGTGCTGCTCATGCACGCCGTGGGGCGCATCGCCTACCGCGGTTGGATCGACAACATCCAGGTCTCGTGGGTGAAGATCGGTGTCGAAGGTGCTCACCAGATACTCCAGGCAGGTGCCAACGACCTGGGCGGCACGCTCATGGACGAGAACATCAGCCGAGCCGCCGGTGCCCAGCACGGGCAGGGACTCACCGAGTCGGATTTCAAGGCTCTCGCCGCGCCCCTCGGTCGCATCACCCGCCAGCGCACCACCCTCTACGGGCAGGCGGACGGACGGATCGAAGCCACCGGCGCCACTCGCGACAGTCGCGAGGACGGTCTCAAACACGACCGTCGGGTGCTGCTCCCCGAGGAGTACGTGGGCGTGGGCCGATCCTGATTCTTGGGGTGACGACCGCGGTTCGGATGGGCTAGCCCGGGTGTATTTGAGTTAAGCCGTCAGGGCGGCGGCCTTGACGGCCAACGATTCGGTGAGCTCGTTGAACGCCTTGGAGAAGCCGGCCAGGCCTTCGGTCTCCAGCTGGTTGGCGACATCGTGAAGGTCCACCCCGACCTGGCCGACGTTTTCCAGCGTCGCCTGAGCGGCGGCCGGGTCCCGGTCGAGGGTGCGGGCGAGGGTGCCATGGTCGGCGAACGCCTCGAGGGTCGAGTCCGGCAGGGTGTTGACCGTGTTCGGTCCGATCAGCTCATCGACATAGAGCGTGTCGGGAAAGTCGGGGTTCTTGGTCGACGTTGACGCCCACAACAAGCGCTGGGGGCGGGCACCGCGGGCGGCCAGTCGATCCCAGCGGGGTCCGGAGAACCGTTCAGACCACATGGCGTATGCCGACCGGGCCTGGGCGATGGCTGTTGTGCCGCGAAGGGCGAGCGCCTCGGGCGAGCCGATGGCCTCCAGCCGGCGGTCGACCTCGGTGTCGACTCGACTGACGAAGAACGATGCCACGCTCGATACCGCGGAAAGGTCGGCACAGCCACACTCCTCGAGGCCACCGATGTACGCCTCGACGATGTCGCCATACCGTTCGACGGAGAACAGCAGGGTCACGTTGATGCTGCGGCCCTCACCGATCATGGTGCGAATGGCGGGTAGGGCGGCGGCGGTGCCGGGGATCTTCACATACAGGTTGGGTTCGGAGATCCTCAGGTGAAGGTTGCGGGCCGCGGCTTGCGTACCGGCCGCGTCATGGGCCAACGACGGGTCGACCTCGACCGAGACATACCCGTCCTCACCCCCGCTCTGGTCATAGACCGGGCGCATGATGGCGAGCGCGTTCTCGATGTCGGTGCTGACCAGGGTCCAGTAGCTGTCGAGGATCGACGCGCCACCCGAATGAAGCGACCGTAGCTCTTCGTCGTATGCGTCCGATCCCTCCATCGCCTTTTGGAAGATCGATGGATTGGACGTGATACCACGGATACCCGACGCGACCATCCGTTCGAGGTCGCCGCCGGTGATCCAGCCCCGTTTGAGATTGTCGAGCCAAGGTGATTGGCCGAACTCCTCATAGAGGTGTCGGAGGTTGTCCATTTGGTGCTCCCAGCGATCAGGTTCGTTCGCAGTTTAGGAGCCTGCTGGTCAATTCATACCGGCGCCTCGCCGGCATCGATCAGCAGGCTCCTACGGCTGAGATCAGCGGACCAGCGCGCGAGCCCGGTCCGCCACATGAGCGGCGGTGAAGCCGAATTGGGCCATGACCTCGTCGCCGGGCGCTGATGCCCCGAAACGGTCGAGGCCGATGTTGTCCTGGGCATAGCGGGACCAGCCCATCGTGGTCCCTGCCTCTACCGATACCGTTGGTACGGCCGGGGGTAGGACCGCGTGTCGGTAGCGCGCGTCCTGGTCCTCGAAGATGTCCCAGCACGGCAGGGAAACGACCCGCGCCGCAATACCTTCGGCCCCGAGTGCCTTCGCCGCGTCGACACAGAGCGTCACCTCGGTGCCGGCTCCGACCAGGATCACATCAGGGTCACCGTCGGCATCGTTCAGCGCGTAGCCGCCGCGGGCCACGCCCTCAGGGTTGGCGACCGTGCCTTCGAGCACCGGCACGCCCTGGCGGCTGGTCACGATGCCGGTGGGTCCGTCGAGATCGACCGCGAGGCGCCATGCTTGCGCGGTCTCGTTGGCGTCGGCCGGCCGGATCAGCCGAAAACCGGGTATGGCGCGCAATGAGGCGATCTGCTCGACCGGCTGATGGGTCGGCCCGTCTTCGCCGACGCCGATCGAGTCATGGGACCACCAGAAGATGGCGTGTGCGCCACTCAAGGCCGCCATGCGCACCGCGGGCCGCATGTAGTCGCTGAACACCAGGAAGGTGCCGCCGAACGGTACGACGCCACCGTGGTGAGCCATGCCGACGAGCAGCGAGCCCATCGCGTGCTCGCGCACGCCGAAGTAGAGCTGGCGTCCGGCAGGGTCAGCGCGGGTGAAGGCTACATCGGCCGGGAGCTTGGTTCCGGTGTTGCCGGTGATGTCGGCACCCCCGCCTATCAAGCCGGGGATGGCGGACGCGGTCGCTTCGAGACATGCTTGGCCGGCGACGCGCGTCGCCAATTTCTCGCCGGCGGTCCAACGGGGCAGGTTCGTCGCCCAGTTGCTCACCCCTCCGCCCGCCCACAGGGCGTCCAGTTCGGCGCGATCCCCGGAGTACGCGCCCAGGCGCGCTTGCCACCCTTGGCGCGCCGAGGCCCCTCGGCGGCCGGCAGCGAGATAGAACTCCGCCACATCGTCGGGCACATGGAATGGCTGGTCGACCGGCAGACCGAGCACCGACTTGGTGGCCGCCACCTCCTCGTCGAGGATGACCAGCCCATGGGCCTTGGGGTCGTCGGTGTAGGTGGGGGAGGGGTAGCCGACTCGGGTGCGCATGATCACCAGGGATGGGGCATCGGTGACGGCGACCGCCCGGTCGAGCGCCGCTTCGATCGTGTCGAGATCGTCACCGGGCTCGCCGATGTCCTCGACATGCCAGCCGTAGGCGTCGAAGCGCTTCGACGCGTCGTCCGACAACGAGAGCTCGGTTCTCCCGTCGATGGTGATGCGGTTGTCGTCATAGATGTAGACCAAGCGCCCCAAGCCGAGGTGACCGGCGAGCGAAGCTGCCTCGTGGCTGACCCCCTCGGAGAGGTCTCCGTCGCTGCACATCACGAAGGTGGTGTGATCGACGAGGTCTCTGCCCAGACGTGCCGCCAGGTGGCGCTGCGCGATGCCCATGCCGACCCCGTTGGCGAACCCCTGGCCGAGAGGTCCGGTCGTAACCTCCACGCCTGCGGTGTGCCCGACCTCGGGATGGCCCGGCGTGGCGCTTTGCCATTGGCGGAACTGGCGAAGATCGTCGAGGGTCAACCCGAAGCCGGTCAGGTGCAACATGGCGTATTGGAGGATAGAAGCGTGACCCGGTGAGAGAATGAACCGGTCTCGGTCGGCCCAGCCCGGGGCGGTCGCGTCATAGGTCATGGTGCGGGTGAACAGCACGTGGGCCAGCGGAGCGAGGGCCATCGCCGTGCCCTGGTGTCCGGATCGAGCGGCCGCGGGCCCGTCGATACACAGACCCCGAATCGTGTTCACCGCTCGTTGTTCAAGCTCCGGGTCAATCGCGATATCACCCACCAGTTACTCCTCCGTTCGGCTGAAAGCCGCCAGTGTCTGGGGCGGCCATCAGGGGAAAGGCCCGCCCGCTTTGCACTTTACTGGCCACCGGGGAACCCGTTGGACAGCGGAGGTCCCGGCGGCCGGACCTTCTGGTGAAACCGCACGGCTCAGTCCCGGAATAGACCGACCGAAGCGGTGAACCCGTGGAGGAAGTTCCGCGTCCCGACCGGCCCGATCTCTCCGGCGCAGAACATGCCGCCGGTAGCCATGGTGCCGCTGTGGTCGGTCACGGCCCGTGCGTCGTGGCTCGGTGTGTCGAACATGTGGGTGCCGCGGCCGTTACAGGTGAACACGAGGGCGCCACCGGCCGGTTGGCCCGCCAGCAACTCGTTGAGATCTTCGCCTGCGGTCAGCCCGTCCCTGACCTGGAACTGAACCGCGGTGCCGACCTCGATCCGGTCGCCGACGACGAGCGAGCCGTCGGTGTCGTCACCCCCGAGCACGCCCCGGATCAAGAAGTCGCCCCGCTCAAAATCCAGCTTGGACTCGTCGATCACCCGACCGAGGTGGAGGCCATGGGAGACCAATGTACGCTCATGGTTGTCGAGCGAACCGACCAGTTCCTGGAGCCGTTTCAGCGCCGGTTCACCACCGAGCTCGAAAATGGTGTTCCCCTCGGCGGCGGTAACCGTGTAGGGCCGGCCGATCGGTCGACATCCCTGGGATACGACGGTGGTCAGCACCTCGCCCGGGTCGATGAGCACCCCGACGGCGCCATCCCGGAAGACCTCTCCATCGAGGATGAGCCGGTTGCCGCCCGGTGCGCCCGCCGCCGAGGCCAGCCCGCCCAGGATGCGCAGGTCCGGGTGCTCGGTGGCGAGACCGTCGATGAACACGTCGGCTGGAAACGAGAACGGATCGGGGATCAAGATCATGGCCTGGGAGCTGTCGTCGGGCACCGGCGGCATCCCGACGATGACCATGCCGTCGGCGGTCGTGACGGTGTCGAGTCGAACCGGGGTCGCGCGGGCGCCGAAATGTCCCGCCCACAAGCTCACCGCTGGTCGCTCTTCTATCTCTCGATCACGGCCGATGACCGACACCGCCGCAGCACCGAGAAGAACGGTCGGCGCAAGGGCGTCCTGTACCGCTTGGGTCATGTCCTCGACCGCGGCGGTGTGAGGCGCAGTGAGGAACAGGGTCGCCAGCTCGGGTTGTGAACCGATCGTCTCGAGGATCTCGCCCACGACTTCAGCACAAGCTTCGGCGCCGTCGGGATGCTCGGATATGGCTGCGGCGAATGGCATGGGGTCGCCTCCGGTTCGGCAGATGCCGGTTGGTCAGATGTGATTGTGGTCGGTGTCAATCGGACGGTGTGACGAAGGGGAGAAGCGTGTAAGGCACGACCGTCTCGGGCCCTTGATCGATGCGGCAATGGGCCTGCACCGATCCGTACGTCTCGAAATCGATTTCGCCTCGTACCAGGCGGTAACTGAACTTGCCCGGTTCCACTTGGAGGGGCTGGACATTGCGGGCGATCTGTTCGCCGTCGCGACGGTAGACGACTTCCAGCGCGCCGAATCCGGGGTCACCCTCGGGGGCGTGAACGATGACGATCAGGTGAGGCGCCCAGGTCAACGGGGGCTCACTGGGTGCAGGAGCGGAGAACTGAACGCCCGTCAGGTCTATGTGGGTGGCGGCCCCGACGGTCTTGAGGTCCATTCCTTCGATGAACAGGGCGGCGAGAATCTGCATCGTTCCGACAGTACCGGCCCACGGGTGCCGGTTCGCTGACCGAGACTGGTACCGGCCCCACGACAGCCCCATCGTTCAGTCGCGGATAGTCTGTCTTCGGTGGCAGGCACCCTCTCTGCGACCCGCTCGATCATCTTGCGTGAGGCACTCACGTGTTTCGCCGAGAACGGTTTCGACGGGACGTCACTCAACATGATCGCCGAGCGCGTCGGAATCCGACGACAGAGCCTGCTACATCATTTTCCCTCCAAGAACGATCTCTATCGGGAAGTCTTCGAGAACGCGGTTCAGGACTGGTGGCTCCGGCTCGAGGATGCTCTGGCCGAGAGCGATCGCGAAGGATGGACCCAGGTCGATTTCGTCATCACCGCCGCGTTCGAGTTCTTTCGCGAGAACGCCGATTTCGTGCGGATCATGCGGCGCGAAGCCCTCGACGGAGGCGGCGAGTTCGCCACCTCTCTCGGTCGGGCTCTTCGGCCGCTGGTACAGCGCGCCAGCGTGTTCTTCGAACAGGAGATGGACGCGGGCCGGTTCCGCAGCCACGACCCGGAGCAGCTGATCCTGTCCGGCTATGGGGCGCTGCTCACCTATTTCAGTGATCAGCCCTTTCTCGTGAGCTTGCTCGAACGGGATCCGCTCTCCGAAGAAGCCCTCGAACACCGACTCGATCATGTGCGTCGCTTCTTCCGATCGGCCCTGGAACCATAGGGATTTGACCGGGTCGCCCCTGGTCAGAGGGCCCGAGGCACCTTCACTACCCGAACCGGCGACCTGCTGTGCCGCCCCGCCAAGAGGTGTTCTGGTCGTGATCATCGACCGTTTTAGGTGCTGATGCTGCCAGGATTGGTGGCGCTATGCGCTTTCTGAGATTCATCTGGCTTCCTGTAGCGCTCGTCGCCCTGATCATCGTGGCTCTGGTCCAGTCGGCTGATGCCGGCCAGGACGTGGATGGGGTCGAACGCGTCGAGCAGGCGAGCCCCCTCACCCCCGTGCTGTCGGCGCGCCGATTGCCGACGGCGCTCACCACCCCCGGTGCCGACGCCCGACTCCAGTTTCCGCTCGTATCGATCACCGACCGTTCTCCGAGCGAGTCCTGTCTGGTCGTGGCCACCCCGAACGGACGACGCATCTTTGACCACAACGGTGATCTACCCCTCGTCCCGGCCTCCACCAACAAGATCCTGACCGCGGCGGCCGTACTCGACGAACTGGGTGCCCAGACGATGTTCGTCACCACCGTGAGCACCGAGGCGCCGATAGTGGACGACGTGGTCGCCGGTGACCTTTACCTGGTCGGGGGCGGAGACCCACTACTCGCCACCGATGCCTATGTGGCAACGTTCCCGGTTCCTCCTGTCGTGCACACCGACTTCGAATCGCTCGCCGATCAGCTCGTCGCTCGCGGCGTCACCGAGGTCTCCGGAAACGTCATTGGTGACGACAGCCGTTTCGACACGGTCCGGTATGTCGAGTCGTGGCCGTCGCGCTATCGCGAACAGGGCCAGACCGGCCCGCTGAGCGCTCTCTCGGTCGACGACGGCTTCTCGTCGTTCCCGGACCTGGCCGGGTCCTCGCGGCCCCGTCCCTCGACCGACCCGGCCGCGCACGCCGCCGGTGAGCTGATCGACGCGTTGGAAGAACGGGGTGTCACGGTCGACGGCACCGCTTCGTCGGGTGTCGCTCCGGTTCGGGCCCAGGAGTTGGCGTCGGTGACATCACCCGTCCTGTCCGACATCGTGGCGCAGATGTTGACCGAGAGCGACAACTCCACCGCCGAATTGTTGCTGAAAGAGCTTGGCCGCCTCAGATCGGGCAGTGGAGCCACGAGCTCGGGTGCGGTGGCCGCGGCGGATGTTCTGGCGGAGAACGGGATCGACACCGCCCCGGTCACGCTCATCGACGGTTCGGGCCTCGACGTCGGGAATCGGCTGACCTGTGGGGTGCTGATCGACGTCCTCGGGCTTGGTGGCCCGGACTCCGCGGTGGCCAACGGGCTGGCCGTGGCGGGCGAGACCGGCTCGCTGGCCGGCCGATTCGTCGACTCGGCCGCGGCTGGACGGCTTCGGGCCAAGACCGGATCGCTCGGTTCGGTCACCGCTCTGTCCGGGTTCGTCGAGACATTCACCGAACGGAGCCTGGTGTTCGCGTACATCGTCAACGATGTGACCATCCCCGAGGACTATCTGCTGCTCCAAGAGGAGCTGGGTGCAGCCCTGGTGAGATATCCCGAAGGCCCGAGGCCCAGCGCGGTTGGCCCTCTGCCCCTCGACGGCTGAATCGGTCGCTGAGCTTCGCTTCTGGGCGGCTTCGATCTCAGTCTGAGAGTCGGGCCTCGAGGAGTTCGATCTGGCCCGAGAGCTGCTCGGCGAGGGTGCTCACACGGGCCGCGACACCGTCGGTGGCCAGGATCTGTTGCTTGTCCATGGGCGTGAGTGGGGCCAGCGCCGCCATCTGGAACGACGCCGTCGCCAGATCTTCGGAAAGGGCGATGGTGGCCGGTGCCGCCGGGTGGCCCAACTCCGTCGCGAGGGCGAGTGCGCGTCGAAATCGCGCCACGAGGGTGTCCTGGTCCTCCGGGCTCGGACCGTGGTCATCGGCTCGGGCATCGATCCCCCCGTCGAGGTCGACGACCTCGGCGCGAGGGTATGGGTCGTCGGCGAGCCAGCGCTCGACCCGGATACGCCGTACCCCGACCGTGGCGAGCGCCCATCGGCCATCGGGCATTTCGCGGTGCTCCACGATACGAGCGACGGTGCCGATGTCGGTGCGAACGTCGCCGCCGCCGACCTCGTTGCCGCGTTCGATCAGCACGACACCGAACTCGCGGTCGGCCGCAAGCACGTCGGTGGTCAACGACCGATATCTGGGCTCGAAAACGTGGAGCGGCAGGAACATACCGGGAAACAGCACAGTTCCGAGCGGGAACATCGCCAGAACGGTCACGACCGGAGCGTAGCGCTCGACACTGAGGTCGTGCTTCGAGTCCGTCGGGTCGCCCGACACGCTCCGATCTCCTCGCCCGATTCGATGGGCGCAAAACCCTGAGGTGAGCTGCTAGGTTGCTGGCGACCAAGACCCCCGAAGGAGGCCAGTGGCACAGGCCAGCGGCGTCGCGACCATCGTCCAAGAACTCAAAGAGATGCTGGTCACCTATGCCCGACAGGAGACCGTCAATCCGCTCAAGAACCTGGGCCGGTATGTGGCGTTCGGGTTCGGTGGTTCGGTGTTGATGGGCATCGGCGGCGTGCTGTTGATCGTTTCCTTGCTCCGGGTCCTCCAAGAGGAGACCGGTGGGGTGTTCGATGGCAATTGGTCTTGGGCGCCATACTTTTTGACCGTGCTGGTGATCGCCGTATTGGTGGCGATACTGGGACTGATGGTCAAGCGGGCGCGTGACGCCAACCTGCGCCGCTCGGACCGATGACCCACGGTGACCGATGAGAGAGAGACGCGTGTGAGCACATCCGAAAAATCAATGGATGGCGCGAAGGGCAAGAGTCTGAAGGGCAAGGGTCTGAAGGGGGATGGTCTCGCAGCGGAGGATTTGTCGCGAGATGACATCGTCGGCAAGCTCCGTGAGCTCCAGGGTGGCGTTGTCGAGGTCGCGAGCTCGAAGAAGGGCTCGCTGGTGCAACTCGGTGCGCTCGGCGCCGTAGTCTTGTTGATCCTGGTGTTCCTGCTCGGTCGTCGGGCCGGTCGGGCCAAGTCCAGCTTCGTCGAGATCCGCCGTATCTGAGCGGAACCACGAGACCAGCCGTGCCCTCCACAGAAGCGCCCTCCACAGAAGCGAGCTGAGATGTTCAGGTACATCCAACGGTTCGCCATGCGACGCGGAATGTACGGTGGCGACTCCCGGATGCTCGCGCTCGGGCTGGGGCTCCTGGCCGCGCGCCGGATCCTCGGAGGGAACGACAAGGCTCATTTTTCGGCCACGCTCGCGCCTGGTGAGAACCTCATGCTCACCCAGCGCCCGCCACCGACACGCCGGTCTCGGCGCACGGGAAAGCGAGCACAGCGTCAATACCACAGTCGGTTGACCGGCGGGGCGGGCCGCGGCTCTGGCCGCTAATCGACCCATTGGGGACCGTGTCACGGTCGCTCCGTGGTTGCGCCATGATGATGGGGTGAAGGTCCACATGCGCAACCCGAGTCGAGAGATGGTCTTCGACGGCCCGATGAGTGTCGTCGCCGTGATGAATCGGCTCGGCGTGAACCGGGAGGCCGTGCTGGTGATCCGCAACGGCACCCTCGTCCCCGGTGACGCCATGCTCGACCGCGATGATGAGATCGAGATTCGACCGGTGATCTCCGGTGGTTGCGCAGAACCGCCCAGCCATCAGCCAAACCCTGATCCTGGTGGATCAGCCAGGGTGTTGGCCCGATCGATGATGCCGGTCGGCGCCGGTCTGAGTCAGGAGGGGGGTGGCCTGTGAAGTGTCGCGTATGTCGTGAACCGGCAGTGATCGACCTCCGCCGCCACAACGCCAACTTCTGTGCCGAGCATTTCCTGCGGCTGTGTCGAGATCAGGTGAGCAAGGCCATCGACCAGTTCGCCATGATCGAGCCGGGGAACCGTGTCCTGGTCGCGGTGTCGGGTGGGAAAGATTCGCTTGCCGTCTGGGAC
>Ga0316192_10003484_pt1 | contig 11475 bp, 12 predicted proteins | sample MerIslwburrow_MG_FD_204931 | JGI IMG/M metagenome (GOLD analysis project Ga0316192, IMG submission 204931) | Coastal sediment microbial communities from Maine, United States - Merrow Island worm burrow | ecosystem: Environmental > Aquatic > Marine > Coastal > Sediment | place: USA: Maine...
CGCCGCCTCCTCGACCCGGCCGTCCGCGACTGCCTGACGGACCCGCGTCGACGAAACCACTCCCCCATCCAACTCGACGATGGGAGATGCGGCGGCCTTGAATCCGAGCTCACGACCCATTCTCTCGAGCAGAGCGACATCACCCCCGCGATCGGCGCCGAAACGGAAGTTGGCGCCGATGTACGCCTCTTCGATTCCGAGTCGGTCCACAAGGACGTCCTTGACGAAGTCCTCGGCCGGCATCCGCGCGAGCCGATGAGTGAACGGAACCACGAGAGCGGTCTCCATCCCGGTCCGTTCGATGAGCTCGAGACGTTGATCGAGATTCGACAGCAGCCGAGGCGCCATGCGCGGCCGCAACAACTTCACCGGGTGAGGGTCGAAAGTCATGGTCGATGCAACGGTCCCAAGTTCCTCCGCCCGATCCACCACGTATCGGAGAATCGCCTGATGCCCGAGATGCACACCGTCGAAGTTTCCGATGGTCATGACCGCACCACGGGGGGGCTCGTCGGAACCAAGAGGGTCTCTGAATATCTTCACGACCGCACCGTCAGCCGATCACCGGGAGCATCCGCGACCCCCTCGCCGGCTCCCTGACCACTCGAATCACCCTTCCGACCACGTCATAAGGATGGGCTTCGGTGATCTCGGCCTCGATGAGGGAACCCGGCGCAGCGATGCCGTCGTTGATCAGAAGTCGACCGTCGATCTCCGGTGCCTGCCGTTTCAGCCTGCCCTCGGTCAGAAGCTCCATTTCGGCCAGTGGCCCAACGACCATGGCGGGAAGCAGCTGTCCCACCAGGGCTTCGTTCCGGGCCAGAGATACCGCCTGTTGAACTTCGAGCACACGTGCTCGCCGATCCGCCTTGATCTCCTCGGGCACCGGGTCGCCGAGATCCGCACCGGGGTTCTCTTCCTGCCACGAGTAACTGAAAACACCGAGATGATCGAATCGCACGGCTTGGACGAAGTCCACGAGCTCCTCGATCTCCCCATCCCCCTCGCCGGGGAAACCAACGATGAACGTTGTTCGCAGCGCGAGATCAGGGACCGTCGCCCGTGCGCGATCGATGAGGGCGGCATAGCTCCGTGCATCGCCACCGCGCCGCATGGCCTTGAGGACCCTTCGACTGGCGTGCTGGAGCGGAATGTCGAGATACGAGACAAAGCGGTCATTGGCGGCCATGACCTCGAACAGACTCTCGTCCAAGGTCGAGGGATAGGCATAGAGAAAACGGATCCAGGCGATTCCCGTCTCCTCGAGAAGCGCTTCGACAAGCCGTCGCAGACCGTGGTCGATTCCGAGGTCCTCGCCGTACCTGGTGGTGTCCTGGGCAATGAGCACGAGCTCCCGAACTCCGGCGGCCTCCAGTCGCCTGGCCTCGGCCACCAGATCACCGAGAGCCCGCGAGCGAAATCCGCCCCGCATGGCCGGGATGTGGCAGAACGAACACGGATTGCCGCACCCCTCGGCGACCTTGAGATAGGCATAGCCGCTCGTCGACAACAGACGCGGGTTGGCGTGGTCGTACAACCGGATGGCGCCACGCTGATCAGGCAGGTGGTCTTCGAGCTCACCACGCACCGCGGCGGCGACCTGCTCGAGCTCGTCGAGCCCGATGAAGGCATCGATCTCGGGAATTTCCTTTTTGAGTTCCTCGGCATAGGCCTGCGCCATACAACCCGACACCACGAGTCGCCGAACCCGTCCCGCCTTTTTAGCCTCGACCACCTCGAGAATCGAGTCGATGGACTCCGCCTTGGCGTCGTTGACGAAACCACAGGTGTTGACCACGACGACATCGGCCTCGCCGGCATCCGCCGTGACCTCGATGCCTCCCGATTCGAGGTGGCCCAACATCACCTCGCCGTCAACCAGGTTCTTGGCACAGCCGAGGCTGATCATCCCGACTTTGACGGTTTTCGGCCGGTCGTTGGGTCTGTCGTCGGTATCCGCGCCGCTCATGGGTCCTCCGAGCGCGCGATTCTACCACTGGGCTCGTTCCGGTTCCAAGACGGCTCGTTTCCGCTGCCTCGGTGTCAATCTGTGGTTGCGGTTGTCGGGTGTCGAACTCAACAAAACTCGAGGACGGCCTCGGCGGCGCGTCGCGAGGCGCCTGGAGGCCCCAGCCGTCGCCGGACGCGCTCCAGGGCCGGCCGCTGTTCATCGGCGCCGCCACCGAGCAGGCGCCGCGAGACCTCAGCCAGGTTGTCGGCTCGCCAGTCGCTCTGAATGAGCTCGGGTGCGACCCTCTCCTCGGCGATGAGGTTGACAAGCGCCACGTGGGGCACTCGCACCAGCAGCCGGGCCACGGCGTAGGAAAGCGCCTGCAAGCGATAGCCGACCACCATGGGCACGTCCAGCAGCGCACACTCGAGCGTGGCCGTGCCCGATGCCGTCCAGGCAAGAACGCACGAGGCGAGCTCGCGGCGGCGGTCAGACCCGCTCACCCGTCGAATCTCCCCACCATCCCCCTGATCGGCTAAGACCTCGTCCACAACCGCACACACCCCGGGAGCCTCGATGAGCACCGCCTCCGAGGAGTCCTCGGATCCGAGGTCTCGGACGGCTTGAATCATGGTCGGCAGGAGTTGTCGAATCTCCATGGAACGCGATCCCGGCAGGAGTGCGACCTTGCCTGCCACCCTGCTCACCTGATGGTTCAGCAATCCATCCCTCGCCACGTCGTCCACCAAAGGATGGCCGACGTAGCGAGCCGCGACATCGTGCTCGGCGTAGAACGGCACCTCGAAAGGCAGGAGGCACAGGACCTCGCTGGCGAGACGGCGAACCAATCGCACCCGCCCTCGCCGCCAGGCCCAAAGCTGTGGAGAGACGTAGAGGATTACCGGGATTCCGATCCGGCGAAGTCTGGCCGCGAGGCGGAGGTTGAAGTCGGGGGAATCAACCAACACCGCCAGCCTGGGTTGACGCCGCGCGGCCTCGTCCACCAGTCGTTGCATGATCCGTCGAATCCGGGGCAGCTCGCGCAGTACCTCGATCAGACCCATATGAGCCAACTCGTTGGTGGTGGCGACACAGTCGAGCCCGTTGGTCGCGAGACGTTCGCCACCGACTCCGAACGCGTCGACATCGGGTTCGAGAGCTCGAAGCTCGGCCAGCATATTCCCGGCGTGGAGATCCCCGGAGACCTCGCCGGCAACAATCATGAGCGGGAGGGTCACTGCTCGGCCCTCGTGCCGACCCGGCTCACACCTGCGATGATGACGCACACCAAAAACGCGCCGATGGTGTTGGCGACGAGATCCTTAAACTCCACCGATCGCCCCGGCTGCAGAAGTTGCAGACCTTCTGTCAGAACCCCGAACCCGCTGGCGCCGAGGAATCCGACCGCCAAGGCTCGGTTCCGCCCGAGCGATGGCCGCGAGGCCCAGCAAACGAGGGCCGCCTGAATCCCATATGCCGTCGCATGGGCGAACCAGTCGGAGATCGCCAGCTGCGCGACCCGAACTGTGGACGGAAGAAGCGCCAACACCACCAAGAGTATCGCGTACCCGATGTTGACGGCCCATCGAAGCCTGAGGTTTCGGCTGCTCTTCAGACGATCGGAAGGGCCGATCCCTCCATCTTCCGGGGCCTTTTCCTCGTCCGTGATCGAAGAGCTTTCCACCCTGTCGATCACGGAAATGGAAACATGAGCCAGCCCAGCACAAAGGCGCCCACCACCATGATCAGAAAGGTCTTGAGGAAAAGCGCTTTCCGCCCGCGTGCGTCGGACCGCCAAAGAAAGGCGAAGAAAACGGCGACCAGCAGTGCGTGCCAGACGAGGAGGATGAAATGATCCATCTCAGCTCTTGTCGCCGCGTGCGATGTCGTGCACGTCGAGGACGACCAGGAGATTCATGAGCCCTGCGGTGTAGAGGAAGGTCTTGCCGTAGAAGAATCCAGCCGAAACCGGATCGCCGCCGCCATGAAGCCCATACGGAAACAGAGAACTCTGCAACCCGTCCAGACCGTTGATCCAGATCAGACGGAGGAAATAGAGCACACCGTTGCCAAGGCATCCGAAGGCAAAGAACCACGAAAGTGGACTGTTCTGCTGCGGAACTGCCAGTTCGCCCTTCAGCAGCACCCCGGTGATGAATGCGGCAAGGATGATGGCGGCGAAAACCCCGGCCCGAACTCGCTTGCCGAGCAGCCAGTGGCCCAGCCCCGGCACGAGCCAGGCAACGAGGATCAACAGCTTCGAAACCGGCTTCGGCGTTGTGTCAGCCGCGGCCTTCGCCTCGGCGTCTTTGCGCTTGGTCTTGTCCGCAGTCACGAAAGATCGCCAGAGGTCACTGGTGAAGAAGTTCTTCGCGAAGGTGTTTGCCCGGCTTGAAATAGGGGATCTTCTTTGGCGGAACATGCACCTTCTCGCCGGTCTTCGGATTGCGTCCGGTCCGTTCGTCTCGCTGACGGATGCGGAACGAACCGAATCCCCGCAGCTCCACCTTCTCGTTTCGGTGGAGGGCGCCCACAATGCTGTCGAGAACGACTTGCACTACCTCGTCAGCCTGCTTTCGCGGCACATCTGCGCTCCCGGCGACTTTTTCAACCAGATCAGCCTTGGTCATGGTCATCTTCGAAATCCCCCGCTTTCCCCCTCCGGTCACTCACCTCGGCCAGTCAGTCTTCGTCGCCAGGCTTCTTTTCTTCCTCTTCGTCGGCACCATCCGCGGTTTCGACGTCAACCTCGGCTTGCGGCTCGTCTTCCTGTCCTTCGGACTCGGCCTCATCGGCTGCGTCGTCGTCATCCGGCGCCTCCACCGACTCCTCGGTCTCGGTCGGCTCGTCGTCGGTTGCCTCGACCAACTCCTCCGTCTCGACCTCGGGTTCGGTCACATCCGCCGATGCTTCTTCGGTCTCTTCCGCCACTGCCTCTGAAGCGGCTTCCTCGGCCTCCTCCTCGGCTATCTCCGGAGCGACCTCCACCGTCTCCTCGGCTATCTCCGGAGCGACCTCTACCGTCTCCTCGGCCTCGTCGGTTTCGGTCTCTGCTGAAGCCTCGGCGTCATCCGCGAGGGTCTCGACTCCGTCCTCGTCGGCCGCAGGCTCCTCGGCCGGCACCGGTTCATCCTCACCCATCCCGATGGCCTTCAACGCCGCAGCCATGGCGGTCTCGACAACCGGATCCTCGGCCGAAGCGGAACCCTGGTCCTCTTCGTCCTGGTCCACGCTGTGCATTGAGAGTCCGATGCGGTTCTCGTTCCAGTCAATGCGGAGAATGCGGCAGGTCACGTTCTGCGCGCTCATGAAGGTCTCGGCCAGGGTCAAACCACCATCGCGATCGATTTCCGAGATGTGGCACAGACCCTCAACGCCGGGGGCGAGTTCGACGAAGACGCCGAAATCGGTGATGTTCGTGACCACGCCGCTGACCAGATCGCCGACACCATGGGTGTTGGCATACTCCTCCCACTCATTGGGGAGCAGTTCCTTCATGGAGAGAGAGATCCGTTGGTTGATGACATCAACGGAGGTGATCACCGCCTCGACCTCTTCACCCTTCTGAACAACTTCCGACGGGTGGTTGATGCGGCGGGTCCACGACATGTCCGAAATGTGGACCAGTCCGTCGACACCGGGAACGATTTCGACGAACGCTCCGAAGTCGGTCAGATTCCGCACGACGCCCTTGATCCGGCTGCCCACATGATGGGTGTCGGCGACCTGCTCCCAGGGGTTGGGCTCGATGGCCCGGAGAGAGAGGGAGAGGCGGCGCTTTTCGGCATCGACCTCGGAGACGACGACATCGATCTCCTCGCCGATGTCGAGGATGGACCGAGGGTTCTTGACCTTCTTGGTCCAGGACATCTCGCTGACATGGACCAATCCTTCAACGCCCTCCTCGAGAGCGACGAAGGCGCCGTAGTCGACGATGCTGACGACCTCGCCGTGAACACGCTTGCCGACCGGGTATTTTTCGGGCACGAGGATCCAGGGATCCTCAAAGCGCTGTTTGTAACCCAGCGAAACCCGTTCGCGTTCTTTGTCGAATCGCAGGACAACGACATCGACCTCATCACCCACCTTGAAGTACTCGCTCGGGTGCCCGACTCGGCCCCAGGAGATGTCGGTGATGTGGAGCAGTCCATCAAGACCGCCGAGATCGACGAAGACCCCGTAGTCGGTGATGTTCTTGGCGACACCGCTGACGAGCTTGCCCTCTTCGAGAACCGACATGGTCTCGTCCTTGACCTTGCCGACCTCCTCTTCCAGGACAGCTTTTCTCGAGAGAACCACGTTCGACCGTCGACGGTCGAAGGAAATCACCCTCGCCTCGATATCCTGGTCAACATAATCTTCGAGTCGTCGGTTGGGCCGAAGATCGACCAATGAGCCGGGAAGGAACGCTCGAATGCCGATGTCAACGGCGAGGCCGCCCTTGACCCGTTCGAGGACGCGACCCGTCACCGAGACGCCGTTTTTGTACGCCTCTTCGACGACGCTCCATATCTTCAGCTTCGTGGCGCGGTCGCGGGACAGTCGAACCCGTCCCTCCGACTCGTCAAGCCGCTCGACGAAGACCTCGATCTCGTCATTGATCGAGACCGTGGTTTCGCCCGTTTCGGGGTCCGTGAGTTCGCCGATGGGAACGCTTCCTTCGCACTTGTATCCAATGTCTACAAGCACTTCATCCGCATTTACCGCGACGACGGTTCCTCGAACGACTTCGCCCTCCCGCAGATTTTGGAGAGAGGATTCCATGAGCTCTTCCATCGAGAGCTGATCCATCCCCTCCGCGTTGTTCGTATCACCGTTCAGTTCAGGGTCCATGTTCAAGACGACTCCTCCTCGATGGGCGCAGACCTCCTGCGCACCAATCCTCCGTGGTTACGAGACCTTATGGTGTTTCCACCGTTTGTGTCAAGGCTGAAATTCGATGTCGATTCAAGCTCGGAAAGCAACCTCTCCACCACTTCGTCAAGGCTCGATCCCGTGGTGTCGACCACCACTGAACCTTGAGCGACATGGAGCGGAGAGTCCGCCCTCGACGTGTCCTGTAGATCACGCTCGTGTTGTTGTTGTTTGACTTCATCAACCGACGCCTCGATCCCTTTACCCTCGAGATCGAGCTGACGTCGTTTGGCCCGCTCGTCGGGACTGGCGGTGAGAAAGACCTTCAGGGTCGCTTCGGGAAAGACAACACTGCCGATGTCCCTGCCTTCCATGACACAGCCCCGGACGAGTCCGATTCGACGCTGGATCGGCACCAGCGCCCGGCGGACACCCGAGATCGCCGATACGGCCGACGCCATCAGGGCGCACTCCGGAGTGCGGACGGTTTCGCTCACATCCTCGCCGTCCACCAGAACGATGACCGCCTCGCCGTCACTCTCGAGCTCGATGGAATGCCGCGCGGCCAGATCGGCTATCTCGTCGTGAACCGATTCGGCGAGCGGGCTGCCGTGCCCGGCTCGAAGCGCCAACAACCCGACCGCCCGATACATGGCCCCTGTGTCGAGGTAGGGGATCTCGAGTCGGTCCGCCAGGAGACGCGCCACAGTTGACTTCCCTGCTCCGGCGGGTCCGTCGATGGCGATGACCAGGGGTTCCTGTGGTTCGAGGGTCTTGGAGGACGACATGCGGAAAGGCTTTCTTCCGTGAAGAAACGGAACGGTCATTGTACGACAGTTCCAACGAGAGTCCAGCACCGGGGTTTTTCTCCCCTCCCCAACGAACGAACCGCGATGGGCCCGTGCTAGGGTCATCCAGATGGTACGGAGTATCAGTCCCTCCAACGGCGGTGGATTCCTCGACGCCGAACGTCGGCGGATCACCCTGCCGCGCACCGGCGGCCTCAAGGTGGGGATCGGCTACCCCAACCGTTATCACGTTGCGCTCTCCTCCCTGGCCTACCAGTGGGTGGTGGAGTTGGCGGCTGGGGTCACGAACGTTTCCGTCTCGCGGTTCTTCGCCCCCCCCGATGGCGCCGGCAGAACCCTCGAGGATGAGACTCCCCTGGCCTCGCTCGACCTTCTCGCCTGGAGCTGTTCCTTCGAGCTTGACGCCGTCAACATCCTTCTCACCCTCGACGCCGCCGGAATCCCTCGGCGCCGCCGGGACCGAGGCGCGCGCAGCCCCCTCGTGGTGGTCGGCGGCCCGGTCGCCTCGATCAACCCTCTCCCTCTGAGTCAAGCCGTGGACGTCTTCGTCCTCGGCGCCGCTGAGCTCTTGTGGCCTCAGTTGCTGGAGTTGGTCGGAGAGCAGCCCGATCGAGATCGTCTGCTCGCCGACCTCGCCACGCGCAACGGATACTTCGTACCGATCCACCACCTCGACGGCGAAGGACGACCCATCACTCGTCTCCGCCGTATGGAGAAGCGCGATCCTCAGATGGCCGACCCGCGGATGGTGCCGAGCTCGTACGTCGTGACCCCACACACCGAGTACCGTAATCGCGGTCTGGTGGAAATGTCGCGCGGGTGCCCCGAAAAGTGTCGCTATTGCTGGGTCAGTTACAACTACGGCCGGCTCCGGTGCTACCCCGCCGAAGCCATCCTCGATCGAGTACGCGGGCTTGCGGAGCTCACAGACCGGGTGGGGTTCGTCGCCACCGCCGTCGGCGACCATCCCGAACTCCCCGATATTCTCCGAGAAAGCCGCGAGTTGGGGTTCAACGTCGCACTCTCGTCGCTCCGAATCCCCGCCATGACCCCGGAGGTCCTCAAGCCCCTCGCCGAGTCGGGTGCTCGATCGGTCACGATCGCACCGGAGACCGGCTCGGACGAGCTTCGCGCGAAACTCAAGAAGCCGATCTCGAATGAACGGATTCTCCAAGCTGTCGAGACCGCACAGGCGTGTGGAATCACCAGCTTGAAGATGTACTTCATCGTCGGCCTTCCCGGCGAAACCGATGGCGACCTGGAGGCCATGGGCGATCTTCTCAGGGACACCCGGGAGATCATGCTCCGGCACGGTCGCCCTCGCGGGCGGATGGGCACGCTCCACGCCGGATGCAGCGTACTCGTTCCCAAGCCCTACACGCCCTACTCGAAGGCGCCGGTGCTCTCCAAGGCGGAGTATCGCAGGCGCCTCGCTTTGATCGAGAAGCAACTCAAGCCCATCGATAATCTCAAATTCGACCGTCCGTCCTACCGCGAGGCCTTGTGGCAAGCCATTCTCAGCCGGGGGGACAGCGCCACCTTCGAGCTCCTCGTTCAACTCGCGGATCACGGCAGCCTGGGTAGGCTCCTGACCGAGCACAAACACTCGGAGGTGCGTCGGGCCCTCCTGCCCGTCGAGGGGGAGCCCGTCTGGCGTTTCATCTCCTCCGCGCCGACGACCACGGCAGCAAACCGGCCGGTTTGACCCGGCCGGTCAGAGGTCACCCCGCCGGCTGCGGTTGGCCCGGCTTGCGGAGCACTTTCGGTTCGACGAGGACCGGAATCGTGATTTCCGACCGCTTGGGATCGTCGGTGATCACTACCAAAGACTCCAGGAGACGGCCATCGAGTGACCCGGGTTTGACGTCATCCTGAAGCATCACGGCCACGGTGTGGACCTGTTGCTTGGTGTCGCCATCGACGATCTCCGCCCTGAAGACCGTCGGGTTCGACGGTTTCACATCGGTCAGTTTGAACTCACCTCTGAGGTTGTGCTGGATTCGGAAAAGGGCGGTGCGTGCCGAACTGTTTCCATCCTGAAGAATCAGGCGCACCTGGGCCGGACGCGCCTCGATCACCGGCCGCAGCCGGAGCGAGAAGGTCACGTCGATGACCTCGGCATCGGGATGGTTGGTCCTGATCCTCACTCTTCCGTTGGTCGAAACCGCGGCGACGTCGGCTGCAACCGAGGCCTCGACGACGACGTCGCCCGGAACCGCTTTCTGGTTCTTGACGGTCATTTCCTGAGTCACCGGTTTGGCTTCGAGCACCAGGACATCGTCGCTGCTCTCGAATCCGGTGATCTCGAGCTTCTCACCGTCTGAACGGTGAAGGACCAGCGACGTCGCGAGTGCATCGCCTTCGACTCCGTTGAGGTGGATGCGCGGCGTCGGGCGCACCGTTACCGCCGTGACCGAATTGAAGGTCACACTCAACATCAGTCGCGGGGTCGCGGGAATGTCCGTGGACACCGCGATACTCTTGGAGACCTTACCGCTCTGGGTCGACTGTGTCTTGATCTTTGCTGTCAACGTTCCCGACCCACCTGCCGGGATGACCGAGTCGAACTCGGCCACGGCGCAGCCTCAAGAGGGTTTGGCTTTAAGGATTCTGACGTCAGCCGGCCCGCTGTTGTGAAAGACGAAGGTCGCCACCACCTCGGTGCCGGCCTTGATGTCTCCCATATCGATCCGTGGATTCTCGGCTCGGAACGCCGCCTCGGCCGACTGGGCGTCAACTCGATCAACACTTGCGCCCATCGCAACCGCCAGCAGCATGAGGATCAGAACAAACCGCTTCATCAATGCCTCCTAAATCGCACCCGACCGGGTCCAGCCGAGGATCGAAGGAACCTGCCTCGCGTCACCCGCCGCTCGATTTATCGGGACTGACGACAACTGACCCGTGGGTGGCGGCTCCGGTCTCCGTGAACCAGTGGATTGTAACCGTATTCGCTTTCGTGTTTGCCGTTTCTTTACACCGCGGTGCGTTCGAGCTCCAGCTCGTGCCGAACACCGCCATCGGTTCCGATCACCGTGCACCGGATCGGCACCTGCCGGGAAGCGCGTTTTCTCGCCTCGTCAACCAAACGCACGAGGCCGCTGCAACAGGGAACCTCCATGACCATCACGTGCATCGACCGGATTTGTGCCGTGTCGATCATTGCGACGAGCTTCTCGAGGTAGATTTCCTGGTTGTGGTCGAGCTTGGGACACGCGATGGCCAGGGAATGGTCGGCGAGATAGCGCTGGTGGAAATCGCCCACCGCAAACGGCACGCAATCGGCCGCGAGGAGAACGTCCGCATCTTGAAAAAACGGAGCGGTCGGGGGCACGAGGTGGAGTTGGATCGGCCAGTGACGAAGCTGAGAGTTCGCAACGGGAAGCTCTCCCTTGCCGACCACCGGGGCCGGCTGGAGCGTCTGCGCTCGGGAGCCCGGACAACCACCTCCTCCACCGACATGGATCGGATTCAGAATGTTGAGGGGTCGCGCCGCCGCAGGGGGCTCTTCGGCGGCGCCGATCTTCGACAGGTGAACGGCGACCGCCTCCTCGTCGAATCCGTCCGCCTCACGCTCGATGATCTTGATCGCGCCCACGTGGCAGTCACCGATGCAGGCGCCGAGGCCGTCGCAATAACTGTCGCTGATGAGCTTTGCCTTGCCGTCGATGAGTTGGATGGCACTCTCGGCGCACGCGGTCACGCAATCGCCGCAACCATCGCAGAGCTCCTCATCAATCTCGATAATCTGTCGTAGTGCCATGTCGGCCTCCAGTCTCGATCCGCTCCGAGTCTGCCTCCCCCTTTCCAACCCGTCATTGACTCCCGTCAATCCCGATCATTTGGTGCCGCGGCTCACGC
>Ga0316192_10003487_pt1 | contig 11470 bp, 14 predicted proteins | sample MerIslwburrow_MG_FD_204931 | JGI IMG/M metagenome (GOLD analysis project Ga0316192, IMG submission 204931) | Coastal sediment microbial communities from Maine, United States - Merrow Island worm burrow | ecosystem: Environmental > Aquatic > Marine > Coastal > Sediment | place: USA: Maine...
GCACGGCATCGGACCGACGCGGGTCTCGACGCCGACGACGCGGAAGGGAGCGACGCCGCACCCGGCGGCCTCGAACTTGTGGATCTGGTTGTCGGCGTTGCACATAGCGGGGTTCCTTTCGCGTTGACCTGGGGACCTATCGGCGGGGGACGGCCCCCGCCTTGAGCCCTTTCTTCTACGCCGCGTTCTCTTCGAGGATCTCGGGGTTGAGGATCTTGACCTTGGTCGGCCGCTTGATGAAGCCGAAGCTCGCGTCGCGGTCGGAGACCTCGACCCGCGCCATGAACGAGACCTTGAGGCCGCGAGTCGCGTCGTCGACGATCGCGCTCGGGACGGTGCCCCAGAGGAGGTAGATCCCGTCGGCCGTCTCGACCTTGACGGTCATGACGTAGCGGCCGCCGAAGTCGTTGTCTTGGAACTTGACCGAGACGATCGTGCCCTCGATCGCGACGCGCTTGTCGCCGGTGACGGGGATCGCGGCCTTGACCTCTTCGACCTTGTTCGCGAGGTCGTGCTTGAGCTTCTTGAGGAGCTCGATCTGCTTGTCGGAGAGGCCCCACTTCGCACCCGTGTCGATGAGCTTCGCACGCATCGAGCGGGCGATCTTGTGATCGACGCGGAGGAGCTTCGCGGTCTCGCGGTTCGCGAGGACCCAGCGGCGGAGACCGGCGCGGGCCGCGTTGAGTGCGCGACGGGTCTCGCGAGCCTGCGCGACCTGGGCCTTGTACGCCGCTTGCCACTCGTCGTTCGTGTAGAGGCCGCTCTTCTCGCAGCAAATGTGCCCGAGCTCGATCGCCTCGCCGGTCTCGCGGTGACGGTACACGCTGCCGTGGATGAAGTTAGCACCGCAACACGCGCACCCACCGTTGCCGCCGGTGAAGTAGGGGAGCTTGCCCCACGGGCTCTCGATGATCTCGGTCCCGATCGGCTTGAAGTTGATGTCGTAGATCGTGCGGTGCTGGGGGCGGCCGGTGCGCGTCGCGATCTTGAGGTCGAGGTTGTAGCCGGGGAAGCCGTCGGCCGTGCGGCCGGAGAACGAGAAGAGGTAGTCGTAGCTCTCGGGCTGGAACTTAGAAACGCGGTGCTCGTCGTTGCGGGTGTTCATCGGGGCGTGTCCTTTCGTGTTCGTCACATAAGGAGATTACCCCCGATCGCGGGCTTGGCAAATCTTCGCGGGGAGAAAGTTGGCTTTTCTCCGAGGCCCCCATTTCTAGGGGCCGTTTCTCCCCTCGATTGCCGTGTTTGCCTCTGGGAGGTGGGCCCCACGAGCGAGATTCACCCTCGGCGTGGTTGCTCGCGGAAGGCCGTCGGCTGTTGCCCGCACGCGGGGCAGTCCTCCGGCGTGTAGGTCGTGGCCTCGACGACGATGCGGCGGCCGCGGTCGTGGTCCCACTTCGGGGTGACGACGCGGAACGCCTTCCACGAGTGCCCGGCCGAGCACGATGCTCGGCCGGAGCTCGCGGACATCTTCGGGAGGCCGCCGTTACTCACCGACGAACTCCTCGACCTCGGCCCACTTGTCGGAGACCGCTCGAAGCGTTGCGCGAGCGTCGTCGCGCTTCTCGATCATCTCTTCCCACGCCTCGTCGTCGCGCACCTTCTCGACGGCCGTCGTGATGAGACGCGAGAGCGTCTTCGGATCGAGAGCGTCGAGCTCCCACGACTCGTCGCCGAACTCCTCGATGTACCCGGCGGCTCGTGCGTCGGTGAGCTTCGCCGGGTTCGCCGGGGGGTCGAACTCCTCGACCTGTTGCATGTTGAGCGCGATGCGGATGACCGGCACGTCGGTCTCGGCGAAGAGCGACACGCGATCGAGCACGTCGCGGGTCATGTCCATCCCCGAGGGGTCGTGGTCGCCGAGGTGAATGATGATCGGCTGTTGACCGGCGCGGTTCCATCCGCGAAGCCGTCGACCGGCTCGCCATAGCTCCGACTGCGACGCGTACCCTCTGCACGAGAAGTGCGGCACTTCGAGCTCGGAGCACACGCCCTCGATCGCACCGATGAGCGCGTCCTTCTCGATCCAGACTTCGGGGCGGTGCGTCTGGTTCTCCCACATATCAAAGTTGAACTGAGCCGCGCACGAGCTCACGATCTCTTCGGGAGAATCCCACGCGGGGTTCTTGCGGAGCCAACGCGTGCGGTCCTCGATCGCATCCCAGTCGATGAGACCGGCGACGCGGCCGTCGGAGATGATCTTGCCGATCCGCTTGTACGAGCGGTCGTGGTTCGCGATCAAGCCGCGGGCGACGAACTGGTAGTAGAGTTGGCGGAGGGTGAGCGTGAAGCCCTGGGCCGCGTACTCGTCGACGATCTCGTTCGCTTGCGCGATGATCGTGAGCGAGTCGGCTCGGAGGTTCTTCTCGATGTAGCAGAGGCGGGGCATCGTCGGGCTCCTTTCAAGAGCGGGGTGCCCAGGGAGCGCGAGCTCCCCGGGCGACGGGTTGAACTACTTCGCGGCCGTGACCTCGGCCTTCGCTTCTTCCTTCTCGCCGTGACCGCACGGGCAGTCGTGGTGACACCGGCAGACGCCGAGGTTGAGCATCTCGGCGAACTCCTTGATCGTGTACTCGTGTACCGAGTGAACCTGGGAGCACTGCTCCATTTGGTAGCCGTCGACGAGGTTGCCCCACCAACCGTCGGGGCCCTCGTTCCAAATCTCGCCGTCGATGCGCGGGTCGGCGTTGATCTGCTTGATGGTCTTGACCTTCTTGAAGGTCTCGGCGTTGCCGGGGCACGAGCCCCACCACTTGAGCGTGTGATTCTGGATCTGCGACTTCGTCGTGTACGTCCCGCCGCACGCGTAGCGGGCCGACTCGTTCGCCCACTCGGTCGAGGTCTCGACGACGCACGCGCCGCAGACGGGGCACGACTTCGGGAACTCGACGGTCGCGCTCGACGACATCGGGACCGTGACCTCGGGGTAGATGTTCTCGTTCATCGGGGGGCTCCTTTCAAGAGCGGAAACTTGACCTTGACACTAGGAGCTTACCCCCGATCGAAGAAATGTCAACCTCTGCCCGAGAGCCCCATTTATCCGCCGGGCCAGCGGCACCCGGCGAAGGCCGCGAGAGACAACACGAGCACAACCACGCACGCGATGACGGCGAAGATCGCGGCTTCCGGGCAGTGACGGTGCGGTCGGCTCATGTCGTCCCTTCTATCACGCGGCCGCCCCTCACCGAAGCGGCGGCCGCGTTGAGATGAAGGCCGACTAGAAGGGAGGCTCTTGATCCACGAGCTCGCCCGGCACCTCGTCGATCTTCGGCCAGTCGAACGGGCCGCCGAAGTTTTCATCCCAGAGTTTTCGGCAGACGGCGAGGCTCGGGAGCCGGTACGTCTTCGGGTTGTTGACGCGCTTCGTGTAGCCGCGAAGCGTGACCTCGATCGAACCGGAGAGGCGTCCGCGAAGAGTCCACCCCGGCGGCACGATCTTCTTGAGGAAGAGCCCGAGCCGAGTCGCCGAGCTCCGCTCGGTCCACCCGCCGTAGGTCTTCATGCTCGTCGCATAATCCTCGTTCACTTCCGACGAGATGATCTCGTTCGTCCAGTCGCGGTCTTCGAGGATCTCGCCCGACTGGAGCTTCGCGTACCACCACTCCTCGGTCGGCTTGTACGAGAGGATCTTTTGCTCGGTGAGTCCGGCCGTCCTGGGCAACGCACGCACGTCGAACTTCGAGAGGTCGAACGTCCGGAGCTTGTAGAGGAGGGCCTCGTATCCTCCGGCGTCGAGCTCGACTTGTATCGCTCGGAAGTACGCGCTCTTGCGGCGTTGGTCGTCGGTGACATCGAGCACGAGGTAGCGACGCTCGCCGGTTCCCGCGGGCACGACCCAATCGCTGTTGGATGCCATGAGGAGATGGACGAAGTTGGGAGCGGCGACCACGTCGACGCCCTTCGCCTCGATGGTGATCGTCTCCTCGGTGACGAGCATCTTGAGCACGCTCTCGTGCTTCTTGTCGCCCGCGTAGAAAGCCTCGTCGCCGAAGAGCACGACGCAGTCGCGGAGGTGCGCGTTGAACGAGCCGACGAGGTGCTTCGGGTCGGACACTTGGAGGAAGTGCCGACCGAAGAGCTTGCCGAACGTCTTCGCGAAGAAGCTCTTGCCGGTGCCTTGATCGCCGCGCATGACGATCGCCGTGTGCCCAGGGCTCGCGGGCTTCTGCACGGCGGTCGCCATCCACCCGAAGAGGTACTCGAAGTGCTCGACGTTGCCCGCGCACACGTTGTCGAGGACGTGCGCGAGGAAGAGGTCGCACTTGCCGGGCTTGCTCTGGTACGCGAAGCCCTTCCAGAGGTTGTAGGCCCCCGGCACCTCGATCTCGGGCGCGAAGATGATCGTCTCGTACTGTCGCCTCTGGGGATGGCCGAGCCACCAATCGCCGAGCCGCCTCGTCGTCGGAGGGCCGCCGGTCGACGAGGGGATCTCGACGAAGCGGTTGCAGTAGCGGAGCTTGAAGTCGGCCCCGCTTTGGAACGAGAGCCGGGTGCGCGATCCCATGAAGCCGTCGGCGACCTCGGAGACGATCCGGCACTTGCCGCCGATGTCGCCGACGACCGCGTGCTTCTCGTTCACGCGTCGAAGCTCGGGGTGTATCGCGTGCTCGTGAGCCCGCTCGATCTGCCGGAGGGCCGACCGCTCGGGGTTGTCTTGGTCGAGGATGTGGGCCGAGATCCCGAAGTCGGGGTCGGTGAGGATCGAGAAGATCGTGTCGTCGTCGACGCCGCACCGCACGAGCTCGCACGAGATGTACCAGACCACGTCGGAGCGGCTCGACCACTTGCCGGGGTCCTCGGCGTCGTGGCCGATGTTGATGACCGCCTTCGTGTAGTCCTTGACATCCGGCCCGAGCTCGTCGAGCGAAGCCAACCGGCGCACGTTGCCCGAGACCGAGACCGGCTTCGAGGAGGCGAAGCCCGTGTCGGCCGTCTGCACTGGGGCGGCCGGGGAGAAGTCGGCGAGCTCGTACTCGGTCTCGTTCCAGAACTCGACTTGCGCGAGGGCCTCGACGCGTCCCTTCTTCCGCTTCTTCTCGTCGGGGCGGTTGACCGTTCCCGGGAGCCGCATGATGCGGTCGACGTTGTGGCACGCGTCGGCGTCGAAGGCTTGCTCGATCTGGAGGTTGTAGAGCTTCGCCTTCTCGCAGAGCGCGACATCGCCGTCGAGCTCCATCGGATCGGTCAAGGCCCAGAAGCCTTGGTAGCCGCCGCCCGAGAAGACGACGCACGTCGGCGCGGGGATGCCCTCGGGGAGGTCTTCGTTGAAGAGGCGGAGGATGCGGATCTGCTCGGCCGCGAGATCCTCACCGGCGCGAGGGTCTACGTCGACGTGCAACCACGCGAGCTTCGCGATGTCGGCACGCTCGGCCTTCTTGAAGACCGGGTAGCGCGTAGGGTTGACCGAGAAGTAGATGTTCTCGTTCTTGCCGTGCTTCGTGAGCCACGCCTTGAGCTTGTCGATCTCGTCGAGCTCGAACGTCGCCGTCGTGAGCGTGCGCTTCTTCCCGTGCTGGATGGCAGAGAGGACCCAGGGCCCCTCGGGGTTCCAGCGTTTCAGGAAGGCGACGCTATCGGTGTAGCGCGGCCTCATGCCCCCCGCCAGAAGGATACGAGCCGCGTTGCGTCAACATCGCCACGTTCCATCTGGCAGAACCACCACCTCGACACGCCGACGCGCTTCGCGATAGCAGAGGCCGAGGAGCCGGTTCGTCTTCGAGTGATGAAGCACGCCTCGAAGGGTTCGAGTGTGCCGAGGCCGAGCTTGTGCGGAGCCTTGAGCGTGTCGGTCTCCCACTGTCGGTAGTTGTAGAGCGAGACGCCGAAGTTGGCGGCCGCTTCGACTTGGCTCGCGGCGTCGCGGCGTCGCTTGACGAGGAGACGCTCGCCGCGGGTTAGTTGGGAAGTCTTGACAAGCATCTCGGGAGATCCTCTTTCATGTTCTGTTTTGATGACCATGTCGCCTTCGCGTTGCGGTAGAGCTCCTCGCGAGAGACGTGTCCGACCATTCTTGCCGCATATCCGCCCTCGAACAAGAGCCAATCGGACCGGACGCGGAGTAAAAGCCAACACGAGCCCCCGGCGGCCGCTCGCCGCCGGAGCCAAATCCGCTGCCCCGGCCGGAACTTCGGGAGCTTGACCGCTCCCGAGACCTTGGGCCAGTGCGTGAGGATCTTGAGCTCGATCCACCCGGGGATGCACTCCACGTCGGGAGTCCCAGGGAGGCACGGGTTCTCGACGGCCATCGCGTCGAGACCGGCCGCGCACAATAGCGCGACCACGTCTCGACGCATAGCCTTCTCGCTCACTTGAAATCCCCGAGGGGGATCTTCGAGCGGAGGTAGAAGCGACCGATCTCCTGGGGGAAGCCCCGGGTGCTCGGGTCCTCGACGCGGAGGTAGGGCTCGTAGCCCGCCTCGACTTGTGCGCCGCCCTTCCACTCGTACCCGAGCCCGGCCTTCGGTGCGACGTTGTGCCGCGCCGGAGATCGAACCCCGAGCTCGGCGTAGGGCCGCTTCCCTCCCTTGAAGCCCGAGCACCCGGTGAGGAGAACGGCGAGAGCCGCCCCGGCGAAGATGATCGCGCACGCGACCAACCCCACGCGGAGCGTCTCCCACTTCTGGGCCTCGGTGCTCACTTGCTCGCGGCCTTCTTGGCGGCCTTCTTGGCGGCCGCCTTCTTCTTCGGTGCGGCCTTGGTCGGCTTGTCGGCGACCATCGCGTCGCCCTCGGCCGCGGCCTTCGCGGCGAGCTCGCGCTTCGCTGCCATCGCCTCTTCGTACGCGACGAGCTTCTCGTCGAGGTCGGCGAGTGCTGCCGGGACCGAGATCGTGAGCTCGGCGTGCTCGACGACGTGGCGTTGCGTCTTGAGGGCCTCGAACCGCTTCACGTCGGCGGCGACGTGGCGAAGCTCGACGATCGTTGCGACCGCCTCGTACTTCTTCCGGATCTGGGTTGCGTCCATCTTCGTTTGCTCCTGGGTTAGGAAATGTGGCCCCAGTCGGGGCCGGTTTCGATGTCGATACGGTGGGGAACTGCACACGGCACGACCTCGCGCATGATCTCCGCGAGAGGCTCGGCGGCCTCCGGCGAAGGCCCAGAGAGGTCGAGCTCGTCGTGAACTTGGAGGCGGAGCGGGATGCCCGCCTCGTCGGCCGCGACCATCGCGGCCTTCGTCTGGTCGGCACTTGTACCTTGCACGAGCCGGTTGAGTGCCTTGTACGTCCAGTCGTAGGAGCCGTCGGGGAGCTTCGGGAACCGGCACCGACGGCCGAGTGCGGTGCGGAGGAAGCCCTTCTTCGAGGCTTGCTTCTCGCACCGATACGCGAGCTCCTTGACGTAGGGCGCACCGTTGTCGAACGTGTCGATGAGAGCTTGCCCTTCGGACCCGGCGACCTCCATGTCGTAGCCGGTGCGGCGGTTCGTCTTCCACTGGGTCGGGAGGCCGAGCGTGCGGCACATTTTCGCGCCGCCCATGCCGTAGCACTTCGCGAGGAAGACTTGCTTCGCACGGTCTCGGTGATACTTGCGCTCCTTGCGTGCCCACCCGTCCCACGCGCCGACGCCGTGGATGAGCTTCGTCATCATGTCGTGCGAGTCGGTCTTCGGGTCGTTGCGGTACGCGTCGGCCGCGGCCTTCGCACCACGGCACCCGGAGAGCTCCGCGTAGTGCGTCAACCATCGCGGCTCTTGCTGCGAGTAGTCGGCGCAAATCCAGAGCTCGCCGTCCTCGGGGATGTAGACCTTGCGCCACATGGGACCGATCTCGGGGTCGCGTGCGGGTTGCTGTTGAAGGTTCGGATCGGTCGAGGAGATCCGGCCGAAGCGTGCGCCGCCGTCGGCGTCTTGCCGGTCGGAGCCGCGGAGTTGCTTGAACGTACAGTGAACGCGACCGGCGACCTCGTGCCGCCGGATGCTCTCGACGAACGTCGTGCGGACCTTGCTCACCTTGCGGAGCCGGATCATGAGCTTCGCGACTGGGTGCCCGATCGCCTTGAGGAAGTCGTTCTTGATCGAGGGCTTCTGGGTCGCCGGGGTGAGCGGCACCTCTACGTCGATCGCGTGAAGGATGCGGGCCATCTCGCCGCCCTTCATCGAGTCGCCGACCGCGACGCGTACGCTCGTCTGCCGGTGGATCTCCTTGAGCACTCGCCGCTCTTCGTCGAAGCTCCACTTCTCGACGCGGTCGAGTTGATCGTGGTCGATGCGAACGCCTCGGCGACGCATCCGCACGAGCACGGGGAGAAGCCTCGATTCGAGGTTGTAGATCGGCCAGAGCTCCTCGTCGTCGATGCGCCGCTCCTGCTTGCGGAGAAGCTGCAAGGGGAGCCGCACGTCGCGCTCGGCGTACGCGCCGACGAACTTCGCGGGGAGTTGCCAGAGGTCCGACTTCGGGTTGAGCCCGTGCATCTTCGCGGCCTCGCGGAGAAGGCCCTCGTCTTTGCCGGGGATGCCGTACCGCTCGGCGATGATGTCGAGCGCGTACCGATTCTGGAGCTCGTCGAGGAGCGGCTCGGCGACTTGCACGTCGCGGAAGAACTCCGGCCGGAACTCGACGCCCGCTTCGAGGAGGTAGTCGAGGTCGTAGGGAAGATTGCCGCCGCCGAGCACGGTGCCGGGTCCGGTGAGGTGCGCCGCGTTGTCGCGGAGGTACGCGAAGACCTTCTCGGCCGGGAGGTTCGGCCCGCTGCGATGTCGGATCGGGAGGTAGGCCGCGGGGCCGTCCTCGATCGCGAACGAGATCCCGGCGATGAAGCCGTCGCGACGCACGCCGATCCCGAGCTTCGTGAGTTGCGGGTCGCACGTCTCGACATCGACCGCGACCCTCTTCGCACCTTCCCACGAGGGGAGCTCGGAGAGCTTCGGCATCTCCCACGAAGACTCGGGGACGAAGAGCGGGTGTTGAAAGTCGCGAACGGTCACGAGTTGCGGTTGCCCCCGGGGATCGTGTCCATGAGTCGTTGCCCCGGCACCCACGCGCCGAGGAAGCGGTTGACCTGTACCGGGATCTTGTGCGAGGCGAACCACGCGGCCGCCTCGACTTGCATTTGCATGAAGCGGTGATCGCCGAACGAGAGCCGCTCCTGGGCCATGAGCAAGAGGTCGAGCTTGTCGACCGTCGTGAGCCAGAGCTTCTCGTCGGGGGTGAGCTCGACGGCCGTGCCGAAGTAGTCGTGGATCTGGGTCTCGATCCGGTCGAGGGCCTCGACGAGCATCGGGCTCGCCCACTTCGCCGGGGCTGCGATGTCGCCGGTGTACCGCTCGGGAGCGTCGTGCCACTGCACGGCCTTGATGAGGTTGAGCGACGGCTCGGGGTGCAAGACGAGGAGGAGGTTGAGCGCGTTGTGCGAGTGTAGGCCGACCGTCTGCGCGAGGTCCGGAGCTCCGAACGTATGGCACCGGGTCACGGCCGCCGCCTCGCGGAGGAAGCGGATGCGCTCGCACGTCGGCTCGCCGCCCTTCGAGAGCGTCACGCCTTCACCGCCTGGGCTTCGAGCCACTCCCAACACGCCTGGGCCCAGTCCCTAGCAGGGAGCCCTACGATCGACTGCTTGGCGAGGTCGATGCGATCGTGCCCCGGGTTCTTGAAGGCCCTCCACGCGCCCCAGAGAGGTCGAGCGACCCCTTCGAGCCACGGGTCCTCGCCGGGAGCGCACTCGGGGCCGTTGACGAGGAGGTTCGAGAGCTCGCGGGTCCATCGGCCCAGGGAGAGACCGCGCACCGGGAGCCGGTACGTCTCGGGGATCTCCTCGCCTTCGTCGGTGAGCCACGGGTCGGGCACCACGTCGGCCGCCGGGATCTCGAAGAGCACGTCGGCGAGCTCGACGGGAATCCGGGGGCTCGTCGCGATCTGGTAGAGCACGCCGATCGGGATGTCGAGTTGCCCGGCGATCATCTCTTGCACGAACGAGAACCGCACCGGGTCACGGCCGAGCACGTCGCCCACGAGGTCGCCGTCGACCGAGGCGAAGAAGATGTCGAGGGCCCCGTCGACGTTGATGAGAACGTGCGCGTGCCGCACCGTCGAGCCGAGCCTCGCCGGGAGCATGACCGCCGCTTGCCGGTCGGCCTTGAGCTTCGCGACGATGTTCGAGAACTCCTCGGAGAGGATGCCGCCGCACGAGGTGACGACGTTGTCGAGGAGGTCGAGCGGACGCGGGCCCATCGTCGCGAGCCCGTCGAGGAAGAGCTCGAACGGGTTGAGGCCGAGCTTGCGCCACTGGGAGACGCGTTGCCACGGCCGGAAGAGGATCATCGTGAGCGGCACGGGAAGCACGAAGCCTCGCGAGTCGGCGTTGAGGCTCTCCTCCTTCATGATCGAGAGCGCGACGGGTGTCGCTTGGTGTACGTTCTGCGCTGCTACGGTGAACACTTCGGGGGCTCCTTTACCACTCATCGCGCCGGAGGCGGATGCCGCCTCTCGCGGTTTGACCGTTCTCATTGAAACCGAGGCTCGCAGAAAAGGCAAGCCCCGCCGCGGCCGTCTTCGGGAGCGTGCTCGTGTATCGCCTGGGGGCACCTTGGTCGCGGATGTCCTCGAAGAGGGCTCGGCCGCACCCCTTCCGCTGCTTGAGCTCGTCGACCGCGAGGAAGAAGATCGCGTGCTCGCCCTCTTCCTTCATCTCGAAGCACGAGAAGCCGACGCACCGTTGCACGCCGTCGGGCTCGACATCGACGAGGACGCGCACCGAGTACGCGGCGTAGCCCGCGGCCGACGAGAACCGCTTGCCGAGGAACGGGTTGCACGCCTTCGCCTGCTTCGCGATGTTCTCGATCGCCTCGTGGTCTTGCTCGAAGAGCGCGGGCCGGAGCCACATTTGCCGCCCGCCGCTGATCTCCCCGAGGAAGGTACACTCGTCGGCGATCTCTTCGTCGGTCTTGGCCTTAGATGTCATCGGGGAGATCCTCGCCGGTGAGCGTGCGGTACTTCCGCGCCGCGACGCGGACGATCTTGAGCCAGTCGCGCTCGGCCGGGACGCCGGGCTTCTTGCCCGCACGCACGAGGTACTTGAGCACGTCCTTCTCGATGTAGTTGCTCTCGTCGCCCCAGAGCGCGTCGACGATGTCGAGCACGTCGGCCGGGGAGCCGTCGGCGTTGAAGAGGCCCGTCCGGTAGTAGACCGGCATCCGCGTCGCGGCCTCGGCGAGCACGGGAACCGTACGCTCGCCGAGGCCGGGCGGGTCGATCGGCCGCTCGGTCGAGCGGAAGCGACGTTCGAGCTCGGCCCCGGCGTCTCTCGGCGTCTTAGGAATCTCGGCCATTGTTGCCGACCTCCCCGCCGCCGCCGAGCCGCACGACGCCCCACTTCTTTTCCCACTGTCGCATCGCTTGATCGGCCGAGAGGTCGATGTCGAAGTCGCTGTTGTGCCAGCGGTCGTCGTCGAGATCCTTCCACGGCCCCAGGAACGAGAACCGCTCGTGCATCTTCACGAGTTGCGGCTTCCCGTAGTGGGCCATCTTGCCTTTGCTCCAG
>Ga0316192_10003488_pt1 | contig 11469 bp, 11 predicted proteins | sample MerIslwburrow_MG_FD_204931 | JGI IMG/M metagenome (GOLD analysis project Ga0316192, IMG submission 204931) | Coastal sediment microbial communities from Maine, United States - Merrow Island worm burrow | ecosystem: Environmental > Aquatic > Marine > Coastal > Sediment | place: USA: Maine...
CTTTGGGGATGTTCATACCCGCGCGCATCTGTACCGTTCAATTCTAGAAGGTCTGGCATACGCCTTGAGGGAAGGCAAAGAGCGCATTGAAAAGCGCAGCCGCACCCCGATTACCAGCCTGCGCGTGTCGGGCGGCGGCAGTCAGAGCCGCAATGCCATGCAGCTAACAGCGGACATCTTCGGTTTGCCAACCGCCAAACCCCATCTCTACGAAACATCGGGCCTGGGGGCGGCCATCGATGCGGCCGTTGGTTTGAAACTGCACCCGGATTTCAAGACAGCGGTGAAGGCCATGACCCATGTGGGCGAGGTTTATGAACCGGACCAACGCAACCACCGACTTTATGAAGCGCTCTACCATGACATCTACAAGAAGATGTACAAGCGTCTGAAACCATTATACAAGCGCATCAGGGAGATCACAGGATATCCGAAGTAATAAGGGAACTGTGGAAGGGTTACTAAAAAAAGATGTTCATCTTTTAAAACAACCTTGCAGGGCTTAAATGTAACCCGGGAATGTATGCAAAACAGCTTAGCGCAATTCCGACCCTGTCTCGCTCAGGAGGTTCGAATATGAATCGGCAGCCCATGGTTTTGTTGGTTTTTGCAATACTGATGCTACCTCAGCACCTTTTCGCAGGGGAAAAATTATTGACCATTATTCATTCAAATGACATGCACTCCCATTTTTTGGGGGCCTCGCCCAATATCGATTACTCTCCCTTGACTACCGGAGAGGATAAAACCAGCGGTGGTTGGGCGCGAATTGCTACAGTTATTAAAGACGTAAAAAAAGAGCGCTCCAATCCGGTGCTGGTGGTGGATGCCGGTGATTTTTTAATGGGATCGCTGTTTCATATGCTGACCCGGGAACAGGCCTTTGAACTCAGACTTTTAAGCAGGATGGGATATGATGCGGTTACCCTGGGCAATCACGAATTTGATCTGAAACCCGGCGGACTGGCGCGCATACTGACCAGCGCCAGAAACTCCGGGCAGATTCCCCCTGTGGTTTTCTCCAATGCCGTTTTCAGCCGGGAGAGCAGCAAAGATGATGCCCTTGAAAACCTTTTCAATCAGGGAGTTGTCAAACCGTACCTGGTGCTGGAGAGAGGAGGCCTTCGAATCGGCCTGTTCGGACTGCTGGGAAAAGACGCCGCCGAAGTTGCGCCCTTTGCCTCACCTATTTCTTTTGAAGATCCCATCACCACGGCCCAAAAGATGGTTAGGATTTTGCGGGAATCCGAGAAAGCTGATGTCGTGATCTGTTTATCTCACAGCGGTCTGTCGGAAAATGAGAAACGTTCGGAAGATGAAATACTGGCCCGGGAAGTAAACGGCATCGATGTCATCATCAGCGGCCATACCCACACCAAAATTGACCGGGCGTTAAAGATCAACGATACCGTCATTGTACAGGCCTGGGAGTACGGCAAACAACTGGGGGTGGCCGATGTGGCTTTTAATGACGGGCAGGTATCGTTGAAACAATATCGGCTGGTCGATATAGACGATACCATTCAGGGCGATGCCGAGATTTCAGACCAAATCAAGGCCTTCGAAGCTGAAATCGACCGGCAGGTGCTGGCGGAAGCAGAGCTCACCTTCAGAGAAATTATCGCCGAAACGGAGTTTGATCTTTTTCTGACAACCAATGAATCCAACCTGGGAAATCTAATTGCGGATTCCATGCGGTGGTACATCAATCAGAATGAAGCCGGGTCGGCCGATGCCGCCGGCCCAAACACTGTTGCCGTGATTTCTAACGGGGTTATCCGTGATCCCATTGTCAGGGGCGTAACCGGCCAAATCGCGGTGTGTGACGCGTTCAGGGCGATACCTCTGGGGATTGGTTTTGATGAGGCTGAAACCATGGGCTACCCGCTGATAACCCTATACATCTACCCCGCGGAGTTAAAGAAAACATTCGAGATCCTGACCAGCATTTTCCCGCTGAAAGGCAACGACTATTTTCTCCAGGTCTCCGGGGCACGCTTTACCTATAACCCCAACCGCATGTTGTTTGATCGGATTACCGAAATCCGGCTGGGAGATGAAGAAACGGGTTATAAACTTTTGGACTACTCGGAATCTAATCGCACCCTGGTAAGGATCGTCGCTGATATCTACAATGCAACCTTTTTAAAAGTCATCGGGGACTTTACCTGGCACATTCTGGACATTGTCCCCAAGGACCGTAACGGCAATTCCGTTGACGATCTGAATGCGATGCGATTGGATGCGGTTAAACACCAACCGGGAATTCAAGAACTCAAGGAATGGAAGGCGGTCCTGGAATATATAAAAAGTTTTGCGGACATCGATGGGGACGGGTTGCCGAATGTGCCCGACAAATACCAGGGCAAGCTGGGCCGGCATGTGATCGATGCCAGCTGGAACCCATACAAGCTGATCAAACGCGGGACTTACATCACCTGGTTGGCGGTCTCTGCTTTGCTGTTTGGCGTACTTATGGTAGCGGGAACCGGCTGGTTTGTTGTGAGAAAGATAATCTTTAAAAGGAGTTTCAAATGAGAATACCGTCAAAAGGGTTGCCGAAAGAAGAAATCCTTAAAATTTTAAAAAACTATAAAGGCCAGGATTTGGACTGGAAGTCCGGCAGGGTTTTTGGCTATATCTACGATCCCGGGCAAAAAGCCCATGACGTCATCGATGAGGCCTACACCCTGTATCTGACTGAAAACGCGCTTGACCCCTTGTCGTTTCCGAGTTTGTTGCGGCTGGAAAATGAAGTCGTGGCCATGACTGCCGGCCTGCTGGATTGTGACCAGGAGGTCGTCGGCAATTTTACGACCGGCGGCACCGAGAGCCTGATTCTCGCTGTAAAAACGGCTCGAGACTACGCGCGCGCCGTCAAACCGCACATTAAGGAGCCGGAACTGGTTTTGCCCATCAGCGCCCATGCTTCTCTTTTCAAAGCGTGTCACTACCTGGGTCTAAAACCTGTCGTGACACCGGTCCATGACGATACCTACCAGGCCGATGTCGTTGCCATGCGCGCCGCCGTCACCGACAACACGATATTGTTGGTCGGATCAGCACCGGGCTATGCCCATGGCGTCGTGGACCCGATTCCGCAAATTGCAGCCCTTGCGCAGGAAAAAGGATTGCTGTGCCATGTGGATGCCTGTGTCGGGGGTATCCATCTTTCTTACATGCGCAAACTGGGTCATGCTGTACCGGACTTTAATATGAACGTGCCCGGTGTGACTTCTTTATCGGTGGACCTTCACAAATACGGTTATGCCGCCAAAGGCGCTTCGATCATTTTATACAAAAATAAAGAGCTTCGAAAATATCAGTTCTGGGCCTGTTCCCGCTGGACCGGTTATACCGTAATTAATCCCGCGGTTACCAGCAGCAAGACCGGAGGCCCCATGGCCGCCGCCTGGGCGGTATTAAACTATATGGGAGATGAAGGTTATATGGAAATCGTAGCGGAAGTCACGGCCGCCACCAAAAAGCTGGTCGAGGGCGTAAACCGCATTGACGGGCTGCGGGTTTTAGGCCAACCGGACATGTGTATGTTTGCCTTGACGTCCACTACTGAAAGAATCAATGTTTACCGTCTGGCCGATGAAATGAAGAAAAAGGGATGGTATCTGCAGCCGCAGTTTGCGCGGGACAACTCCCCATCAAATTTACACATTTCGTTGACGCGTGCAACCGTGTCCCGGGCGGAAGGATTCTTAAAGGCTTTTGAAGAAACGGTTGAAGAAATAAAACGGCAGCCAATGGACCAAAAGACCCGTGATCTGCAGAATGAGCTCAAAAAACTCTCCCTTAATTATGATGATGAAACCTTTTTCAAACTGGCGGAAATGGCCGGTGTGACCGGCACCGAAGCGCCTGAGAGCATGGAAAAAGTTAATATGCTGCTCGAAGTTCTGCCTTATGATGTTTCCGAGTTTATGCTGACGGAATATCTTAATAATATGATGCTGCCGGATAGAGAAGAGCAGTAACCGTTTTGGGAGCCCCACAAGCGCAGAGAATTTTTTGCTTTTGGAGACTGTGAATGGGTCCCTAAAAGATGAGCATTGAACATCGAACGTCCAACATCGAAGGCTGAATATTGATGACGCTGCGCTTGATCGATTTAAAAGCGAACAAACCGCAAAATTTTCTAAAGTAGATTCGCTTTCAGCTGTCTTAGCCTTCAGTGGCTAAAGTGAAGCCGGATTGCTCAGATAAAAATATTTAAAGGAATCCATTCCTTAATTTCGGGAGATTATTATGAAAAAGATGAAGGCAAAGGGACAAAAATGGCTCAAAGGTCTGCACATATTTTTTGCGTGCATCTGGATCGGAGCCGGTTTCTGCCTGGTTTTAATGCAGATGGGACTGCAAGCGGACAGTGGTGGAACGCTGCACGGAATCGATGTGTCGATGAAATTTATCGACGACTTTGTAGTTATCCCGGGAGCATTCGGCAGCCTGATAACCGGTTTGATTTATGCCCTGTTTACCAACTGGGGCTTTTTTAAGCACCGCTGGATAACTGTCAAATGGATTATCAATGTCGGTGGGATCCTGTTCGGCACCTTTTACCTGGGCCCCTGGCTGAACAGCATGGCCCCCATCTCCGCCGAACTGGGTCTGGACGCCCTTTCAGACCCGGCGTATATGTATAACAAAACCATGAACTCCTGGTTTGGCCCCATTCAGGTGGCAACGCTTATTTTTGCTGCTTTTATCTCGGCGTTAAAGCCCTGGAAAAAGGCCGGGAAACAGGATAAATGAAGGGATTCTATGATTCACCGCCCGCTTCGGTCTTCGCTCTGCGAGCTACGCCCCGACACGTCGCTCGAGTCGCAGAGGAACTTTTCTTTCAACTTTCTGCTGCGAGGGCAGAAAGTTAAAAACACACGCCCTATAGGCAATAGTATCGCGTGCCATTTATACCCCGTCACGCATAAGTAATTTTTTGTGTTTGAGGTGGATTATCCTTAATAAAAGATGTCTAAATAATTATCGCCGCATTAGTAAGTGGAGGCCATAAAATGGAATTTGAACTACTCTACTGGTACTGGCTGGTATTTGGAATGGTCCTTATCATTGCCGAGATATTTATACCCAGCTTCACCATTTTTTGGTTCGGTTTGGCTGCAATTCTCGTTGCCGGTGTTCTTTTAATGCTGCCGGATCTGACAATAAGCTGGCAATTGTTTATCTGGGCCATTGCCTCCTGTCTCCTCACTTTTCTTTGGTTTAAGTTTTTTAAGCCCCTGATGGCGGATCGCACCAAGGCCGGAATTTCCAGGGAAGCTATTTTGGGTGAAACTGGGCAAGTCATCAAGATTCCCGAGCAGGAAAATCGCGGTATGGTCCGTTTTACACCCCCCCTTTTAGGAGCGGATGAATGGCCGTTTATCTGTGATCGAGACATTGTCCTTGGAGATCGTGTGGCCGTCAAGGACATCTCCGGCAATACCCTGATTGTTATGAAACGAGAACCATAATACTTCCTAAGGTCATTTTTAACGTGGCAATATTATTCAGTCAAACTCCCAGCCAATGAAGCCTTTCCTAAAAGTGATTTCAATAAATCGACTTCATTTCTGCAAGGACGGAGAAGCTGCGTGTGGCGTTAACGTCTCCCGGTTCGAGTTCCTTGAAAACGTTCTATATAAAGAGAGAAAGAAAAAAATGTCGTACCATACCGGATCTATTTAAATTTTTGTTATTATTAAATAAAATTTAAATTAACCGAAGATTTTCCAATTTGCTCTTAATTGTAAATTAAAGATATCAAATTCACTTTCCTATGCACATCTTGACAATTTTTATGATTTTTGGCTTAATCCAATGAATTTCTTTAATATATGCAGAACCAGTTTTCAATTGAATTTAACCTTGTTTAGAAGCAGCTGTTACCGGTCTATTATTATCTTGGCGATTTCCGAAAACTAACGCAATTATTAACGGAAAATGAAACAACTGCAGAGTCAATCCAAGATAGGAGAATTAAAGCAAGATTTTATGCCTGGTTAGGGATTTCGTATTGGAATTATGGCAATGCCCAAAAAGGATATGAGTATCTCCATCGGGGTTTAGAAATAGGAGACGAAGTCGGTGATAATATAGCAATAGGTTACAGCTGTGCACTTCTTACTTGGGCCTGTACGGGGCTTTCCCTGTACGAAGAAGCTGAGGCTACTCTGCAAGAGCTCATATCTTTCGATGAAAAGACTGGTGCACACGCTGCCACATTACCGGGTTACGCGTTTTATGGTGCAACTAAAATCGCAAAAGGCGAAATGTCTAAAGGCTTGGAAATAATTTTGAGTGCACAGCGACGGGCGATCAAGTTTCAAAGAAATAATATTCATGTCATATCAGAATTTGTTTTGGGCTTTGTTTATTTTCAAATTTTGGAAGGCAAGGGCCCCAAAAACCTTCTTACACTTGCTAAAAATTTCGGATTTCTAATGAAAAATCTTCCGTCCGCTTTTCAAAAGGGAGAATCACATTTTTTGAATGTGATCGAAACTGGCGATATAACCAGCCAAACAGAAAAAACTGCTGGTGAACACTACGACCATTATTCTTCGGTGAAGGGAATGGTTTCAAAATAGCAGAATGCGGCTATGGAATTTCAATAGTTCTGGCGATATGCACTGAACAATTTCGACAATATTCTTTAATGCCGGGACATCTGAGCTTCTGAGCCCCGGCTTCCTTTTTTTTATGTTAATCCATCTGCTTTTTTAGTCTTTCTGCCCGTAGTATCGGAAACCATACAATGTTCTTCTAAAATCTCCGCCAACATGCAAGCCACTTCTCCAGAAAGCCGTTTACAACGAATCATGTTTTTCTGTGGCCCGAAAGTCGCCAAAAGAGCACCACAATTTGTGGTCCCATCCTGATACCCCTTGGAAGGCTGGGTCAAATAAGTTCCGAACAACCGATCCCAGATAGACAAATTGAAACCGTAATTGCTTTTCGTTTCGCGGATAATAACCGAATGGTGTACACCCAAACAGGCATTTTTTATATGGTATCTTTTTGATTGACACTATATGAATAAATCGCTATATTCCAATGTAACGATATGGAGGTTTTGTGAGAAAATTTATCAAAGTTATGAAAGCACTGTCAGACCCCAACCGCGTGAAAATGGTTAAGCTGCTGCAGCACAAAGTAATGTGTGTTTGTGAAATTCAGGCAGCTCTAAGCCTGGCGCAGTCCACCGTCAGTAAGCACCTAAAAATACTGGAAGAAGCCGGTTTGATAACATACTATAAGGACAAGTTATGGGTGAATTATAGATTAGCCGACGGTACCGATAGTCCGTACGCTGCTAATTTATTAGGCAGTTTAAAGCATTGGCTTGATGACGACCCCGGATTGGCTGACATCGTTGAAAAATTACCATCTATTCGCCGGGAAACTATTTGCAGGAGCTAGGTTTTTTTGACCTAATACATCGCTATATGACGAAATATAAAAGATTTATTGCGGCCAAGCACTGATTTTACCAATTAGGTGTTCAAATAAGGAAAAAAAAGAAATGAAAGAACGCACCAAACTGTTATTTATCGTGGGGGTCTTTTTGGCCGCTTTTTATGTACCATGGAGCCATCCGATTATTCGACAATCCGGGCTGGAAGCCTTCATGATGCTGCAGGAATACGCCCGAGAACATGTATTGACTTGCCTAATACCCGCCTTTTTTATTGCTGGGGCCATTGCCGTATTCGTATCACAGGCATCGGTTCTTAAGTATTTTGGAGCAAAGGCAAATAAGATTTTATCGTATTCCGTAGCGTAGGTTTCCGGGACTATTCTGGCGGTTTGCTCATGCACGGTATTGCCTCTGTTCGCAGGTATTTACACTCGTGGTGCCGGTATCGGTCCAGCTACAGCTTTTCTCTATTCAGGACCGGCGCTAAGCCTTCCCAATATGTTGGTGATCGGTAGTGTGATGGGGGTGAAAAGGACGGCAACTTTTTTGGCAGTATTATTGTCTTCATGAGTACTATCGCCGGTATGTTATATGGTTTTATAGCAACTTAATTTCAATGCAACCGATTTCAGGTTGCTTAAATACTCATAATCAACCTTACTAAAAAAAGGAGACGCGCAATGAGGATGTTATCTGAGTTTTTCCCGGAATTTGCCGAAAAATTGGATGAAATGGATACTCTTTATGCCGACCAACGCAGCATTGATGAAAAAACGTACCAGTTTATTTGTTTTGCACTATCAATAAAAGGTCGATCAAAACCTTGTGTACTGAAACATTTCAAAGGGGCGTTAGAGGCGGGTGCGACGGTTAAAGAATTGGCGTATATTTTGGCTTTGGTTATGCGTGAAGCTGCCGGTGCCGATGATTGTTGGACTCACGATGTCATCGGAGATTGGAAGGAAATTATAGCAGGCAACATTTTTTGTGATTGTCAAAAATAGAGCTACCGATATTGCATTAGATAAAGGAGTTTAAAATGGAAATCAAAGTTTTGGGACCTGGCTGTGCCAAATGCCAGAAAACCGAAGAAGTGGTTAAAAAAGCTGTGGCCGAATCAGGTGTAAAAGCGGATGTAGAAAAAGTCACTGACGTTATGAAAATTGCCGGATATGGCGTGATGGGTACGCCAGCGGTGGTGGTGGATGGTGAAGTAAAATCCGTGGGTAAGATTCCCAGCAAAGAAGATATCAAATCTTGGATTGGAGAATAAAAAAAATGGAGGGTGGTCGAGGTGCTTAAAATTGCCTGGAATTGACCAGCAAGAGCGCCGAAGGACTCTCAGACTATTTAAAAGGATTCAATTTCGAATAACTTTTGTTGTGAAGTAGGTGATATGCTAAAAGCAAAGCAAATTCTTTTTGATTTTTTATATTTGCATTATTTTGCGTATCTTGGAGAGTACCTGTAATCACCACATTTCGTGGCCATGAAAGGCGTGTGATCTATTGCAAATATCGCAAGGAGAGATAACGATTGGAATTCACCCGCCAGAAACATTACCGAAATCAAACCTAATTTTAAAGATATTCGGTTTGCAAATTAATCCCGACCGAAAACGCAAACGTATTTTTTGGCAGGTGCAATGACTGGTTCAAGTGCTTTAAATGATATATGAATATACAAACCGATCAAATGTCTTTCCGGGCGCAACTTGTATTTGAAACGGAATCTTTATAGCGTGAATTTGCTCAGCAATTTTCATTCAATGACTCCTTGTTTATATGAATGACATGTTATTTGTGAATTTATAGCTTCCCAAAAATTCTATTGAATACAATTTGAATCTACCATAAATAGCCGATGCTCGATACAGCAACAAAACACAGAGACATTGCAGTATCTGCAAAATTGCAAAAATACGTAGATGCTATTCCCATAATTTAAATTTTACATGATGGCATGAATCTTTTTGTGGTCAAAAATTCAGGTACGTTTACAATATCGGTACTTATTAGAAGACTAATTTTTTACAGATAGCATAGCAGGAAATCTGCAATTTGGGCTCAGCTGCGATTTTTAAAGGGCAGATAGATGTCCCGCAAACATTGGATTGTGTGCATATCGTTTCAGCTGTTTTTATAATCGGCCACAACAAGCGTCAAATCATCATCTAAAGCTTCGTCTGTATGCTTTCCTGACCAGTTGGAGATATGCTGAACTAATCCATCCGCAAAATTACCAACGGATAGACTCGCATGGGATGTTATAAATTCTTTGAATTGGCTCCAGCCAAAGAGGTCTCCGGCAGCATTGGTTGCTTCGATAATGCCATCGGTATACAGAACAAATCGATCACCTGATTTAAGGTTCAGCTCAATATTTTGATATCGGGCATCTTCAAGTTGGCCTAAAATAATTCCCTTTTCCCGATATTCATAGATTTTTTGTTCCGATCCCCTCCACAATAGCAGAGGTGGATGTCCCGCTCCGGCATATGTAGCGATTTGTTTTTCTGTATCAATGAATAGATAACCGGCGGTGACAAAATCACTTTCCAGTTTACCGCACAAGATTTGATTAATGCCGGAAAGGACCTGCGCCGGGTTATTTGCATGTGGTAGTTGGGATGAAAACGCAATTTTGACCATAGAACTGATGAGAGATGCTGGCACGCCATGACCGGAAACATCGGCAACCAGAATACCCAAATGTTTTTCGTCCACTTTTATGAAGTCATAAAAATCTCCAGCCACCGATGCCATGGGCACATAATGGGCGGCTAAGTAAATACCCTTAATACCCACTGTTTTCTGTGGAAGAATAAACGATTGAATCTGACGGGCGGTCTCCAGTTCATAGGTTATGGCGTGCAAAGCTTTTTCATTTTGAAAAAATCGATTTGCAACGACATATACAAGGCAACCTAAAAATGCGAGTTGGCCAAAAGGCTCAAAATTCGTTATATTGTAGCCGGGTGTCAGCAACCGGGCAATATTTTCGTATAGAGCGGTGATAGCCCAGACCGCCCCGCCGCACTTTAATACCAGCAATTCCCTGCTGATCCCCAAGCTGGGTCTTAGTAAGTTTATGCCCACCACCAGTATACCTACGATAGACATAACATTATTGGCCTCCTCTGCAGAACTGGGAGAACGCAGAATTAGGCAGACCGAAACAGCCACAATCACGAAAATAATCTGAATCTGCCAGATCCTTCGGATTGATGATTTCCAGCCCTTGCCGATAAATTGTTCAAAAAAAATCCAAACCGGGAGAGGTGTGAGATAGCTAAGAAACCATCGCCAATACGACCAAAATATTAGGGGAGCATCTACCAGAAACTGAATTGCACTGGATCGTGCACCGTAGAGAAAACAAAACACGCCAAATGAGATTAACGACAGGTCATTCGGCTTCCAACGATATAAGGCAAGTGCCACGGCCACCAGACCGATAATCATCATAAAGATTCCGAAAAATACCCAGTAGAGTTCCGATCGGGATTGAAAAGTTACAGTGGTAGAGGTTTGGTGGTTGTTCTGTCCTGATGAGGCACGTTCAATTAAATGCCCACCCCCAACCTGACTGGTAAGGATGGTGGAGTGACCGGTTTCAGATGCACTTAGATAAACCGGGAATGAAAATAGAAAAAACCCGAGAAGAGAAAAGAAGAGAAATTTTTCAATTGAATGTTGCATTCATCAAACCTATAAAAATGATTCAATGCCCCATCTAAAAGAGTTGAGTTAGATCAAAACGAAAATTTTAGGATGATGATTTACAAAAATGCGATCAGACGAGTATTAAATATTCTTCTATTAGCCCAACGTGGGGCTATGTCGTAATTAATTGGGATAATATGGTGAATACCACGCCTTCCAAAATCTATGATATCATAAAATATCCCAAATTGCACCAAACCTGTGATTACATTATCAGTACTTTTGAGAACCCCAATTTGTTACGGATACATTTTAATTACATCTGTTATATCGAAAAAACAGTCCTGTATAAACTGACTGTATTTAATATGT
>Ga0316192_10003489_pt1 | contig 11467 bp, 8 predicted proteins | sample MerIslwburrow_MG_FD_204931 | JGI IMG/M metagenome (GOLD analysis project Ga0316192, IMG submission 204931) | Coastal sediment microbial communities from Maine, United States - Merrow Island worm burrow | ecosystem: Environmental > Aquatic > Marine > Coastal > Sediment | place: USA: Maine...
TTAACCTGAGAATGGACCCGTACGAGACCGGCCCGGATGCCGCACTCTACGTTCGTAATTTCTACGCGGACCAGATGTGGATGTTTGTCCCCGCCCAGGCACTCGTGACGAAATTCCTCGAGACCTTCAAGGAGTTCCCGCCGACAGCGGGTGACTCTCTGAGCGTCGACGCTGTCCTTGCTCAGATGAAAGGGGCGGCGAGTCGCCAGTAATCAATCCAGCAGCGTTGGTCCGCTGCCTCAGTGAATGGATGAGTAAGGCAGCGGATTGTTAAAGCTTCAATGTCGACCATGTTGCCAGGGATGGCAGTATGGTCGGCTCCATAATGCGAGCACTTCCCGAAAATCACCGTTCCAGGTGCTGTTTTGACTGCCCCCAGATGCTGGATTGGACAGTGGCGATCATTTCTACACCACGATAAACTTGCACACTGCAGGCAACGGGGGGATACATGTGTGCCTTAAACGGTATACATGTCACACCCTGCATAGGAGACCATTCTAAATCAGGGGGGATAGTAATGATGACAACTTCAATAACATCTGACCAGTCAGTCACGACTGTTCACCTTTACGGCAACAACAGGATTCCCCGGCTGGGCCACACCATAACCTTTTTATTTTGTCATGTTAATCTCCCATCCCAAACGAAGGTCCCTCAGCCTCACCATCAATCTGCTGAAAAGCAACTTCCTGGCGCTGAGGGTGGGTGGGGATGGTTCATTACATTAGTAGCGATCTTCCGGGGTTCACCTTGATGGCTTCGCAATAGACGTTTGAAAAACCGCTTGGCGGCTACCCCATCCCGCTTCGCCTGAAGATGCACATCCACCACTTCACCATCCTGATCCACGGCCCGCCATAGGTAATGCTGCTTGCCATTGATCTTCACGAATACCTCGTCAATGAAAAAGGTATCACCGTAGCCTTGATGTTTTCGCTTCAATCGCCTGGCGAATTTGGCGCCAAATTTGATACACCACAACCGAATCGCTTCTCGGCTGACGATGATGCCTCGTTCAGCCAGTAGATCTTCAATATCCCGGTGGCTGAGATTGAAGCGGTAGTAGAGCCAGACGGCATAACTGATGATTTCCGGCGGGAATCGATGTCGTTTATAGGTATTCATCCACCAATTCTATCAATTTGGGGAAGTTAACTTGTCGGTACCCACAGCTGGCAAAAACGGACGTACTGATCCTGGATGACTGGGGGGCTGGAAAAAATGACGCTGAGCCAACGCAACGACCTGCTGGAAATCATGGAAGATCGCCATAGCCTGAAATCCACCTTGATCACCAGCCAGCTACCCGTGACGCAATGGCACAAAGCCATCGGCGATGCCACCTTGGCCGATGCCATCCTCGACCGTTTATTACACAACAGCCACAAGCTGAAACCCAAAGGAGAATCGATGCGAAAAATCCTGAGTGAACTGACTGAACCTGAAGCCGCCTATCTGGGGTTCCCCTTTTATTGATGCTGATCAATGCATGCAGCGTAAGATAGTTCTAATATTATAATGTAATAGTAGGTAGCGTATTTCTCTGAAGTGCGTAGAGGAAAGGAATCATGTTCTGGCGTTTGTTCAATGCAGTCTGTGCCTCCTTGGTCATCAGCATTTTTGTTCAAGCTGAAGCGGCGGTGGTTACGTCTGCCGAATACCTCCCGCTCGCCGACGGCAACTCCTGGACCTACAGTGTCGATGGTTTTTCCACCGATACAGTGACTGTGTCGCCAGGCACGACGCTAATAAACGGTGTGGCGACGAAAGGCCTACAACATTCAGGTGGTTGGATGGCTTATTATACAAATGATACAAACGGAATAAGGCAGCACGGCGAGTTCGATCCATCAGGTACGTTAGCTTTTAACCCACCCGTTGTGTACGTACCTGGAACAACTGATGTATCCGATGTGGTGAACACATCCGGCACTGTGACATTTAGTATGCCAAGTATCAGTGCGACGCCATTTATTTTCAATTATACGAATACGGCCGTGGTAGAGGCGTTTGAAACTATCACGGTGCCAGCAGGTGCCTTCAAGACCCTTCGCGTCCGGGCGACTCTTCGCATTTTCGGTACTTCACAGGACGTTCCTATCGATATAACCCTGGTCGGAACTGACTGGTATGCCAAGCTCATTGGAATAATGAAATATGTAGGTGCGGACAGTGACGGCACAGAAACGGCTGTCTTGACAAGCACGAATATCGTTCCACCCATATTTTCGTCCATCCTCCCCAGCAGCCGATCGGTTCAGGTGAATGTCCCGGCTACGGCATTCGCGACCATTGTCAATCCCAGCGGCGCTACAGCTACCGCCTGCAGCCTCAGTCCGGTCACCAGTATCCCCGCGGAGTTTCTGTATCAAACCACGGACCCGCTCACCAATGCACTGACCGGAACTTCCGACACCCCGGTGACGATCGCGCCTGAAGCAAGCCAGAGTTTTTTGATTGCTTTTACGCCAGCGGCAACCATTCCACCAACTGAGGTGGAATTGCAGTTTGACTGCAGCAATACGAACGCAGCACCGACTTTCGTCGGACTCAATACCTTGCTGTTGTCAGCATCGGATACGCCGACCCCGGATATTGTTGCCCTTGCAGCAACCCAGTCAGGTGACGGAATTGTAAACATTGCCGGCGTCACAGGAAGCGGCGTATTTGCGGTCGCGATTGCAAACGTCGGTGCGACAGGCACCATGACAGCATCGGTTGACACAGGGGGGGTGACGTTGCCAGTGTATGTTTCGATTTGTGAAAGCAACCCCACGACCGGTGATTGCATCTCTCCTGTTCAATCGAGTGTAGTAACCGCGATCGACTCGAATGCGACAGCAACGTTTGTCATTTTCCTGAACGGTAGCGGGAACATCCCATTCGACCCAGCAAATAACCGTATTTTTGTGCGCTTCCAGGATGCCGGTGGTGTGACGCGTGGATCAACGAGCGTGGCGGTGCGCTCGCAATAACGCGGGCCCCGGTATCGCTACCGTGTGTGAATGGCGACGCAAGCACCAACCACTCTGAATTCGAACGACAAACGACCGAGGTGAAGAATGAACACAATCCATCGGACCGCACTCGTCGCAATGCTCTGCTTGTGCGCCCTCTCGGGCAATGCGCTGGCGCAGGCCACGTTTTCCAGCGTGGACTGCGCCGCGATCGTCCCGGCACCGCTCAATTGCATATTCTGGAATGACCATCCCTGGATACAGGACGGCGAGGACGCGGACGGGGTACCCGACGCGGACGACACCGTGGTGCTGCGCCACACCGTGAGAGTCACGGATCTCAGCACGATCGAATCCGACACATTCGAGATTGCAAACCTTCAGCTACAAGTCGGCGGCTTGGCCGCGATCCAGAACGACTCGCTCCTGGTGGTGTCCGGGCTGGACAGCACGTGGATGGGCGGCGTGCTCGGCGTTGAGACCAATGGCAGCGGTAGCTTCGAGGTGGCTTCCGGCGCGACCATGCGGCTGTCCGACATGCAGATCACGATACCGTTCGCATTTGAGACCCCACGCATGGCGCTTGACGAGTTCAGGAACCGGGGAACCGTGCAGGTATCGGATGCTTCCGACGTCGGGTTCGACAACAATGTGGTCTTCCAGAACGACGGCGCGTTCGAGCTGCAGGACGACGGAAACCTGCTGCAGGTGCCCATTGCCGGCGGAGCCTGGCCGATCTTTCGCAACAATACGGGAGCGGTCCTTCGTAAATCGGGGGGCACAGGCACGTCCCGGGTTGAGACCAAGCTCGCCAACACGGACGCCGGCATCGAGGTGCAATCCGGCCGCCTGGAGCTTGCCCCCAGCTACGGCTTCAGCTCCTTCGAGGGCGCCGATTTCACTGTTGCCGCCGGTGCGGTGCTGGATCTCACCGGGGGCACTGGCCTGGGCGACAGCTCGACGCGCTATATCGAAGACGGCACATTCACCGGCAGCGGCGACGGCACCGTGCTCCTGGAAAGCGGCATCATCACACTGTCGTTCGATCCGGACGGGACCGCGACCACGGATCGGGTGGTGTTCGACTTCCCCGAGGGCTTGTTCCAGTGGACGGGCGGCAGCATCGTGCCAGTGTCGGGCGGGCCGGTGCTTCGCAACGACGGCACCATCACACTCGCCGGTTCGGAAGCAAAAGAGCTCGGCGGCACCCTCGAGAACGCCGGCGTCGTGCGCCATGGCGATACGGGGGATCTCGCGATGCGGTTCGGCACTCGTATCGAAAACCTCAGCGGCGGCCTGTACGACATCCAGGGAGATGCCGGCATGGCCCCCGGCGGCGGCGGGGGCGCCTGGCCGTTCTTCGGCAACGCGGGCACCCTGCGCAAGTCGGCCGGCTCCGGCAACGCCACCCTGGAATTCCATAGCGTCATGGAGAACAGCGGCACGATGGAGGCCTTGGAGGGCGGCTTCGAGGTCATCGGCCGCGTCACCAACCAAGGCACCGTGCGCGGGCTCCGGGCCATCGAAGGCGACTATACGCAGACCGCAGAGGGCACGATCCGTTTCGACGTGTCGGGTCTCACCGAAATTCGCGACCTTGTGGTGCACCAGGGGTACGTAACGCTTGCCGGCACCCTGGAGGTGGCGTTCCTCGACGGTTACGCGCCGATGAAGGACGACACCTTCGTGCTTATCACGTTGGACCCTGGCTTCAGCGTCACCGCGGACGCGCTCACGATCTCGCCGCTCGGTCTCGCGCCGGGCGCGCAGTTCGAGACCGCGTTCGATGCGGCCGCGGGAACGTACACCCTGACTGCGCTCAACGACACCACCTCAGACCAGCCTGTCCTGGTCTCCGCGGTCTTGCCCACCAGCCGATCCGTGCAGGTGGGTCAGGCTGCCACCGCGTTCGCAACCATAATCAATGCTGGGTTAAAAGAGGCAACCGACTGCAGCATCGCGCCGGGCAACCCGCTCGCGGCCGACTTTCTGTACCAGACTACGGATCCCGCGACGAATGTTCTTACCGGTTCGCCGAACCAACCGGTGAACATCCCCGGTAGCAATGGCTCGCAGAGCTTCCTCGTTGCGCTCACCCCGACCACGGCACTTGATCCCACCGACATCGAATTCGTGTTCGATTGCACCAACAGCGATCCGGCCCCGACGCATGTCGGTGTGAATACCTTGCTGCTTGTCGCCGACAGTGGCCCAGTGCCCGACATTGTGGCGCTTAGTGCAACTCTCACAGGTGACGGCATCGTGAACCTGGCAAACACCGGCGTTTTCGCAGTGGCCACAGTCAACGTAGGCATCGCCACTACCATTACCGTCAGCGCCGATACCGGCAGTGCCAGTTTACCGGTAAGCATCGCGCTCTGTGAGACAAACCCTGCCACGGCGGCGTGCATCAATCCGACTGTGCCGACCTTGGGGCCAGTGATAACATCGATTGCTACCAATGCCACGCCTACCTTTGCATTCTTCCTCACCGGCATGGACACCGTGCCGTTCGACCCAGCAAATAACCGTATTTTTGTGCGCTTCCAGGATGCCGTTGGTGTGACTCGCGGGTCGACGAGTGTGGCGGTACAAACCTTATAGTGAGCGGGCAACTGCTAGACACATGCGAAGCTCTCAGCTCTTCGACTTCCGGCCTGCGGGTCTTGTCCGTATGGCAAGAAAGAAAGCCTAACCAGTTAGAACCGTATCAACAAGCGGCGGCCATCGGGGTCGCCGTCCTTCTCAGTGCTTTATGACTTGTTTTGCTGCACAGTTGCCCTTCGCTGGTCGTCCGGGAACGGCAATTGATGGCCGATAATCCCCGTTTGCCGTTGGTGAAATAATGGGTACGCAATTGAATATTGAGCGCCAAATACCCGACCGATTCTAGATATCTAAACTGTCGTTCCAACGCACCCCGGGGACACTTGCATCTTCACCACCAGCCCAGCTCGACCGGTTTTCACCCCGCCCCTGGGTGTGTCTCGTGCTGCTCGCATCACCCGGCGCAGATGTTAGCGGGATATGGTGCACGGATTGTGTAAGTTCTATACTTGATCGACGAACACGGGAATCCTGATATTCAATGAGCAATACCAGGTAACTCCCGTTGGAGGTCCAGATGTCTGAAGAACGCAAACCACGCTTTAATCTGCAATCAATTCTGGATTCCCACTGTAACCCGTTTGTCCTGATTGATGAGAGCTACACGATCATTGAGGCCAACAAGGCATACTGTGAGCGCTACGATACTTCACCGGGCGAAGTTACGGGTTCTAAGTGCCACCTGGTTCACCACAACAGTGAGTTACCCTGCCATGATCACGGAGAAGAGTGCCCCTTAAAAAGGGTTCTGGATACCGGCGATCAGTACGAAGTGCTACACGTTCACCATAATCATCACCATCACCCTGAGTGTGTCAGCATCAAGGGTTTTCCGATCACCGACGAAAACGGCCGTCGTTACATGGGTGAAGAAATCATCCATACGGCGAAATCGTCAGACTCGTCAGGCGAGGATTCAATCGAGACAGTAGAGGCAAAGCATATTGCCCGGTTACTGGAAGAAAACCACGGCCATCGTCGCAAGGTGGCTGATCTCCTGAATATCAGCGAGCGCACACTTTACCGAAAGTTGATGAAGTACGAGCTGACAAACATTGGTAAAGCTACCTGAGACGACCAAGCTGTCGTCCGTAGAACGCGAGTGAAGGTCAGCAGTTGGCCGAAAGTGTGAGTACAGATTGCTGGGCCTGAACGGCAAGTTATGCGGCACAGTTGCCCTTCGCTGGGCCTCCGTGTAGGTCCGGGTTTGGCCGAAAGTACGTGTTCCGCCAGCTAGCGCGCCCTGATTGAGTCCAACGCGTACTTTCGGCCAACTCCTGACCTACACGGATAACCAGCGAACGGCAGGAGTGCCGCAACTCCTGACGTTCAGAGACATCGACAGTTGTCTTATTAATCGTCAAGGCTCCTTCTTAATTAACGTCACCCTAAGCAGCACGATTAGAATCTAATAAGACTTACATAATGTTCGCTATACAATAACATTGTTTCCTTAACGCACATCTACTGAAACACCTGTTTCATATGTATTCCCATCTGACCAGAGAAGCTGATAGGAAGCACGAATGCCATCCTTCTTGTCAAACACTGTGATTTTACACAGCATAGTAACTCCTCCAAGCGTCTCATTTTTGTATCTAGCGCTGCAAATCTCTCCTGGTTCCATTTCTAATTGGTTATCAACCTCACACTCTGCATCTACAGAATTAGTAAAGTCTCCGCCCCCGGGAGCGAGAATCTGCACGAAGACCCGTACTGGCCTATCACCACCATTCACAAGTGTACACCTTGATAGTGTTCCGCTGTGTAAAGCTATTGGAGGCGAGTACATGTACATTACTGGATCCGCGTTGGCGATACTTGGTACTAACAATGTCGTGATGAGTGTATGCCCAAGTATTAACGCACTGAATAAACTAGCTAATCGTTTCATCATTTCCACCTTTATAAATCAAAGAGCCATAGCCACTGTGTAATCTTCTTACGCCACGCTGAATGTGGTGTAGTACGTATGCTTCCGTTTGGTCTGAATAAATAGATTAGGGGGGATGATTGCTTCGTTTGAAATCAAACTGGCAAAGATAAGACGGCTAGCATGCAGGGTGCTGAGCAATTGTGACTTATTCACTGTACTCACTCCGTAAGCGCTGTCATACCCAACTATATGTTAGGTGCAACTGTGGCTTATAGGTATTTAACACGTTAGAGATGCATACGCACATGATCTATGTCAATTACATATCACTTTAAATGGTTCAGGTAGTCCTAACTGTCCTTAATCAGGTAGGTCTGAAACCAGTACTTTTAAGTCATTCAGCTACTTACGCTGAACGGTGAGTATGGGTCGTTTGTTACCGTTTAGTGATGGCTAATATAATCGTCCGCTAAATGAGCGCTTTCGGCCACAAAGTGACATTCCCGGACGACTAGCGGAGGGCAACTATGCAGCAAAAATTTCCGTTACCGAAAAGAAAAAAGGCGACCTGAAGGCCGCCCGTGAGGAGTGATAACTGTATCGTCAATTAAACCGGGCCAATCAGTCTGGCACTTACATTTTGCGATGTGACGCTGTGTAGCACATCTTGCGAGGAATACAAATCTCTGTCGTATCTGACCAGCATGAGGTGATAACGCAACGGGCAAAATTCAGCATTCTTGATTCCGGTGGAATTTTCCAATGCGGATGTCAGATTATCGCGTTGGTCCTCATTAAGCTCTTCAGTAACATGCACAACAATTTCAACAGTATTCTTGGTTTCATTGTTTATAGGGTGAACTCTTTGATCCATTGCATACCTCCTTTACTTTAGTTATTTATGCTGCAGACTGTGCGTGAGTCATTATTAATGAGAGCCACAAATAGCTGTCAGTTTGACTTTAATACATTGGAAGCTTCATAGATATCGGGGTAACTGCTTAATAGGCATGGTGGTAACTACTTACAGAGGACCATCTAAGGCGAAAGTCTCGAATGGGTCGAAAGTCCCCGTTCATCGGTCACATGAGCAATCGGTTTTTAAGGGTGCTTTGAACGGCAGGTTACTGGCGGTATTAGGACATTCCCGGGATAAGGCGCGAAATTTTCATCGAAACGGCAGGAACTTGGGCGACGACTCGCTTCATCAATGTATGTAGCGGTAGTTATAGTTCGAATCGATAGTGACCCTCGCCGAGACATCAGCAGTGCCGGTGTCCACGAAAGGCACTTAAGACGTGGTGCTCGGGCTGCTGCTCAGCCATGTCGTTTGATCCAGGACTCCAGATCTTGGCGTGGGATGACATCGAGGATCTGCAGTGATTTGCCCGGCCGCCAGCGCACGATCATGCGGTAATCGGCGCTGAGGCGAATGCGATAGTGTTCCGGTAGCCGTTTGATCGGCGTGGTCTGCTGCCAGATCGCAGGCTCGTGGGCAGCGAAACGCCCGGCCGCTAAGATTGCCTTGGCGGCAAGGGGCGGCGGCAGGGACTCGCAGGTTTTCCGAAGGGCGTCCGTATAGTCCGGTAGGGTGGGTCTGCCCGAGGGCGTTACCGTGACGGCGTCCGCCTCAGAACTGGCTTGTTCCGTTGGCGGAATCTCCTTCGATAAGGCTGAAAGCTTCTTGCGCTCTTCTTCCAGCATTCGCCGCAGTTGACCGCGTTGTTCCTGCTGTTCGCCGATTGCCGCTTTCAGGCCCGTCACTTGGAGGCGTAGCCGCTGTAGTGTCGCCTCCCGGTCCTGCGGGTCGGCAGTCTCTATTCCATGCCCCCCAGCGTCCTCTTTCTGGCTCGGCTCACGGGCTCGTTCCGCCTTACGTGCGAGCGCTTCGACCCGCTGTTCCATCTCACGCAGGGCCCGTTTCTTTTCGCTGAGGGCCGCACGCGCGGTCTCTAAGCCACGGGAAAGCTGCTCGACCTCTGCATTTTCGGCGGCTGTCTTTTCCTTAAGCTGGGTCCGGTCCTCGATCCAGTCGAACAGTGACTCCGCCGGATCGTTCCAGGGTTCGAGGTCCAGATCGACGCGGGCATCACGGATGACGTCGAGCAAAATCGCGTTTTCGAAGTCCCGATCCGGGTGGCTCGCGATGGCAGCCCGCGCCAGCACAATAGCGAGCGCGGGGTGGCACGATGCGCAGTCGTAGACAAGCCGGGTTAACGGTTCGTCAACGTCGGTCTCTTCGTCGAAGATGCCGCACACAGATTGGCGGCAATCGTGCTCCAGTGGCTCAAAGCGCTCCGGATGCTCCAGCAGGTCGAAGCGGAACCGGATCGCATGCGGCCGATACCAGCTGTCCTCCCCGCAGTGATCCCGGATTTTTTGCGCCAGAGCGAGGTCGCCGGCTTCGAGCACCCGTTCGATGAGATCCTCGAAATGCCCGCGGTCAAATTCGCGCTCACTGGGACGTCCCTCGCACTCCATGAGCATATCGAAAGCGAGTTCGCGCAGACCGTACTGCAGTGCGCAGTGATAGCCTGTCAGCAGCTGATTTTCGCCCAGCTCTGAGGGCTTTAGCCTTTTCACTTCGTAGGGTCGCATGTCGTAGATGACAGCCGGATCGTCGACCAGGCCCGGTCGGCTCTTCAGTTCGCTGCGGGTGGTCCCGGCGTATTGGGATGCGTCGCGCAACAACGCCTGATCCTTGCTATAACAACACTTCTTATACTTCTTGCCGCTGCCGCAGTGGCACGGGTCGTTGCGGCCGAGTTTGGGGATCGGACGCCGCACCGTGTAGTGACCGCCGATGGTGACCCGGGGCCGGTGCTCGGGCAGGAGATCCGCGAGCTGAAACTTCGTCCAGTGGGGGAGTTCGGGTGCGTCCGGGCTGGAGCCTTGTTCCAGCACCTGCAGCGATTGGGCGATGAGAAGCTGGTAGTCGGACGGCAGCGCCGCGTGCTCGTGCTTCCAGAGCACCTTGCGGACCGGCTGCGGGTCCAGATGGAACTTGACGGTCAGCTCAGCCGCCAGACGGGCGGCGTAGAGCTTGCGCTCCACAGACAACGCCTCGGCGGCGGTCGCGGCCAGCAGCGCCTGGACGGCGCTCGCGTCCTGCAGTGCGAAACAGGGGGCGGAATCGAGTATATCCGCACACACGCCCACACAGCGGCAGAGAACGGTGGGATCGAGCTTCACGCCGTTACAGGCGCAGACCTGTAAGAGACGGCTCACGGCCTGGTCGTCGCCATCGTCCACGCACCTCAGCAGGAGCGGCTCGATCTGTCCTGCGGAAAGCGGGGCGAGCTTGGCGGCCAGCGCACGGATGTCGACCAGGCAGGCGCCGGCCGCGTGAAGCGCATCGAGCCATGCGTCCGACACATCAGCCATCAGCGCCACTCGGGTCTAGGTGGCCAGCAGAGTGGCGTGGTGTTTGGACGGCTGGCCCCGAGGCCACAGAAGCCATCAAGTATTCTGATCTGAACCGTGTCAGCCATCGTGCCATACTAACAGGTCAACCCTCGTCTGCGAGGAGGAACGATCCGCCCCGCGTCAGACGTCCGGAACGTCGGGCGCGCTTTGCCGGTCTAGTGTCGGGATCTTTCGCCGCCGAGCCAATCTCAGCTGTCCACAGTGTCCACAGGCCTGCCCGCCACGGCGGAGCGAGCCCATCTCTCGCGCAGCCAAGGGCGGGGCCGCGCTCAGCGGCGCCTGTGGGCCCCTGTGGGCAGGTGACGCCGCACCGAAGGTTCCCGGTCTTATCGTCATGTACAAGCGCTGTGACAGGCATCTGCCTGGCGCGACGCTTGTGCCGAGCGAAGCCGCCGTCGTCACTAGTCAGCGCAGCGGGGTAGTGACGAGGGCGGCAATCTGAGAAACGGCGCGGGTTTGCGACGGAATTTTGGGGTTACAGCGGGATTATGTGTTCTTATACTGCCGTTACCGTTCGATTTTAACCGTGGCCACTGCGTGTACAGTGGCAATTGAGCGCACCCGGACTCTTTAATGCGCTACGGCCTTAGGCCGTGGG